>Ga0056128_1001994_pt1 | contig 23779 bp, 19 predicted proteins | sample WorMetLIZISLAND2_FD_71113 | JGI IMG/M metagenome (GOLD analysis project Ga0056128, IMG submission 71113) | Marine gutless worms symbiont microbial communities from Max Planck institute for Marine Microbiology, Germany - Olavius geniculatus... ... | reverse complement strand
CAGATGCCGTTTTGGATCGGCTTAATTGTTGGTGACAGTTATATCCGGTCTGATCGCCGCTCCGTCAGTCCGCACATCGCAACGCGACGCGTAACTGGCCGAAGCTGACCACGAGCAGACGCGCTGGTCAATGGGCAATTACCGCTCTCCACATATATTCTGCGCAGTTAGGGTAACGCAACATCACTGCCTGGCGATTATGTGGCAATGGATCCTCCCAACAGATATTGCCACTGTCGCGAACTGTCACATGTCACTGGTTTACCCCTATCCACCGCCCGGCCACTCCAGTCGCTTATGGCCTGCTAAATAACCATCTGTCCGCGGATAGGTTTGCCGCAGTTTGCTTAGATTATATTAACTGGATGCTTGGGTCAATTTAATAATTACTATTATAAATTCTCTTTAGGGTAATTATGATTTAAACTTTTATGAAAAATTTCACCGATGACGAACTATAAATGGGATTTCATAGCGTAAGCACTAAGATGCTGATTACTAAATTCCACAACCTACTCGTTTTATAGGCATACTAATAATGTTATATTATAAAATTTACCCTATTTAGCTTACCATGAACTCTAACTCTATTGTCGTCGCCATGTATCCGGCTTTAGGCCCGAATATGCGCGCGGCACTTAAGCCCTGTTAACACTGTAGAGCTAAATTTAATCTAAAAGTAAAAATCGAAATTGTAATAATATTATTAATCGCTTGCTTGTATCCTTATATTTTATTGTATGCTGTACGAAAAACCTATAAAATTTATTCTCAAATTTTTGTATGCTTTTACATGGACATTTGGTACCCCTCGCTATTCGCTCGTCGCGTGTGTGTGTAAACGCGTCTTAACGTTAACATGCTTGCTACATATTTGTTAGATACAATTTTGTCTAAGATGATTTTCTGTGACCTTAAAAATTATTTATTATAAATTTAGATAGACGGATTTATGCTATTATTCGCTATGACAGTTAATTTGTAATTAACAATTTAGGTCAAACGGAAACCACGGCTTTTTATACATATTCTTACGCTTGGCCTAGTCTTTTAGACGTTGATTCAGTAGCTCGTTCTTTAAGCTCACACAACATCACAACGAAAGCAAAGCATGAATATACAGTCAAAATACAATAAAATGTAAGTACTGAACGATAATCAATATCTCTGTAACTTGCGTATGGTACATATGAGGCCCATTCCCAAAAGTAAATAAATTTCCCTCTTCGCTATGATATCTTCACGGTCTTCCTTTTCAAAGAGCCTATATACATGTATCAAGCTAATCTTGATGAGTACCGAGCTCTGACGGTGTTAGCAATCCCACCGCTCATGGCAAAGACCCATTGGTAGCCTTAGCGGAACTGTCGTGTTACTGCAAAGTCAGAGATGTACTCAGAGTCTAGAAGGACCCTACACCCTAATCCAATTTGAAAATCCCTAATAACAACTGTCATAGCGGAATTATTGTAAATTTAACCATTTATGATGTTTTCAAGAGCTCGAACTGGGTATATCTTTCCAGTTGGCTCGGTCCCGGTCACTAATGTGGATAAATGAATCACGTCAATCTGCGACTGGTTCGTACCTATGAGAACCAACAGAGGATAAAAATCATTCGCCATCAGCTGTGCAGTCTGTCTAAGTTCCTGTGAAAAGATAAAATTTTTGTCCGGCAATGGTACAGTCAATCCTGTCAATTTGTTGGTTATTTTTACGCATACGTTAAGTCTCATATAACCAAAGATGGTAAATTGTTCTAGAGAGAGCTTTGCGAGTTGAATTTCAATTTTATAAAAATCACTGACATAGTTTAAATTAAGGAAATGTTTGCAATCCCACTCTCATAGAGAGTAGTGCTCTCAAAGTAAATGAAAATTCTGGTTTGATGCATCGAAATTGCCTGTTTAGTACGAAAAATTTTGCTAAGCAGTCCAATAAACAGCAAAATTAAAACAAGTGTCATTATAAATTTTAAGCCTACTAAATCGCTGAGGATTTTCTTATCCCATTTTCAAACAATATCAGCTGAGATGTCAGTTGTCTTGGTCGTCGTAATCGGGGCAATACTAAAAATAAAATTGGCTCTAGCGCCTTTAACACCTACGAGGAGCATGGAAATTGCTTTCACACGCAGACAAAGAATGGTGAGCAAACATGTTTAGGATTGTGATTATCATTCATATGACCACAACCCAAACGAATCCAGACAGCAAATTAAACTCCGTGTTTGCCGTGGCCATTTGAAGCATTTTTTGCCAAATCGCTGTACTCAAACTGTAGTAAATATCAGCTTGATTTTGGCTGGCGTTAACAGCAATCTGGAAGTCTAGGCGCGACTCAGATTCCGATGCTAATACGGCATAGTACTCCGATATTTCGACGGTTAATTTAGATATTTGAGCTCTCAGTACGAAGTCCAGCTTTAAAGCTGCGATAGCGTCTTTCAGTAATGTGTAATTTAAAAAAAAATGACGCAAAAATTAACACGTTATACGGGTAAGTGACATTCATTTGAGTTTCTGAGCTCCAGTCATTGCAAAATTCTCGACTTAGATAAAGGTTGCCTAAAGCAAAAGCTGTAGATTCGCAGGGGATAGTGTAAACACTTTGAGTAGCATTAGTTTTGATTTTAATGCTGATATTAGAAATTTGTTTAATAAATTCTGATTCATCTGGTGAAATGCGACCTTGTCTTTTTACATGGAGTGAACTGACATTCGTCAGAAAAAACTTATCGGGACTTATTTGGTATACAGCCGGTTTTAGAGGTTCAAACACAACATGATAAATGCATTGTTTTTTGATTGCCGTCAAATCATCTAAAAATAAAGACATTGCGCAACTGCTGTCATTAATCGAGTGCAACAACATGTTTTGGTTTGGTATTTTAAAAAGATACCTGTAGGATTTATATTTCGTGCAAGGTAGGTCTTGACTTTCGTTGACAGCTGAGTAATAGCTATTCAAACTGTTATAAATTATAAATTTTGGCGCTGCGGTGAGGATTGTATGGTAGCTTTCACCGTCAGGCGAAAGCAATGGAAACGTATGAATGTGGTATATAGACATTGGGGCTGTCAATTCTGCTCTCGTAAGCGGAACGTGGATTATGACCACCAAAATGCTTTTATCCAGATATTTCAACATAGCACTAGCCACACGACCTTGAATGTAATAATAATGAACGTAAGGGTAAACTAGTTTTGTTTGTGGATTATGGGCTTTGACCGTGTCCGACAAAAAATTCAGATGATCTTGTAAAATTTTAGTTTCGACCAAATGATGCGAAAGCCTCTGTTGTGCTAGATCTTTCATTACCAAATAGAAACTTTCCACTTCATGCATTTGACTGATAAGATCTCCTAGTTTTTGCGTTATAATAATCGTTAAGCGTTGGCTGGCGTAGTCTGAAGTTTTGAAATATTGCAATCGGCGGCTTTTTTCAATTAATGATCTCCTTGTGAGATTCAGTAGGGCATCAATTTTGTCAAATCGTGATATCGTAAGTTTGGTGACACGCGTGATTAAATTTTGGCCGACTGTCCAAACCGATACTGCCTTGTTTGTTGAATCTGAAACTTGTCGCAAAAGTGACCATAGTTCGTCGACGTCCAAGGCCGCCGCGAGGTCGAAACCCCAAGTGAGATCTTCACCGATCAAACCCCCAAGCCTCTATTTTGCCTTGGCGCCAAAATGATGTCTTGGATCAAAGCATTTATTTCTCTTTGTCTACTCTAAACCAAAAGGCTGGCTTCCTGCCTAAGGTAAAAAAGTGTTTCCACTAGACTCAGTATATTTCCGCATTCTGGGTGATACACGCGATCTAATGGAGTTCGTGGGCGGTCAAGTCCAAGACATGGATTTCGCGTAACATTTTGTTCTTCAGCGATTTGTTCGGGTGTTAATTGTTTGACCCTGCTATCGGGCACCTTAAGATGCAAAACAATACGTGCTTGGTCTGTAATAAAAAAACCTTCGGTTGCAGAGTCTCAATCGAGTACCCGTAGTTGGTTTTAAAAATGACTTCTTGGTCGGAGTTTCCGGATGTCGCCATGATCACTGTTGTCACGATCGCTGTCAACATTATCGTCTTCATTCTTCGCTTGTGCCGATCTAAATAAACAAAGTCTACTCACACACAATAATTTAATTTCAATACACTCACTTATTCGTACGATTGGCAAATTAACCGTTTTTGTAATTGTCTCACTAAAGTGAGATTAACGTCTGCCCGAGTGTGTTACCGAAAATATTTTATCAAATTCTTTTGCAATACGCATATTTCATGCCAATAATGGCAAAAACAATACAAATTTTATTTATTGTTTTACACGCACTCGTTTGTTCTCTCTCTGTAAATAGCCATGCAACAGTCCATCGCCTATTGATGATTTAGGCAACCATCTCAGTTCTCGGTTTTGAAACTGTACTAGAAATTTCTCCTCTCCTCCGACAATACTGTCTTGCAAGATTTTGTCAGCCGGTTTAAAGCACGGCGTTTCTGCAATTATTGCAGATGATGCTGTCACGTTTTTTACTGGCGTTTTCGGCACATTAAAATGTTTTAGCCTGCCATGAGCTATCAGGCCTTTCAGGTCTTTCGCTGTTTTAGGGTCTGTCAGCTTATACGCTGGTCCTGCTCCGTGGGACTGTATGATTTGCTTTATTATATACGGATGTGAGCTGTAAGGCCGCTTAGTTAAGGCTTTATTACTTCCTGAAGAAATTCAAACGTCTTTTAGTAAGACTTGCTGCCCTATCTTGAAGTCGGGCGTCTTAGCTCTGTGACGGCGATCATATTCTGCTTTCATCTTTTGTTTGGACTCGATAGTACTCAGTCTGACAGTGTCATTCATGAAGTTTTTCAGCCAACATGCATATTGTTGCGCTTCTCTGGAATGATAAGTGTCAGGTATTTGTACGTCGCATTTGATTGGCAGTGGCATCTCGTAGCCATGGAGATTAAAAACAGGACTTAACCCACTGTCACTATTTGCGCTAGCTCTAAGGCCTAACTTTATTAGAGGAAGATATTTCTCTGAGTGTCTGCCGTCTTTATCGGAACCACAGTATAGTTTCAGTCCTTGGTTCAATGCACGAATCGGTCGGTTTTCGTTAGCTTTTTGCGGTCTAATGAGACTAAGCTAAACGGTCGTTTTAATACTGGGATGGTGATAAAGGTATTGCGATGTGCGGACTACGTCTAGACGGTGCAGGGTCTTCTGCATGGCCTTGTTGCATGTCCTGTAAGCCTTGCTGCTCGCTTAACGCCTGTGACGTCACGGGGGCTACTATATCGAGCACTCCCACGACATTCTGAGGTTTCTGACAAGTAGGCACAAAAATTGTAGCATCAGGATTCAATGTGTACGTCTTTTCTCGCTCTCCTTCATCTTCGTAGGTTATACGGTATACAGTCCAGTCTTCTGTCGTGTTTGGGCAATCCTCTGTCTGTTCGACTGTCTGCACTTCCTGTGGTTGCTCTGTCACAGCTAAAATAAATTCCTCGTTTATAGGATGGTCTGTGCGTTTAAATTCGTGTAAGTTAGAGGTTTTACGTCTACTGGTAAACGTAAAAGGGCGTCTGCTACGCGGTTTATACGGCCTGGAATATAGCACACTTTAAAGTTAAACTGACTGAAATACGCTATAAGACGAGTTTCACGAGCATTTATTGGTTTATACTTTTCAAGTGCCACGCAAACTGCATTATCAGTAAAAATTTCGGTCTCACTTTGGAGAAAAAATATTTCGTTTTGCCTAAAACCCATGCCAATCGCGCAAAGTTTAAGTTCATAAGAATGCCATTTCTGTTGAGCTACGGACGTTGCCAAACTCATGTAGGAACAGACCTGCGGTTTGTTTTGGTCGTAAAATTGTAGACACACACTTTTTAGTCCGGTTTTTCCTGCGTCCGTGTACATATAAATTTTTCTGTCGTTACGAAAGGGTGCTAAAATTGGCGCTTTGATCAGAACGTTTTTACGTCGTCTAATTTTCTCTGACAGTCGTCTGACCATTCAAATTTGATGTCGAATTTCAAAAGTTGTCGCACGTTATATGCACGCGCACTGTAATTTGGAATATGACGTCGGAAGTAATTCAGGAGCCCCAGGGTACGCTGAAGCGATTTTCGTGTCTTGGGGGCCACCATTTTTGAATAGCTTTTGCTTTTGAGTCAAAAATACGTACACCACTAGCGCTAACTGTATGTCCCAAAAATTCAAGTTCGCCATAGCCTATACTCGTTTATATAGGGTCAATAGTGAGCCCGTTCTCTTTAAAGACGTTAAATACGGTGTTTAGGTGCGTCACGTGGTCGGAAAAATGCCCGGATGCAATGGCAATATCGTCAACCTAATACCACATATATGAAAATTTTTGTTTGTCCTGAAACAAATGGTTAATGACCTTGACAAAAGCTCTAGCGCTAACAGATAGGCCCATGAGCAAACGTTCCACGAATATGACTGACCTGTTTTTGGATTACAAAAGGCGGTTAAATAGTTGTTCGTTTTACGGTCAAGTTGGACTGAATAATAGCCTTTGTACATATCAAAAGTGGATATGATGTGAGGATTTTGCAATGCAATCTCGTTTAAAATTTCATCAATTTTGGCACTTGTATTACAAAAAAATTTCAAGAGCTTATTTATTTGTCTAAGGTCACAGACGAGGCGCAAACTTCCGTTCTTTTTTAATCATAAAGACAGCGCTATTATACGTAGTATCAGTGCTTTTACTGACCAGTCCTCTAAAACACAAAGCAAAAATCTGTGTATGGGCTTCGTCGGCTTCGTTTTGAGACAATTTGTACTGACGAGTGTAACATTTTACGTCCCAGCTCTTGGGCTGCAATTTCAGCTCGAAATTGGGGTATGTCTTTATATCTTCAATCGTTCGTGCAAACACACCTTTATTTTTATACAGCACGAGCATCAGTTCTCGTCGCTGTTCTGGCGTCAAATTTTTACATTAATCAAATTTATATTCTGTCACAAATTTCTCCAGTTCTTCCGTTGTCGGGTTTTCAGGGTTTATGTCCTTAGAGAGTTGGTCAGTGGAAGTTATAAAAAGTGTTACGACGGCAATTTGGTTAGAAAAAGTCACACTGGCTACTAACAAGTTTTTCTCCAACTTTATTGGTTGCGGATAAAAATTTAGCATTCTTACCATTCCTGTTCCGTTTTTGACAGTTGTGAGGCTGCCTCCGATGAGCGCCCTAGTCAAATTATTAACCAAGGGTTCTAATATCGCCTCGGAGCCCTTGTAACATTTAGGTAGCCTCACTGGCATTAATATTTCCGAATAGCCAGGTACACAGAGAGTTTTATGAATGCATGCACAGTTATCAACACCACTGAAGCCTTGAAGCGGCAAAACAACCAACTCATCGTAAAATGACACAGTGCTATTTGCGTAATTAATTACTGCGTGATTTTTTTTCGAAAAAAAATCATCGCCAATCAACAAACTTAGAAATAAGTTTTTTTACGACAGTAAACGAATGCACAATTACTAGGTCTTTAACGTAAAAATTCATATCGGGTTTCTCTAATACGTTGAGCTGCTGTCCTGAGGCTGCTATCAAAAGACTTACGTTTGCAGTCCGTTCTAGTTTTAGGCCTAAGATGTGTGCCACTTTATTACTGATAAGACTACTCGAGTTGCCAGAATCTACCAAAAATTGCAAATTTCTATTTTTAACACGCATAACAATATATTGGCGTGATTGGTGATCCACGTTCGTAGCAACGATACTCCTACGAAGACCCTTGGCCGTCTTCGCGGAGAGGTGTTATTCAAGTCTTGCAAGACGACACTGTGCATTCGCCGCGGGACAGTAAATGACGTTAGAATGACGCGCGAGGCCGCACTTTCCGCATTTTTGGTCTGTATACAGCATTTCAAACATGGCTGCCTGGGGCTGAGCATGTGTCGTTTATTGCCCATACGGTGAGAAATCCTGTGGCGGCATATAGCTCTGTTGGGGCGAAAACCCCCCTCTGCCACGGTAACCACCACGATAACTGCCTCGCCCGGCCCCACGCAAACTCTGTCCCTTTCCTCCAATGGGGGTTCCTAAAAGGTGACTTTTAGTCCTGGCGACTTTGCACTTTCCCGCCTGGGAGTGGCGCTAGCCGTTATTGCCATTGAATCGTATTTCTGTGCTAGCTTTAATTTGTATATTTTTTCGCATCTCGTAAACTTAATTTGACAAAAATACGCTGTCCTCCTCAGCCTGGTCTCCCAAAGACATTTCTGCTAATCTGGTCTCGTTGATAGCCGATTTGAGGGAAGTAGGTTTTTTTCGAGGACAAAACCTGCCAGTTTTCCCTTTAGGCCAGATAGAAACGCATACAACGGTGTGGACTCGCTCATGAAAGCCCTTTTTGCAGAGTTACGCAGCCTATTAGCGCACTGATCTACGGTCTCCTGATCGATCGCCCTGTCGTTTATGAAACATATCGCAGGCGCTACGAAGAAGGGGGCTTTACAAATTTTAAATTAAACGCCTCCTTGAGGGCTGCGACCGTGTTCTTCTGGACTGGGTCTAACGCTTCCAGCCAGTCCTAAGCACCTTCTATCATCATCGCTTTAAAAAGCTTGATATCCTCTGGAGCCACTAGACTTTCATAAGCTATAAAAAGCTCCAGACGTCTTTAGAACTCTGCCGAGTCTTCGTCGGCAATGCCAGAAAATGGTTTAGGTAGCAAAGCTCTGTCTTCGGCGATGGTACTACGCCTAGCCTGTTGTACCGCGTCCTGTTGACCAGCCTGATCTCGTAGTCCGTCAAAATCCGATCACCTGCAATCCGATGGTTGCAGTTGTACTGGTACTGTGTTATCTACTGGTTGATCGATCTAATCTGACTGTAATAAAATCGGGGCTGTAAGCTGCACAAAAAATCTTTCGGGTGTAGGAACATGTTGAGTCCCGATCGGTGTTTGAAATTTTACTTGTGGCGATGCTTTGACCTGTTCTGGCCGCGGGCCTTTTTTAAAAACCTCCTCGTCTAATTCTGCCAAATTTCTATTGTCACTACCTTCCTTTAAAACGAAAGGATCGGACAAATGGACCAAGACTTCGCCGCGACTGCTTCGCATATTTCTTTTATACGTCGATATAGTTGCAGTTGGTATAGGCCAATATGTACCCGCGTTGTCTTTTTGTAAAACTATGGGTTTTACGCTCATTCATACGAAACATGCCAAAAATGTTTTAAGTACACTCCCCCAAGCCAAAAGTAAATAACTGTTCGCCACGTTACCTTAACCTAGTTTCACCTTGAAAATTCCGATGCTGATCGCAGTATGTCAGGCGTTGCTTGCTGTCAGGAGTGTAGTCTGTAGACGTTCATTCATTTCATTTCGCGAATGCCTTTGCTGCGACGTCCTGGAGCCACGCGACAGCGTCATCGTCGGCAGAATGGAGCCGGTGCAAGTCACCATCAGCAAACTTGAACAGGAAACAAGATTCCGCGATGTGTTTCATGGTTTGTACTTCGCCGCACTGGCATTTGTCAATAGAAGCTATGCGCCACTTGCGGAGGTTTGCTGCGCAACAGGCCTAATTAGTACGGAAGCGGTTCAGCTGACCAAGTCGACCGATGTGGATTGAAGCCCAGAGGCTGGACAGCCGGATCACAGACAAGATGTTTGTTGGCCACAGATGATGACTGCCAGTCGGATCTTCACCTGGCCAAGACATCAGTTGGAGCCATGTCAGACCAGATAGGTTTCCTCGATGACAGACGGGGAGCTGGGTGATTGTAAACGTCGTCATATACTGGCCAATCAGGGTGTAGTTCGACAGTGTTAAGTAGTTTGTCGCAGGCGGCCTTGCGTCGTAGGTGGGGTGGTAGGACGTTGGCCAAAACTGGGAGCCAGGGTAGCTGTGTGGTTCGCAGGGTGCCTGAGATAAGTCGCATAGAAGCGTTCAGGTGTGCATCGACCACGACTGCAGTATTCTGCTACCGAGTAGCATAGTGCCACAGCAGATGTACGCAGAGTTTCTGCATTAGCCCCCCAGGTAGAGCCGGCCAGTTTGTTCAGCAGATTGTTACGGCTCTTCACTTTGGCTGCGGACTTTTGCAGATGCTGTCTATATGATAAGGTAAGGTCCTACAAGATAGACAAACCAGGGATCCATACATTTAGCCAGCTTGTATAAAAGACCAGTGTGCCACACAGTATCGTAGGCAGCCGTCAGGTCAAGGAATACTGCTCCTGTTTTGAGGTTCGACTGGAAGCCATTTTCGATATATGTGGTGAGGGCGACGACTTGGTCACACGTACTCCGACCGCGTCTGAAACCAGTTTGTTTACTAGAAAGCAACTGATCAGCTCGGCATGATATTCTTTGTAACACGACCCTCTCAAGCAGCTTGAAGCAAACACTAAGCAGTGATATGGGACGGTAGCTGGATGGGAGCTGTGGATCTTTGACTGGTTTTGGTATAGCGACCACTTTGGCACGTCTCCATGCTTTGGGCATCCTTTGTTCTCTCACTATTCTTGTGAGCAGTAGAGCCAGCCACGTGCAGCCCCTCGGGCCCAGATGCTTCAGGAACACAGGATGTATGTTGTCATATCCTGGGACAGTGCCCGGTTTGGCTGCCTTCAGGGCAATAGCAACATCCTCTGCAGTGAAAGCCGAAGATGTGGCATTACCGGATGGGTTGCGTAAAAACTGATCCATCCATCTCTGACCATTTTATCATGATTCTTGTTTTAGGGGCTTTGGCGACCTGGATGTGGTGTCGTGCAACATTTTTGGCTGGGACTGAAGGCCGTGAAGTCTGAACTGTAGACATTGACGACGCCGGGTCAGATTCGGTCGCTGTTCAGACGATGTTCAAACGATGTTTAGCGCAGTCGGAAAATCGCACCAACGACGCAATTTTTTTTCAGAGAACGCTCCGTAGACGTTAATAATGTAAACTCGGTCTCAGACGTTGATGACGACGCTTAACGCTCGACGCAGCCACTAGGTCACGCAAACGAAGAAAACTGTCTCGACGCGATCGCAAATTTATACCGACAATACGAGTATGTAAGCCTGCAGTTACGAATCAGCAGTCACACAGACGCGCAGTTATCGTTCGATGATCTGCTGTCGACTCTTCACGTTGACCGTTTTCGTCGTCTTTCTCGACGTCGGTCGGTCTCTCGGCACGCAGGTGGCGCTCTAACTTTCACACCACCCGCGTGGCGAGAAACGACCTCGGTCGAAATTGTCGTTCTTTCTCTTCTTCGCTATCGCCGGAGGCCGTATCGCTGCGGTTTTTCGAGCGGCCGTCGCACTGTCCGGGTGTCGCAGACGGCCTTGCGTCGTAGGTGGGGTGGTAGGACGTTGGCCAAAACTGGGAGCCAGGGTAGCTGTGTGGTTCGCAGGGTGCCTGAGATAAGTCGCATAGAAGCGTTCAGCTGGCCATGGAATATTTGGGGATAACTGTCATAAGACACACTCAACACTGTATATAGTTCAGATTATATGTCTTTTTATTCTAAATAAATGAGAAGCGACCTGCTCGCTTAAGCGGCACGGCAGCGAATAAAATACAGTGAACTGCTGCCAAGTTGCTGCCTGTGTTAATTGGCTAGGTCTGTTCAATGTTAGACTACGTCATCTCCCATCAGTAACACAACGTAGTCCTGTCAGCTGTTATCGCGAGGAAACTGCTCATGTTTCCCGGACTCCAAGCACCGCGCTAGATGGCCGCGAATTTGCTGCGTGTAGAAAGGTGCCTGCAGGCCCAGCGCTTTGTTCTTCGCGAGCTCGGTTGCGTACGCTACCGCAAAGACGCTGCAATCGCAACCTCTGTGTTGTGGCGTACTTCGCATTATGTTAACTTGCAGCTTGCCGTTGTTGTCAACTTTGCCGCGAAACTGCTGCAGTAGCTGACAAATCACATATTGCGACGTCTGATGCGGTCGCAGGCTGTCAAGATACTGTATGGGTTAACGTAAGCTAAAGCGTTAACGGCAGCCAGACAGCAGCTGCGCCGGCGCAACGCAGCAGCTTGTTGTCAGTTGCCGCTCTGATTTGCTCGAATACAGACGTGCGCGGTTCGCACTTCTTTCTTTTTTAGTTTTATGTAATTATATCTCACGGCACGTTACCTCTAACAACAGAAAAAGGGGGCACCAAACAAGAACCTCACACTTGGTGGAAAATACGGGCATTAATACGTTAGAATTAATATCAGTATCGCTTGACTTTTAGCACGACCAACTCTCACAACAAATCGACATAGGACTATTTTAAGCTCGATCAGCATTTATTTACTCACAACGCAAGTTGTGAGTACCGGCAGCTTTTGCACGGCCAATGGGACGACCCCCTTTGGTGATCGGCAAAGCTGGTCCAAGACAAAGTGATCGAGCACAACAACAGATGATGCCGTGCCGGCTACTACATTCAGCCATTAAGGCACGAGACAAGGAAAAGAGGAAAAATTCACGCTGCATTGAAAACGCAGGTATACGCGCAGTTAATTATTGATGTGTTCACCACAGCGTGACAAACACAGCTTATAGCTGCGATATCTGATTATCGACGAGGACTATGGAGATATATATAGTCGTAATGTGATGTGATCAGTACACGTCCAGCTTATCAATCATTTTGTGTTGTGCAAAGTTATTATTATAAGCATGTCTTCGTGTCATCCCGCGTAGATTATTGCAATGCAATTTTCGTTGGGTCGCCGAAGAATGTAACAGACAAGTTACAACGAGTGCTGAACGCGGCCGCACGCATTGTCAGTGGCACACGGAAATACGATCACGGTCTGACGGATCTCATGCACAATGAGCTTCACTGGCTTGACGTTCCGGATTGAGCTAAGTACAAGCTGGGTATGCTAATGTACCGATGCCAGCACAACCAAGCACCTCGGTACCTGATGGACCACTGCTCGCTAGTCTCTGATGTCGTCTTCCGACAGCGTCTGCGTTCGGCCAGCAGTCACCAACGTTTCGTGCCACGTCATCGGCTCAGCACCTACGGCCGTCGGGCGTTTTCTGTTGCTGGACCAACTGTTTGAAACTTACTGCCTGATGACCTACGTGATCGGAAATGTGCTGGAAACATTTTCAGACAGTCGCTAAAAACGTTTTTGTTTTCACAGTACTAGTATATTCAGCGCATTAGAGGTTTTGACGACAATGCGCTATATAAATTTACATTTGACATTTGACAACCATTAAAAAGCAAAATAAAAATTTCTAACGAGAGCATAAAGGCGATCAATGATGAATGATAACCAATATCTTTGCAAACAGCAAAATCTAGTTACTGTAGATGTTACACTATGTACTAAAATAAAAATGTAGCAAAATTAGTTACATTACATTGTGTATTATTAAGCGGTTAAAAAAGAAATATAGTTTATTATAGAGAATTTTTGGGTGATCAGGTAGTCATACATCATTGATGTAATTTTTATATTTTGCATGGTCTATTAAAGATGCACGTCGAATATTAAACCCTATATTCCACTTGGAAATTTTGATTAGTTGAAAAGATGCTGTAAGGTTTAGTAACTAAAAATTAAGAACAAATTTAAATAAATTGGGGTGGTATATAATCTGTAGATAGAAAAAATTAAAAATTTCTGTAAGAAAATCTAATTTAATTAATTAACAGTTATGACAGTGAAAATGTATATTCGACTTGCCGACTTCAATACGGTCATGAGCCCAAATATTCAAGTGCTTGTTTGTCTAATGAGTTGATACAAGGAGACTAAATTGGTAACAAACAATTGTTGCAGCAATCATGTTCAGACACTAAGTCGTTCATTGAATTTTTTATTTTATTGTTTAATCTGTTTATATTGGACCTGTACACGACAACAACACAGTAAATAATTATAATGCATATTGTTTATTGATATGTGATACTAGATTTATGATTTGATTGTGATACGAAAACATAATTTGTGATATTACTGTACAAGTAATTCATTGGCTGCATTGCGTCTACAGCTGCTCTCTGATCCATAACTCAAAATTTTTTAAACCAAAAATTTTAAAATTTCAAAATAAAATTTATTTACTCAAATTTTATTAGCTAACGGGGGGAGTGTGTACGTGTTAACGTAAGCTAAAGCGTTAACGGCAGCTAGACAGCAGCTGGGCAGGCACAACGCAGCAGCCTGTTGTCAGTTGCCGGTCTGATTTGTTTGAATACAGACGTGCGTGGTTCGCATTTCTTTCTTTCTTAGTTTTATGTAATTATATCTCACGGCATGTTACCTCTAACAACAAAAAAGGGGGCACCAAACAAGACCCTTGCAATACAGCACGACGTCGTCGCGCAACGCGACAATGACCCGCTGCTCAATATACCGGCACTACGGCGCTATACATATATGTTATTATTACTTTTTGTTTTTGTTTTTATACCCTTTAAAAGAAGGGTTAAAAACCAAAAAAGTAAAGTTAAAAACTAATCCATAGATAGCCAGAGATCTGAACACGTGGGAAAGCTGTCGTGGAGGATGACTGCGTTAAATCGTTGCACTGTGACCAAAAGTATCTGAAAAAGAAAGGCTGTCTGTCGCTCGTCATTGGTTTTGACAGAGATTCTGCGCCCCAGCTCGCGGAGAAAGTCAACAGCTAACTCATTAATCGGCCCCAGCGTTTCAACAGCGATTGGCTGGAGTGAGAATAAAGCCGGCATGTCAGCATGTTTGGCTTCCTTCCTTGTAGAGGCTGCCTCAGCTGCCGATGCTGCAAGTGCAGAGGGAGCTGGGAAGTAGGAGTCGGCCAGTGTGGTCGCAATCGTGACATCCCATGCCACAGCCCTTCCAGACTGCCATGGCACCCGTGTGATGCCATCCGGACGTTTAATACTGTCCCGATAGAACCCAAAAGGTTTTTTTGACACTAGAATCTCAGCAGAAGCGAACGACCTGGCAACAATGTCATGTTTGTCCCGAAGCGTGTTTGCAGACAAAAGCGTGCTGACCCCAGGTGTCTACGGCTTCTCCACAAAGACAGGAGTGTGGAACGCCGACGCCCAATCGCAAAAGCAAAACCACCGCCACTCGAACTGACTCATCGTCCATCCGCAGCCCACAAGAAGCAATCGGAAGGGCGCTGAGCCAGTCACCATGGCTGCTAGAAGGACGGCCTTTTGGCGGGGATTAGCACGGGTTGTCATAAGCTCGTCTTTAATGGCGACAATGCCGGGTCTATCCCACGATGCCTGTTGGAAGTGCTCCAAAGCTCACCGACCACAAAGACATGTAAGACTCAACAAGAGGGTCATCAGGCCGACAATGAAAGTCGAAAAAAATCTCATCCTGGAGACAGAGGGTGCTAGCCGCTAAAGCCAAAAAGGCAGGAAGTTCAAGCATAGACACCCGTCTGACCCCAAGACTCCGTCTCTAACTGGCAGAGTGGCCTGGGACCATTCAGTGTCCGACAAGTCGCTGTTGGTCAAAGTACTGACCGCTGTACGAAGCAACTGATAAAAAGTACCAAGAGCTGTATGGCCGACCGAAGGCAAGCAACGCAACAAATGTAGCACACGAGGTGCACTGAATGAGGTTTTCAAAAAATAAGAGCGTCCTGAGAAGAAATATGTTTCAGCCTATTCATCGCTCTTACAAGATCGTCACAGCGCTTAGACCAGGACTGGTCCAAGGCCGGGCCCTGAAACAGTGGTGCACCAAGCAGAGTTTCCTCCGAAATCGGTACGGTGGGAAGTTGCTCCAAAACAGAATTATAGAATCCCCGTGCGTGCATACTTTTTGCAACTTTTTGCAATTTTTATTATTATTATTATTATTATTATTGATTATGTATAAAAAAACTGCAAACAATTTATTTAATGTCGTATAAGCAATGATGTAAAACAGCAAAACTCCAAAGTATAAGCACGAAATAATGTATTACCTTAGACATTTAATTTGTCCTCAGTAGCCAGACAAAATGTCTAAGCTAATGCATAATGTTTAAATAAATTGTTTGCAGTTTTTTATACATGATATTTGCAATTTTATTAAAATTTGGAAAGTCACTATAACCTGTTACTTTTGACTACAACTACAACAACTACTACATAGCTGGCATTTTAGATTTATTCTGCGCAAACGCATAGAATAGCAATTATGGAGCTATATGGGTTAACATAAATAGTGCTATTGAAGCAGCTTTGCCGAGAGCCCCTCGCAGTTTACTGATATCGTACGCATCTGCTGCGCAAAAGGCTCGGGTTCGAATCTCCATGCGTGCATACTTTTTGCAACTTTTTGCAATTTTGCAATTTTTCTTTTCGCTTTCGTAATTAACTTTTTTGTAATAATGTATTTATAATAATGTATTTGTATTATGCAGCTTATTCAGTTTTAAAGTTTTAAAAATTCAGACGACTGGTGTTAATCTAAAGTTTAAAAAAAATTCAGATGACTGGTGTTAGTTAACTCATTCATGCCTAGCGTCCCCAAAAATGGGACACCTAGTTTGACGGCAAACTATACAATAATTCAGGCACTAATGGGTTATGCAACTATCAGCGCATATGGAGCATTGAGTACGCTATCTACTACAATTAATTTGCTTCGCGCTGCAGGATAATACTGAACAAAATCGTTGCAAAAACCCTACAAATTGCATTTTTGTCTTGCCTAGAAGCTATGGCAAGTATTATACAACAAAGCAAAATGAAGCAAAACTGCTCGTTTGTGGCCACTGTCCCCTCCACGCACGCCGGCGCTTCATTGGGGCTTTGGTGCCGTAGACACCTTTAGACCATTACGGTCTGGGCCTGACCAAGCCCGCCACCTTCCTGAGGCTCCGGTCCCCCGACCACGAAAGAGCGTGCAGTTGCATACACGAGGCGTTCTCAGTGCTGCGAGCCGCGATTGTATGCCGCGACCTGCTATATACGTACACTAGAGGTCAGTCTACGAAATAATGGTGTTACGTCATTTTATCTGTTTAACCCATTCATGCCTAGTGTTCCCAAAATGGGGACACGTAGTTTGACGGCAAACTATAAAGTAATATTATTCAGGCACTAATGCGTTAATTGATGTGTAATCACAGCTTGTGCGGTAGCAACAAGCTCTTGTATAAACGATGTGCCAAGTCACTGGAAAGGCCGAAATTTTGACCCCACAGCTCCCACATTTTTTAACTGATCTTAATGAAACTTGAAGCCAAGAAAGATATCCGGGGTACGACTTCACATGCAAAATTGGGTTAATGTGGGACGACAGAAAGAAATTCTGCGTAAGGAGGGCATTTTACATTAATCTTTGTGTTCTATCTATCCTTTTTGTATACTTGCTCACGCCAAGAAAACCGATTACGACCGTTTATGGCTCAAAACGCGTGTTACCGCGTAAGGTAGGGCCTTTTGAAAATCTCGATAATAAACATGATTTACGTAAAAACAGCTCAGTTTATATACAGTGTAAGGGTGATATCGTGGTTATAGATGAAAAACAGCAAAAATCACAATTTAAAAATTCAAACTTTGCCATTACACAGTCAGCAAAGTTCTTCTGACATTGTGTAATGGTGATGTTTAAATTTTTAAATTGTGATTTTTGTTGTCACCCTTACACTGTATATAAACTGAACATAATTTTACATAAATATTTGCAGTTTTATTGCCGTTGGAAGTAATATGGAGCTGAATAAAATCGGAGAATAGAATAACCACTACAACTATTACCACGAAGCAAAAATCTTGCAGATATATCTTACACAGACCGAGTTATAGTCAATTTTGTCCCAAAAGTCGTTGCCATGGCAACGGGGGTCTGCAGGAGAAAAATTTAAGTGACACCATCGGATAGCACGTTGCAAAACGGGCCCGAAAATGAGGGGGTAAGTGCAAACAGCACGCGATTATTTTTTACGGTGGTCGAGTTATAGCCAATTTTGTTCCAAAATTCGTTGCCACGGCAACGAAGGTTGGCAGGGGAAAGATTTAAATAACACCACCGGATAGCGCGGGTCCGAAAATAAGGGGGTAGTTGCAAACTGCGCGCAATTATCTTTTACGGGGGCCGCGTTATAGCCAATTTTGTCCCAAAATTCGTTGCCGTGGCAACGGGGGTTGGCAGGGAAAAAATTTAAACGACACCATCGAATAGCGCGGGCCCGAAAATAAGGGGGTAGGTGCAAACAGTGCGCAATTATCTTTTACGCCATCTTGGATTTAGCAGTCGCTTTGCACATGGGGGTCATTTCTGTCCCCACGGTCAGTAATGCGACGATATCGGCAGTTGTAAATAATACTGTGCTAAATGGTTCCACGACATTGTAGCCAAATGTGTTCCATGTCGAACAGTAAAAAAATAGCGACGATATTTTTAAAGAAAACATTTTAATAATTTTTTTCTAAACTTACCCCGTGTAAAAACCGCCGTGTAGCCTATAGAAACAGTGGCGACGGGACCGCGGGAAGCGGTAATTGATACGGTACATGGCTGCAGCTGCAGCAGTCGACTCTGCGTGTAGTGCGTGGAAAGATATCACTGCTGATAGGCAATAAATTCACCGTCACGCTCACAGGGTAGCAACCTGTTGGGGGCTTGAGCGGGATGCTAACAGTTGACACTAGAAATGTTTCATTGCTGCTCATCATCTGCACGATATATTTCATCGTTCTCTGTTGAGTCGTCCAAGATCGTCGTCGTACTACCGTCTTAGCGACTGCCAAGGTGCTTTATGCCCACCGCAACAAACGGTATACATCCTATCACTCAGTTATAAGGTTTCAGCGGTGGTCGTCACCGGCATTGCACTCAACACACGGAATTTCACATCCTCGCACTTGTTCATTTGTCGACCTGGTGTGCAAGCCTCACATCACGTCTATCAGCGCGATCGCATGTCCGACGTGCACCCCGGACGGGCTGTCGCAGTCGACAGAACCGCTAATGACTTATACAGCGGGTCCTCGGCAGCTGCGATGCTCTGAATACCGTGAGACTGCTAGAGTTTTAGGCTGGCAGTGGGTGTAGATAATGTACAATAGCAACACTACAACAAAAAGTTTTGCGCCAAACAGCCTACAGTTCTTGTAGAAAAGGCATTTTGCTAATAAACTGTAAAATCAGTTTTTATGTACGCGTATAATTAACGAAAATATTATGCTCTGAGTTTGGGTCATTTTTGACCCCATGTGCAAACGACTAAACTATTTTTGATGTGCAGACAGACTCATTTTGTTCAGTATTATAGTCAATTCGTAAGTAAGACCATAAAATGAGTTCACCTGCCAAATTTGGTGCAAATATACGCAATAGCAAGCGAGCTATGGACGATAAACTAATTCAAGATGGCGGCCGCCGCCATCTAAAATTTACTACTTTTGCCAATTTTGGTCATACCACATGTTTTCTGTATAGCTGGTTACACTCCTGCAAAATGTCATTAATTTAGCTCAAACGGCAGCTAAGTTATTAGTGTTTGTGTAAAAATCCAGGATGGCGGCGGCCGCTATCTTGAATTATTGTTTTGTAACGCCGGACCACCCACGAAGCCCATTTGAGGTCCTAAACTTGCCCTTCAAATTTTGCGTTGATCGAGTTTATACTTTTCGAGCTATCGCGATTTAAAAATTTCACAAATTTGGCTTAAAATGCCTATTCATTCCCCCAAAAAACATGTTTTGTGGAGTTTTTACCCCTACACTTTACTTTTTATTATCGAGACCTTTAAAAGGCACTTCCTTGCGCAGAAATACGCGTTTTGAGCTTTTATTGGTCGTGATCGGTCCAACGTTGTGATCTGGCGACGCGAAGAGTACAAAAAAAATTCGAGTCAAAATTCGACATTTTTACAGACCCTCTTTCCGTCATCCCACAACAACCAAATTTTGCCCGCAAAATCGTATTTCGGATATTTTTCTTGGTTGTGAGTTTCAAATTGATCGGTTTAAAAATGTGGGAGCAGTGGGAGTCGAATTTGTGGCTTTCCCATTGACTTGACACATCGCTTATACAACAGCTTGTTGCTATCGCACAAGCCGTGATGTCGGGATATGTGTTTTTAGATAAAACTCATACAACTCTTTATACCTATTTTCATCTATGACGTCGACACGTCCATCACGAGAAACAGTCAACAATTGTACGCGGATTGCATAATCCTTTACAATGTCCGTGCTTGTGATGTCTGTCTCTGTAGTCTGATCTTAAGAACAACCCTGCCGTGTAAAATGTCAAAGTCGCCATGCAGTCTCAACTTTTCTGTACTCCAAAACTGCAACCACCTCAGCACGCCTGCATCACACTTTAGGAATGCTCATTGCCTGGTTGGGGGGAGACTCTGTCATAATAATAATAATAATAATCTGACTTGTAAAGCGCCAGTATGTGCTAAAAAAGACTTCAGTGGCGCTGTCATTGGGAGTTCTGTCACACCGACTACCGACTGCTGACAGCCAGGGTGATATACTGGTAGAAGAAGTACAAAAGGCCGTGAAATAAATTGAAGAACAACAAAAGTCCAGGAAATGACGGGATAACAGGCGAAATGATCAAACACGGCGAACCACATTTGATTGAAGAAATATATCAGCTGTGTAACAAAGCGTGGAAGACGTGTATCGCATTTACAGAATGGTAAAAATCAGTTCTAGTTCTGCTACATAAAAAGGCAGTGCTATGGAATGCAGCAACTACAGAACATGCCTACAGGCCTTGACAAGCCATCTCGGCAAAGTGCTAATGATAATCTTAACAGAAAGACTGAGGTCACAGGTAGAAGAACACATGGCGGACAAACAAGCAGGATTTCGAAAAGACAGGAGTACAGTACAGTTAAGCCACGCTGCCCTAGATAGGCAGCGGTGGGCAGCGATAGTAACAATGGCGTCAGACATCAACGGGCGTTAAGCCCACGGTTGTCAATGATGATGATGATGGTGACTACGGAGACTTTGTCATAAGGAAGGAGTCTCTGTCATGGGGTGGGAAACATCTACATGGCTGGGGAGACTTTGTAATACGGGTACAGAGTTTCCGTCCGGAGATTCGGTTATGGGAAAAACTGTAATGTGACACCTGTGACACCGTTTCCGGCTACAATTTACTTTTATACTGTTTCGGTTCTGCCTAACGGAGATGGGCCAAATAAAAATAGAATAAAATAAAATACAAACAGATTAAGATTGTTAATACGTTACACTTTAAGCTTATTTGTTGCCTTGGCTAAGCTGTTTTGTTATTTAGTCAAAGCTCGCATCGTTACGACCCCAAGGACTTGACACCAATATCATTTAATATTGATTTATTTTTTACTACGCAAACTTCTTCTGGTATTAGCCTATGAGCTAAAATACAATGTTGTACTAATCATTTTCACAATTTTGGCACATACGATTTTCAAAGCTTGAAGTTTTTTTCTGATTACTTTCTAAAAAGTCCAAAGTTTGACCCCAACAATTTTGGCATTGGACGATCCGAAAATAGATGATTTTTACTTTTTCGCCAATTTTTAATTTTTAGTCCGTGTGCTGTGTTATGATCATTTAACGATGGTTTGTTTTAAGTAAATTTTATTTTATTTTAGAAAAAAGGCAACCTGTTGAAGTGTGTTTGATTTAAAATATCAGAATTTATATACACCTGTTTGCTGCGTAATGAAGCTTAAAGCTATTACTGCAACAATGGCTTCGTTAGTGATCTTTATTACAGTTTTATACTTCAAGAATGCAACGTTTCGCCAAAAAACATTTCCAGGTAAGTGTGTAAAAAGCATTGATGTGGACAAACCTTTTCTTGAAATTATCATTTTGTTTGTTAAGAACCGACTGTGGCACAGTAGCAAATTTAGGCATAAGGCAATTCGGTCACGCCCGTTTTTATACTCCGAGCACGCTACGTTTTTAACGTAGCGAAAAGTAGTGTATCAGATCAGTGTTGTATTGAAAACCGATCGACGTCAGACCAGTGACCGACCGACCAAATTTCTTTCTTGGAAGAACATTTAAATTTAAAACAAAATCTGTACAACATATGTCCAAGATTTTTTCACATAACAAGGAGTTTTAGAATTACTCTAATAGAATGCTGCGAATCAAATTTTTACCACAACCGACCCTTGTTGTCTTACCTTATGTTACCTTACTGTTGGAGCGGGCACTGTTACACCTGGCCAGCGCTGAGATTGTATCAGTTCGGCCCAATGTATGCTCCCAAAAAGTGTTCCATTGTAATTGCTAACTTACGGTTGTACTTATTTTCTTTAATTTTATACTTAATTGTATTATGATGTGTGAACATTATTATAATTATGTATTTGACATTGTCGTGTCAGCACTAATTTCTTGGCTTATTGATAACCTCGTTAGTGTTGTAGTATCTGTCGTTCTGTTTGTAGAACATTATTATGATGTTTTGTTTGCTTACTGAAAATTAGCCAACTAACGAGCTAACATTGTATATAATTATATCTATCTGTGTATGTTTGAGTTAATAAATATATAACGTTTAACACTATGTTGTTACTTGTATTAAATATACAAGTGAAACACAATCTTGTGTATGTATGTGCGTTTAACACATGCATTATAATAATAATCATCCTCATTATTATCGATATTATTATGAACATCACAAAATTATTGTCAAAATCATTAATACTATTTGTTTATTCTCAAAGGTATTAGCAAAGACAATATTACAACAGTTACGACAGTTACGACAAACACGAGTTATAATACTAAATACAAACAATCTTATATACAAAAACTTTAAATATGAGCAAACATCATCGTGAACATTATCCTCCTCCTCCTCTTCTTTATCATCATCAATAATATTGAAATTATAAAAATCACTGTCAAAAAACAACAACTGATCATCAACAGAATCATTTCTCATAGTCAATAAGCAGGCACGACGAGTTATATTTAATACAGACACCGTTATATACAACATATTATACACAAGCAAAAACATCCACATAACGATCAAATTATTAGCAACTTATCATTAATATTAAATACAAAAAATCTTACCAGTTTACACTACTGTGTAAGAGCGACCAAGTCACACATTTAAAACAACAAAAATGATTTTACTAAAACACAGAGTAATTGAACGACGAACTGGCTGCTCTTACAAACCAATGTGACGTGACCCCATTTAACCTTTTTCACTCGCACATTATCTCATGAGCCAATAAATGTGTAAAATTAAAATTTTGTTTTGTATTGAGTCGGCCGCCGGCTCTAGCAAAAATGAAGTTTTTTGACTTAACTCCTATAACTTCTATACAAAATTGTGTACAACGACGGCATATGAATCGTCAGTGACGACCTAACGTTACATCACAGGCGCGTGATAGCGCAGCAATATTAATAAGTTACGTCTATTGTAATACCAGTACCCAATAGACCCCTACATTAAGCCTAAAGGCTTTCACCATCGATACTTATCGAATGACTCGTTTTTTTTCTCAAGTAAAGTAAGCATTAAACACAGAGTCTTTACGCGCACGAGTGGCAAGAAACAATGTAAATCGACATCATTCTTAATCTTGAAATGTTTGTTCGTGAGTTTTGAGGTTAAAAAGATAAAGATTAAATTTAAGTGATTTAAGTGATTTACTAGGCCTTCTACTCCGAGCTCATCCATGGAGCTCGGTGGCCGAGTGGTTAGAGTGTTGGACTCAGGTCAACTTCACCAGAGCGAGAGGTCCTGGGTTCGAACTGTAGCGGAGCTTTACCCCGGGAACATAGAAATTCTGGCTTGAAAACCGGCGGGGCGCTAGTCCTTCACCAGTCCTCACCCAGG
>Ga0056128_1001989_pt1 | contig 23799 bp, 12 predicted proteins | sample WorMetLIZISLAND2_FD_71113 | JGI IMG/M metagenome (GOLD analysis project Ga0056128, IMG submission 71113) | Marine gutless worms symbiont microbial communities from Max Planck institute for Marine Microbiology, Germany - Olavius geniculatus... ... | reverse complement strand
ATTATGTGCAACAGTGGCGCCACCTGGCGAATACGAGTCATATTGCTTCAAATAGCGATCGGTAATAGTTCATGACGCTTAATAACAGAACAAAATGCACTTAAAATTACAACCACATTACAACACTTAGTCTCATTTAGTCATGAAATCAATGTTTAGAATTTGTGCTCGATATGTCCACCATTCTGCTGCACCACGGCGTCAAGACGACGACGCCATTCGCCGATGCTCCTGTCGAAAAACGCCTGGCTGAGCTTGTCCCACGCCTTGACAATTGCTCGTTTCAGTTCGTCGACTGAGTCAAATCTTTGCTGGTGGTACACCATCTGCTGCAGCGCACCCCAGATGGCAAAATCAACCGGATTAAGGTCCGGGCTATTCGGCGGCCACATGCCTGGTTCAATAAACTGGATGTTCTCGCGCTGCAGGTAACGCAGCGTCATTTGAAATAGTAACTCGTATTCGCCAGGTGGCGCCACTGTTGCACATAATTAACTTCAATATCTTATATTTTCATGTTGAGAATGAAACGACCTTGATTTCTGCAAAAAATCGTGTAAATCTAAGCAATATTTCTGAAGTTAGAAGCTATATAACAGAGTGGCCTCGTTTTTTTTGGGCCACCCTGTACACCAACTTTTATTTCAAAAGCTGATGTCTTTCCTTGTCCACTTTGTGCCGTTGTCATTGCTCCATCATACATTGACCTGATAACTCTCACAAGCTTCTCACTAATTCCTTTATGTCGTAAACTCTAGTATAACATATCTCTAGGGACTCGATCAAAAGCTTTCTCCAAATCCACAAATGTCCAGTATCATTTTCTGTTTCCTTCCAGAATCTTCTCCTGCACTTGACGAAGAATAAAAATGGATCTATGGTTCCCATTCCTGGCATAAATCCAAACTGGTTAGAGTGAATGTGTATTGTTTCTCTAATATGCCTTTCATACACTCGTTCATACCAATCCACTCCAAGCTCATCTATAGCTTTAATCATTTCTGCAGTAATTCCAGATAGTCCTGGTGCTTTATTGCTACGCATTTGCTTGATTGCTTTCTCAATTTCTGTACGACTGATCTCATCCTCTGGCCCCTCCACTTTTCCACAATTGATAATGATAATGTCAAACAGTGTCAACATACAGTGAAGCTGAACAGCATCAAACGCAACCCCATTTTAATAACAATCGAACTTCGTGGGCATAGATAAATGTGAAAAGAAACAGAAAACATTTTAAACCCTGAACTGATATCAGCGCTAATGGTATCAAAATGTTTCAAGACTATGAACTACTGATACCGCAAAAGATGACTACTAACGAAAGGTAACACTTTACATGTAATGAAATTGGACAATTCACAAGATAGCAGATGCAACAATCCAACATACCGTGGTAATATCAGAGTTTGAGATTTTGGACATCCAGTAAAAAGCAAAATACAGTACAGTACACAAAATCAAGTATGATATGACAAAAATAAAAAAAACACTGTACTAATAAACAACTAGAAGGTGCTCGTAAGAGTGCATATCTCTGCCAATTGAATTAATTTAAACATTACTACTACTATTACTACATTGTGACCATGCATCTATCTGGCACCATTATGAAGACATGGCAACTCAAAGATAACGGAGTCACAACCTTGAACTTTCGGGGTCATGTGACAACATCAGTCACGTGACCACCATTCGATGCACGATGGTTGACTTCCTATGGGTGGTCCATTGCGACCATGCATCTATCTGGCACCATTAAGGAGATATGGTGCCTCAAAGACGTGTACACACACACACACACGGAATGATGAACACATGCAACGATGGACGCACACAACAACGAACAGAACGTTCTCCTCCAATATTCGCTTACGTTCACACTTGACGAAGATAACTACGAAAAATATGCTGTAAGAGAACAGCAGGCTACTCACTTTGACAGCAATGCAGGACACTGTGCCATTACCATCAGCTACTACAGCTTGTTTGTCTTTCGCCCGCGCTGCCAAGCCGACCACGCCCGCGCTGAACGAAAACCTCCGCTCCATGTGACACGTCTGTGACAACAACAGCCAGATTCACACACTGCAGTAAGTAAAGAACGTTACAAAAGCCATGCAGTGCATTCTTCAACGTAACTGCTCCCCACTGCGACTGAGGCTGATCAGTTCAGAAACTGTCGCATGGCATGTAACCGATGCATGTTTCACGTTTTTATGCACCATCCGGTATGCCACTGGCAATTACATTGAATTTTCGATGTTTCCTTATCGCACATTTTGACATGACATGGCATCTCACAATCATAACCACTGCATAAAAAACGACTTTTTTCAAAACAGCACTGGCACAGTAACTCCCAAACAAAATCCAAGCATTGAGAGCCTATAGGAACTGACCAATGCATCATCCTACGATATCATCGCTGACCCCCCTACAACCTACTATTTAGCCACAATACATTTTGTTACAAATGACAGTGACAAAAGGCACGACAGATGATACCACGAATACAGTTGGCTAAAAATTATACAACAGCCTGCATGCTGTAACATCCATGCTTTATTAGTGTAAAATTCAAATGCATAACTGAATTTCTTTAATTCAAAATACCTCATATGAATATAGACCTAAGCAAGTAAGTCAATGGCTACCTGTAGGCTGTGAACGTGAACCTCCGTGCCCCCACTGCTGCTAATGCAGTAATGATTCAAGCCCTACCACAGCAAACAGCATTCATAACCCATACAAGACATCATCTGAGAGCATGCCCAGAATATTATCACCACAACAAATAAAAAAGTCACAATTCAACTTCAAATTGTCACCAAAGTTCAATTAGTTAACTTAATTACTCACAGTAAAAAAAACTCTAAAATAAAACTAGATATTGGCTGCATAGATGTAATGATGCACAACAGCGGCAGCAAAACTGGTACATGGAGATACTTAGCTGGAAATATAGCAGCAGTTAATGGCATGCAATATATAGCATATTACGAATGCCACTTTGCATTACTATGTAGAAGGTGGTACATTAAAAAGTTGTGAACCATAAATGCCGCAAATAAACTGAACAATCTGACAGTTTTGATAACAAGTAGTCTCGATCATTGCAGTGAAAGGTAGTCAAACTGAGCATGATGTTCAAATGCTCAACATGACTACCCTTCACTACAATTATTATTATTATACTGAGGCTACAGTAAAGCACATATTGTGTTCCACTTCGTATCTGTTATGAACTTTAAATGTGAAATCCAGCACTTGTTACGGCAGAATCGAATAAACCGCAGACTAGATGAGTGTGACCGATACCTGAAGGTATTTAGCCGGAGACGTAAGTCCAGTCAGCGGCGTACCGTACGGTTTGGCGGTCTGAACGTCACGAACAAAGATCTCATTAGAGTCGACGGTAGCAATGCAGATGAGGTTCTGAGCGCAGACTCGAGCAGTCGTCAGTGCGCAGACATGGCTGCCATCTCCACGACCACATGCTATATCATTCGGCTTTCTCTTCATTGACTGAAACGCACACACGTACATTTGTAAAATGTAAATTTTTTAAAAAATCCTTATCGAGCCATAAGGCCCATAAAGCGGCGCTGATCTTTATTTCCTTAGCCCTCAGCCAGACACCAATTTACACTGCTAGACCACAGTGACAGATACAGGGCTAGCGCATCACAAAATGTTGCAGCTTTCGCTGGCACTCACTGAACCTAGCCATGCAAGGATAGACCTCTGAGGTGTCTGGTTTACCCGCCTGCTGATAGGGCCCCGTTCAAGTAATAACCAGGCCCAGCACTGATTACCTTCGTCGACGCATTCAATGATGCTACCAATTAAGAGCGTGTTGCATCAACGTCGTTCATGATCTCGGTTCAGCTGAACTGAGATCAAAAGTTGAACCAAGATCACGCTGAATTATGTTGCACCAAGTTGAACTCGGATCAGCTGATCCCGTTCAGTTCAACGGCCGTGGTTATACCGTGGACGACTCTGATTAGTCAACCACGCTCGGCCTATGGGCCAACTACAGTGACGTCACAGTCACACGCAATGCTTACGAAACAGTCCAGTACAGATTGGCCGCAATTTGTTCAAATTTGAAGTTACTACACAATTTTTGCATCAACGTTGCAGTAATAAAGTTCCAAAGATAAGCATTTTGTGTTCCAACAGATATTCGTTAATTATTCTATGACTGTTGTCAAGATATAACATTTACCGTAGCTACAGCATAGCAACAGCGCATCAGTACTGTAGAATGCTGTCTGTTTATCCATTAATTAATTTATCCAGCAAAAAGACCACAGAAAACAGATATAGCACAAATGTAACATATCTGGATCACAAGTGTAATTGAATTTAACGTCTTATAAATCGATGCGAATGAGTTTTTGTTGCTGTGGTTAAGGTTCGATCGTTTGGTTAATGTAGCAATGAGACATCAAAACGAAAAATGTGATTTATTCATCTACTTGTTAATTTACTGAGCACAAAAAGAATGTAAAACGAATATGGTAGAAATCTAACATATCCAGATCATCAGTATAATTGCATTAAAAGTCTTATAATTTGACATAAGAAAGTTTTTTGGACAGGATAAGTTTCGCATCAGATAATTTTTTGCAGCGATAATATCTTGGAGAATATTTCTTGCCTAGTGCGCATGCGTAACCGCAAGCTGAACCGAGATCAAAATTTGATCGGTGGTCAGATGGCAGTTCAGAATTGAATGGATATCAACGCTTGAACCGCTTTGGTGCAACACAATTTACGGCTGAACTAGGTTTAAATTCAGATTTGACCCGGGTTCAAAGTTGAACGACGTTGGTGCACTGCGCCCTAAGTCAAACTACCACACACATGAGAAAAAATTTATGCATGGCGATTTGCGGCACTTTTGAGCCAGTGAGGGTTAAACATTATTAATATAGCATAAATGTAATGACATTAAACTCTTCCCAGATTAACGTAAAAAAGCAGTTCTTGTACAACTCTAGTGTTAATATTCAAAATGCTCTGAGAAAAGACTGAGATGTCATAACGATTGTTCAAGGCATACCACGGTAGTAACACCAGCAACGCGTCCGTCACATAGGCCGATATAAACAGTACGAGCTGCCTCAGCAATGCAGTTGTAACTATGACAGCGGATAGCAGGAAACTGGATCTTCACATCAGGAGACTAAATACATACATGCACATAATTGCATACACACATATACACGGTGTTTCATTGAAAAATGGCACCCTTTTTTATTTCTTTCATAATTCACTCAAATGCTGATGACCAATTTATATGTAATTTTTACCAGATGTAGCTGAAGAAATACTAATTCTAAATATTTGGACAAAATACAGCTGTTAGTTAAATATTCTTTGCTAGTCGTGATGTAATGCTGATGTCATAGTGTGTCACAAGTACAAACTGCCAAACTGGTTTGTCACAACCGGTGCTGTCAGTTGCTGAATAGCTGCTCTGCATCGATGGTGAACTTCATCTGGGTCGCTGATGACAAAATGTTGAAGTTTTACCATGGCAGCCACACCAGCACACACTGCTTGCAAGATGGTTGAGTTTTTGAATCGCAAAATGCCTGATTTCATGCTCCTATGTTGCTTATTGCTGATACGATTAAAATTTTTCATCAGTGAACCAGACAAAGTTCACCATCGAAGCAGGGTAACAACTGACAGCACCAGTCGAGACAAGCAAGCTTGTATTCATGCTGCATTATGACGTCAGCGTTACATCACGACTAGCAAAGAATATTTAATTAACAGCCACATTTTGTTGAACTATTTTAAATAAGTATTTCTACAACTGATGATAATTTCATGTAAATTGATCAGCATTTGACTGACCTACCAAAGAAAGAAAAAGGTGCCATTTTTTATGAAACACTGTGTATACATGGTGGTCCAAAAACAGAACCTGTTTCAGCATTGATAACTTTGTGACAATTAGCGGTAGAAAGGCATGTGATATGTCAAAAGTTTCAGGATGTTTTAGAGAAAAAGCGCCTGACTTGTATAAGATCATTTAAATATTTTTGCCTTAATTGCATAAATCATTATTACTTCTGAAATTCAGCCGGATATAACTGTAACGCATGGATTTAGCATGGATATTTGAGCTTTTGTAACTTAGCGATGTTTATTAATAAAAAGACGTGTCATATGTCAAAAGTTTTGCAATCGTGTATAGAAGAAAAGTGAAGTTTTCATGTCTGTCCATTTAAATATTCTTTGCATGATTTACATAAATCTGCTCCACACTTAAAATCATGCTAAATTGACAGTAACGCATGGATGTAAGTTGATTTTTTCATCAGCACACAGTGAAATAACAACAATCATCAACACACATGTTCGGTTTAGATGAAATTCAACACTGGCAGTTAGACACCCCTTGCATTCATAACCATCGTCAGTTTTTTTAGGCAGCTAATCAATCACTGGAGTCAATGTGTTCAGTATCAGCTAAGCATTCGATTAGCACACATTTTAGCTGGTCATTTTCTTAAATTGTATGACCATGCCATCTGCCGCAAAGCCCCAACACCAAATAATCCACAGGATTAAAATTTGGATTATTTGGCAGCAGGTTTTTGAGCTCAATGAACTAAGGCACACAGGAGTGCAGACAAATGCTTAATTTCAAAGGTAATAATGATTTATGCAAATTCTGCAAAAATATTTAAATAATCCGCTGTGCAAGTGAGACATTTTTTCTTTGAAGCATTCTGAAACTTTTGACATATCACACGACTTTCTACCACTAATTGTCGCAAAGTTATCAACGCTCAAACAAGTCCAGTTTTTATTGGACCACCCTGTATATATATGCAAACAAGGCTTCTGCTCACAGTGCTTCATTAGAAAGGAGATAAGAAGCCCAGCTGTCGCTAGGACAGCCAACCGTACTGGTTGTCAGTGACCTTCAAGGTCATCCAAGACTGATGATTTTCATGTCATTTGAAAGCTAATATACGACTACCTATCAGTGATTAATAGTAACCTAGGCCCTATCTCGCACTCACTAAATAAATTTCTAAAGTGTCTGTATAATAACTTAAACTCATACAACGTAAGCAGGAATAAATATATTACATTTAAGCCCTCTATGCACTGGATACTAGCAAAGAAATAGAAAGCACAGTAGTTTGCAGCAACTCTGAAAAAAAAGACAAACTAGGACCTATGCTAGAGAGCCTGTATAGTGACTCTAACCATCACAATAGTAAACTAAGCCGAGGCCAAAAAACACTACACACTGCAGGTGTAACATTTCACCTATCCACACCGTGTCTCAAAAAACCAGACCCTTTATCCATTTTTAAAATAACTCCAACAATTCTGGCTCAATATCGACAAGCTTTGATATTAAGAATTGGTACATAGTCAAGACTTAAACTTCAATAGCACTTGAAAAATATCAAGTCCTGATGGTTGGTGCTATTAGAAAATATATCAGGGGTCCAGTTTTTTAAGACACACTGTACATACGGGATAGCTAGAGATGATAAGTCTCTTCCCAGCAGTGACTGCATACAATGTGATGGCTCGATCAGGACCAGCGCGGGTTGCCAACATCGACATTACTGGACCATCGGTCCATGTGAAACCATCAGAGTCTTCAGCACCACCAGCCCCACCAAAGTGCTGTCACACCAAAAATTAGTAAAAATAATAAAGGTTAAAGGTGGTGTTATAGCTCTTAACGGAAGACCATTCCAGAGCTACAGGACGTCACCTGCCGTATGGGATCACACAGTATTACCTGCCACCCGACACAGGTGAACGTGCCAAGCCTTAACCCCAGCCAGATAGGCGGTACTCAATTTACCTACCCCAGAGGGATGGAAGGCTGAGTTAACCTAGGCGGCTGGTTACATATCGAGATGGTTTACCTGTCCGCAGGCAGTCACCCATCCAAGTACTAACCCGGCCTGGCGTAGAGTAACTTCGCAGATCAAATTAAATGTGTTACTGCTACGCCACGCCACCAATAACCAATAAGCTACAGAATTAATCAAATCACAGCCATTATTTAATGATTCTTTGAAGTTTTGGCAGCTGCTGATTGCTTACTTTAGGATAATTTCTGCTTGCGGCCAGATGTCACCACCGTGACACCAGGTGCAGCAAATAATTTGTCACCAATGAGGAAGTTGGTAGGACCCCTCATTCTGGCAATTTGATGAATTCACACACCACATTACTTACTGTTTCAGCCTAAGCTTATTCAAATATGCGTTGTATGGAAAACCAGTGGTGGATTGACAAAGCCTATCAGATCCAGCAATATGCTGACAATAATGAGCTTCAAAAGTTTTATGAAGCTATCAAAGCAGTGCACGGACCTAGGCAGCAGTCGATTCACCCTGTGAAGTCAAAGGACGGAAGCACTCTTGTGGGCTGATCATCTAGGTGAATTGCTCAACTGCACAAAAATGATTATAGACATCTGCAGACCTGACTAAATGACTACTTTTTGCAGACTGGCCTGATATGACCTACAGCAATTGAAAGAAAAGTTTGGTTTTCATTTAAACGACCCATTCTTCCAGTAATACTGCCAGTTAAGCCTGTCAGCAAAGATCAAAAAAAAATTTTGTATAGATCATACTGATGCAGAGATGCAAACTGCAAAATACCACATGAAAATAAGTGATAAAAAATTTAAAAAGCTTGTGACTATAAATTCTTTCACAACAGCTTTCTCTTATGGTAGAAATTAGTTAAATTGACACTTGATAGAGAGGCTACTGAATATGGGAGGCAGACACTATTCCGACAAATGCACACAGTGACGGTCTACTTGGTAGGCTTGAAAAGCTAGTTGGTCGACTGGCGATCCATAAAGCTACGGCCAAGGTTTCAGTCGCTTGGATGATGTATTCCGACAGCCGCTGTGTGCGGTACACGACAGCTGTCAGAATAGCGTCTGTCATAATAGAGTCTGCCTCCCATATTCAGTAGCCTATCTGTACCCACTTAATATACTGTACACAGGGCTCCTGGGAGCAAGAAGTGAAATTTCAGGACCCAATGTTTACAAAATTTCAGGACAATTTCAGGACATTTTTGTCAGTTTCACGAGGCTCAATACACAGAAAGTGTACGTTTTTTCTGTCCTCATTATGTTATCCATTGAAGCAGACCAGTACTGCAGTCCTAAAAATGTTATTAAGGCACTGTTATGAACATACTAAGGCAAAAGTGCAGTAAGTACGTAAGTAAGCCAAAAGTACAGATAGAGTCCTGTTAACTAAGTAAAGTACAAAGTGAATGCAATGCCGTAACGACAGCACAACAAAGGTGCATATCAGGACATTCTGACCAAATGAGTAAAATTTCAGAACACTTGCTGATTTCAAGACAATTTCAGGACATCTGTCAAATTTCAGGAATTTCAGGACAACTGGGAGCCCTGTGTACAGCTACTAAATATTGCTAGAGACATCTATCATCATTACTACATCATTCATCTGGCATACAGTTCTCTGCAGCAGCTAACCACAAAGTATGGTCTCCTGCCAGTCAATAATACAATAATAACAATAGTAACATTACACTTGCTTCATACACTTATCCATCCGAATAACCTTATTCGCAGAAGAAACTCAAAAAAATACAAAAAACAAGGAATTACCATAAATGATATACGATGCACTGATCCATCATTGCAGGCACAGATGACGGCATTCTGAAGCACACTGACACAACGCACTGCAGACGAGCCGGGCAGAGAATGAGTTAAAAGAGCAGCCGGTGAGAGAGCCATACTTGAAGCCACTGAACTGCTGGTACAATGTTAAACATAAACAACGACAAGTGACTTTACTGCCATCTGGAGAATAAGACAGCATTTAAAGATCGAACAATATACACAGTGTTTCATAAAAAAGGGACCCCTTTTTCATAATTCACTCAAATGATGATCAATTCATACAAAATAATACCAGTTGTAGCTGAAGAAAATAGGGTTGTTAAACGAAGTTTGGATTTGTGAACTTCGAATTTCATGTTTGAATTCGTATTGTTTTTCAGCCCCTCGATATTCGAATCCAAGCATCACTAATTAGACGCAGACGGTTTTGCCTTAAAAGTGGAGTGCTGTTACTTCAGTGCACTGTGTGACGATTTCTTTGTTCTCTGCCAGCCATCAATTCAAGCGACGCCTGCCGTGTGTTTGCTTACCCCCCTCCTCTCGCTGCATACTGCTGCGGCATTTAATTACTCTCCATCTTGCACTGCGCCTCTGGCGTGTGTTGTATACTGATGCAAGCTATCAAAGTGACAAATCTTGGTGGCCCAGACACAGAGCAGACATCAATCAATGGCAATAGAGCGCGACATGGCTTGACGTCCTGGCTGACTGCACTGTTGATAGACTGCTTCCCTGCATGTGGTGCGTGCTGTGACCTTCATCTCGCCCCACAGTGCAGACATCAAACGCAAATTGCTTAAGCTTCTCCGCAAACATATAAACGAAGTTCGAATCTAAACGGAATTTTGGCGGTCAAAATTCGAATTTGGAAAAAACGAATTTAACATCCTTAGAAGAAATACTAATTCAAAATACTTAAACTAAATATGGCAGTTGATTAAATATTTTTTGCTAGTCATGACGTAATGCTGACGTCATAATGTGTTGTGAGTACAAGCTTGCTTGTCTCAACTAGTGCTGTCAGTTGCTACTCTGCTTCGATAGTGAACTTAATCTGGTTTGCTAATGAAAAATGTTCATCGTGTCAGCAGACATCTCGCGATCCAAAAACGCAACCATTTTGCAATGTGCTAGTGCACTGTCTTGCTCGAACATGTGAAAGTCCAACTATCCCCACAGACACGTAAATGCGATTGCTTTGCGTGTTTTTTGTGGCTGCAACTGTAAACTTCAAAAATATGTCATTAGCGAACCAGATTTTTCACCATCGAAGCAAGGTAGCAACTGACAGCACTAGTTGTACTCACGACACATGACGTCAGCATTTCGTCACGACTAGCAAAAAATATTTAATCAACTGCCGCATTTAGTTTAAATATTTTGAATCAGTATTTCTTCAGCTACAACTGGTAAAAATTTCATGTAAATTGATCATCATTTGAGTGAATTATGAAAGAAAGAAAAAGGGACCCCTTTTTATGAAACACCGTGTATACCAAAAAACCACACTTGACTTAAATCCAGCTTGAGTTTCTTGTACCATTTATTAGTGAGTACCTATATTCGTATTCAGTCACTGAAACAGTAAAAATCACTATCCAGAAGAGTATATCAAATATCACTGAGTGAGTGAGTGAGTGAGTAGGGTTTAACGTTTCGCCCGACACAGTATAGGTCATTTCGGGGAGGCCTTTGCAGGCAAAATATCACTGAATAGGTAGAAAATACTACATCTGCCTATTTAGGCAAATATGTGGCTGAAGCTCATCAGCTTGGCTCAATGGTCAGTGGTTCTCCGACACCGTTCTATGATCATCAAATGTACTAGCCAACGATAATGATTAGCACCATAAACATTGGTGTACGTTGTTACAGTTACTATTACTACCAAGTATGGACAAGTATCACGTACCTATGATGAAGAGTAGTTGATTCATCCAGTGAGCGAGCACGACGAGCCTTTGACTTGCGACCAGTAACCATCGACCCAGTGGCAGATGGACTGGCAGTAACAGACGTGCTAGCAGCAGCAGCAGCAGCGGCAGCAGTATGGATGGCAGACGAACGTTGTTGTTTAGTACGACCTGGCGGTGTAGATGTATCAGTACTACATCTCTGCACCGAACTGACTCTCATCCGACAACTGTCAGCTTCAGACGGCGGAATGCACTCCACCGAAACAGGGTACTCCGCAGTAGAATCCGACGACTGCAAATTCCGACTATGGGATTCCGAGCTACGCGGTCCCACATTAGTCGCCGTTGCGGGATTGCTACCGGAAATTATGTTGCGAGCCAGTCCGCCCAACGAGCCCTGCTCCAACATCTGGTCTCCACTCACTGTGCCACAGTAGACCACTCTCATGGCCGGCTGCATGACTTCACCGGATGGACTTGGTTCTGCGAGAGTGGCATGTGAGATATTACGTCGTTGAATTGTAGTAGACGAGGTTGCTACATCAGGTTCGACGTCGTTGCTATTGCTGTCACCGCAGTCCATCGGCTCAATGGTTATTGGCTGAACACCGTGGCAATAAGTAGCATTATCGGCATTTGGACTGATACCAGCTTCAACACCATTCACGCTGGGCAGAGCACCACCTTCACTGCTGACGTCTCTAGTAGGAATATTATCGGTGGCACCCGCTTGACTGTTGTAAGCGGGAGGCACTACAAAATCTAAAACGCACACATTAACATGGAATCATACGCGAAAACTACTAGGATCATCGGAGTGGTGTTTTGAGATAGAATTCTCACACAGCAAGCGGGTTTGACGACATCCTCTATAATATGCTATCAGTAGAACCCCTAAAACTACAGAATTCTGATACCTTACAAATTACATATGTCTATTTACTACTAGAACTTCTGACTTTTGAATAATGATACCTTTCACAAGTTAAGCAAAACTAGGCAGAACCCACACAAACAAACTAGTAAAATGCCACAGAAGAATTTATTTACCGGCCCGATACATAATGATTGTTCTTTTTTTCCATCCAACAGCACTGAAACACTGCAGAGAGCTCAGTACAAAAAAGGAAGAATCTGTGGTTCACAGTTTACTGTCTCTGATCTGTCCATATACTGAGCCAGTTACTGGCTGACATGACACATTACAGCAAATTACAAGCATCAGAATTTCATCTGCATGTCCTAACCGCTATTCAATGACTTAAATAAATTGTTTAGCTTTTGCTTCTAGTACGTCTCAACACACAAGTTCATTTGTTAACTAACAGCAGTGAAACACTGCAGAAAGTTTAGTACAAAAAATTGCATTAAAAGTAGGTAGTTTAATACAACTACAGGTATAACCATAAACAGATTCATAACCGCCAAGCCGTAATCTCAACTAGATCCCTCCACACTCCAGACTAACTTAATACTTAAATCGTATAACCCCTAGCCTTCCAAATCTAATCGGTTCTTAACATAAAATGACAAAAATAATGCAAGATTATAATAACCTTGAAGAAGCTGCAATCTGATCTGTCGTAATTTTGTCTGCTCTTCCAACAACTACAATAAGATATAAACAAAAAACACACAAGTCACAAAAATCTAGTTGCTTGATTTGTGTTTTGTTCCTTTAACCAAGTTAAGTGCAAAAATCAATCCTCATCTACATACTCATAAAACAACAAGAGCGCAGGAAAACCAAAAATCAAGGCTACGAGGGGTGTTCAACAAGTTCCAGGACTGTTCTGTTTGTTTAGCGAATCAGATTACAGAAGGTATAGAAAGTGCTGAAATTTATTGTAGATTATTTGTAGTAATTAGCACTGACACTTTATCATGTTTGAAAGTATTTGAATAGTTCACCCACTTTTGCAGCGATCATTAGTCAGTTAGTGATGATGTCAGTGTTGGAGCACTGTTGATAGCAAAAAGTTAAACGGTCAGCTGCAGACAAAGCATTTTTTGGTTTACTTAAAGAGTTGTTCTTGCAGACTTTTTTGCTTAAAAGACATACTGTGAATGAACAATATTACCAGGCATTATTGTCTGATTGATTAAAACCAGCAATTCACAGCAATTGACCCGGTTTGCTGCAGAAAGGTGTCATTTTTTAAAATAACAGTGCCCCACCGTGCAATTGGTCCATTAGACATTTCAAAAAAGGAAGAGATAAGCTGCGAACTGCTACAGCATTTGCCATACAGTTCAGATTTAGCTTCAAGTAATTTTCATTTGTTCGAACCACAGAGCAAATCACTTGGAGACATTAAGTTTAAAAATGATCAAGATGTGCTACAGCAAAATGTGCAAAAATTTCTACAGGTGCCAATAAAAAAATTAATGCTACGAGTTCCAGCCGACTTGTAGAACAATGGGAACATTACAGTAAACTGCAGGGAGAATATGTTGAAAAGTAACGTAACTGTCAGAAATGTGCGATTTATTGTTGTTATATACGGGATGTAGTCCTGGAACTTATTGAATGCTCCTCATACTAAACTGGCCATTTAATACCAACATCTGGAGAAAATATATCAATTGATGCTGGAAAGACAACAAAAACAAGCTGCCATTTTTAGCATATATGGTTATATTTAGCACACTAGGACCCTGATCTTTGACCTTTTGATCGCAAATCTTCGACATACCATTTGTTTTCGCCAATCTTCAACACTGACAAATGTTTGGGGAAAATCCACGAATGCAAACCGTAAAATGCGTAGATAGAGTACACAGTGGTCTATAAAAAACGTGGCACTTTTATTTTTTGAATAGCTTCCTGAAACATTAGACAATTTTAATAATTTTTGGCATGTGACATCAGGAAGAAACTCAACGCAAACGACTGTAGTTTTGGCCACCTCACTTTAATACTGTCACTACACTACCTTGTGAAATGCAAAAATCGTAGATTGGCCATTTACAACAATGAATTCATATTGGATAGCTCACGCGTTGGCTCAGAAATGATTAACTGAAAAGCAACAAACATAATTGGCAACTATAGTATCTCAAAAAGTCACACATGTCACATCACATCCTGTTTATGATAGCATGTGCTCAAAATGTCCTCCTCAAGTGTGAATGCAAGCGGCAAACACTGACACCACTCGCAAACAACAGGCTCAACAACCTGCATTTCACAAGGTAGTGTAGTGACACTATTAAAATAAAGTGGCCGAAACTACAGTTGTTCGTGTCAAGTTTCTTCCTTATGTTACATGCCAAAAATTATAAAAATTGACCGATGCTGCACGGAGTTAATCATAAAATAAAACTGGCACGGTTTTATGCACCACAGTATAGAAAAAATCTATGTTGACCAAATAAAAAATAACATGAAAGAAAACATGTACACATGTAATGCTTCCCATATCACCTTAGAATAGCAGCTACACAATAATAACAAAAGTCTAAAAATCCAAAAAATAACTGAGAGAAACAGTCCAAACTAGAGGTATCAAAACATTGATTCTTTTAACGCGTGAATGCATAGCATTAATTCTTAAAAACATGCGTTAACGAGTTAATAACACATCAATAGTATTGCTGACATCGTAAGTAAACCACATCGAAATAAGTGAGCAAAATGAAGCCCACAAAGTCGTGCCTGTGTTGCAAAACCATGACAGTAGTGATAAAACAGAACGTGACAAAATGGCAACAAAACAATTTTTAATTACTTGAATATTACTCGATCGTCAAATAAACGTAGTTCAATGGAATACTGAAACTCCTGCTTCGCAAAATTAAGTAAATTTGCGTATGTGCATTAATTTTTTTAATGCGCATTAATTCTTTAACATGTTAACACATTAATAACGAGTTAACAGCTCTAATCCAAACAGAACTTACCATTGCTTTGAGCTGTATACGTTTCTGAAGCTCTTCGTCGAGCTTTGTTATGGCAATTCGAAGCTGGTCAATCTCACCAGAGCACTGACTCAGCTTGCTATATATAACCTCCTCATGTAGAGACATCTGCAGCAGCGTGTTCATTGGTCCCTGTTCACTAGCCGATGCTGCTGGGATCGAAGATGTTGATCTACTGGCTGTGTTAGACTGCTGATTGCTGGTAAGCCCTCGCAGCAAATTTGGTGGTAGGCCTAATGATCCGAGATCCAGATTTGACATGGAAGGAATCTGTGACTGTGAAGGCCTTGTTCCAGTTGCGTTCCATGATAAAGACTTTTTCGGAACCTGTTTTCCAAACCGGTTCCGTTTCTCCGTTTGGCGTTTTCTTGTCACCTTGCTGTTAGCCGTTTTCACCCCCAGAACCTTAGTTCCAAGCATTCTGGCAGTCTTGGCTTTACTGTTGTTGACACGTGTCTTTTTCGCAGACTTTGAAGGACCTGCTGAACTGCGTGGCACTGACTTAGCAGCCGCTGAGGAAGATGTACCATTCTGAACACTTGCAGCACTAGTGTTACCGCTCTCATCACCAATGACTATCGTGTTATCTGCTGTACTGCTACTTGTCCCTTCAGTGAGATGACTGTAAACTGGTGACTGCTGCAACACATTTGGTACATTGTTTGTGCATGCATTCATAGCAGAAAACTGCACATGGTCTTTTGTTGCAGCCAATTTTTTAGCATGTTCATGCATCATTTTTTCTAACTCAAGCTGTTCCCGGCGTGATCGTGGGGCGGTTGCCATTCTCACCAGAGAAGCCTGTGTATCCACTCCTGTCCTGTTTGGTGACAGAAGCACATCAGACCTTGCTGGTACTGGACTTTTATTAGGCTGTACTCTGCTGGCTGCTACAGTGTTTACATGACCCGAAGTAGAAGATGTCGACTGCTTTGGTCTGCTTGCGTTGTCGGAAATCCTTCCAGTATTCTTGGGTTTATCGTTAGATGACGGCAGCCGTTCATGATGTTTTGACTGGCTGCCAGTACTTGCATAGGATACATTCGGTACGTTTGTCAGCACTCTGTCTGATGAAACAGAACAATTCTGTGAATCACTGTTGCCCTTCCCACTCAATACATTGTTAATAATTGTACTGGTTCTTTCTGTCAGTTTGTTTGTGAGAGTATCAACAGGAGCTGCACTATCTGCTGCTGTGTGCCGTGGTGCACTGCTTGATACTGCCTGACGTTTCGCTGTTGGCTCACTAGAACTCTGCCGCTGCCGATTTGCGCCTTTTGACTTGTATTTGTTGTAACTTGTGTTCCAGTTATCACGCGGTTCCTTCGCCCGATGCCATTGTGGAGTGTAGTGAGTACTAGAGTTCCAATAAGTCGATGTTGTAAATCTGTTGGTGTGATAATTGTAGTTGCCGGAACTTTTGTTGAATCTTTGTCTAACAATGCAGGTAAACACACAAAACACGATCATTCATGCATTTCCTTATAAATTACATTAAAACACGCAGCACCAAGTAAAATAAGTAAATTGAATCACAGTCTTTAGCTCTATATACACACAAAGAATGACAGACATACTCCAAAATTAATCAAAACAGATGAGAAAAAATCTGCACGTTTAGTGAAAAACAACAAAACACAACCATGAAGACAGCCAATGCAACAAATACAGTCACTGCACAGTGACTTCTACTACCGAGAATATATGATCCATAAAAATTGTGTCTGTTTTTTACAGAGAAATTGTGAATACTTAGGTACTGTACTTTATTACACTAACATTACTCAGACTGCACAGCTTTAATAACTAAAAGTCACTTTGTCAAATATGTTCTGCACATACCTGTTATGACTCATCTTCAGCCATTCACATGTAGTTATAAAAGCATCTAAAAAACAACATCAAGTAAAACTTGCCAAGAAAATGCCAAAATGTAAACAAAACCGGGTATTCATACGCAGTTCTGATTACGCATTATTACTCCGCGAAGCACTAAGAGTTTAGCACAAATTTAATGTGAAATTCCTAAAGTTTCCAAAGAGTAGATTTTGGTGGATTTTTAACTGAAGTACATTCAATGTCTGCTAGTTTGAATCATGTAATTTTTAGCTTGTTACGAATTTTGTCCAGGTCATTTTTCAGCAACCGGACTATTATAATCAAGCATAAAATAGCTAATTAGGGATGCACCAGTGAACCAAATCACATATGCATGATTATTGCAACGAGCTATGGATTGCTGTGAGGTTTACAATCACGAATTCACAATGCGCCGAGTTGTTAACATCCGAAGCTCCGCGCCGGGACTATCCGGAACCGATTGGAGAGAAGACCTCAAATTTTTTCCTATAAAAACACTAGTCCGGTAGTCCCTTGTACAAAATTTGGTCTAACATGTCAGTAACCCTCTTCCCACTAACCCACATAGTCTTAGCAAAACTTGACTTGTAGTAAAACATGGAGCAAGAAACGTTTGGACGAACATATGATTGCGAGAGATGCTTATGCTTATCGAGCTCATAATCTGAAACTGAAACTGAACTGAACTGAAACGCTACCACGCGACGACGATGGGCGTGTCTGTCTAATGAATATTAATGATCCTCCCACGTGCGCTGAGTTGACGGGCAACACCTTCGCGCGTCGACCAATCGCAAGCCGAGTTGCCTCATTACGCACGGGAGACAGCAGGCGCGCATGTGCGGGCCCTTTAAATGTAAACACACCGGCATGTCGCAATCGGCGTGTAGGTGTGCAATCATTCAAACTTGTCGTTGTGCCAGGAAAGGAATTATTGATCTACTCGGCGGCTGACTGTCGTCTGCTGAATATTTAGATGACATCGTCGTTGCAGGAGTGCTGCTGCTGCGTCAGCCCGCCGTCTTCTCCGTCGTCGAGTGTCGGCGCCGGCGGCTGTGCAATGGAGGCCTGCAGTGACCGTGTGCACGACGTAATGGACTGGACGTCTCAACGTGGTGGAACGTGCGCTAGTATGGTGCGGAAGTCGTCCACGTCATCGGTGCATCGTGTTCACAAGAAGTTCAGTGTTCTCGACTCGTCGTTCGACGCCGGCGGTGATGACTCGGTGTTCGTCGCTGATCGGGCGTCCACGATCCTCGTTCTGTACTGCGGAGGGACGATTGGCATGCGCTCGCGACACGGAGGTACGTACGGCAACGGTATTGACACTGATTTGATCACGTATAAATGCCTTTCCTTGAACTCTATAGGCTTGGATTGAAGACTTGAAAATATGCTCAGTTATGCTGTATTCGATCGGTGCTAAATAGCCTATACCTATCCGTAAGCATCAGCCCCCCAGAGTAAAGACAGGATCATTTTCAAGGGATAAAACTGATCTGTATTTGTTGTTTGTATAGCTTAATTTAGTCGTTGATCGTACCTCTCAAATCGACTTAAATTGGTTTGGAATTCAGGGTGTTTTGATTAATGGTATTTTATTTGGCATGAGTATTTTTTATTTGGCTGTATACATGTAATTATTTTTATCATATCGTGTCAGTTTAATCCCCATTTTTGTAGTTTTTTTATACAGCTATAATCATTTTGTGACTTTTAAAAATGTGATGTGTGTGCTTGCATGTTTGTAGTTTATGTTCCTGAGCCCAACTTCCTGACTCGAGAGTTGAGGCGTCTGCCAATTCTTCATGATACTAATTTCGCTTCACGATACTTCACTGATGAAAATCAGCTTGGCATGCTGGCAATGCCGTAAGATTTCTACTGTGTTATTGCTTTTAAGTTGTACCTTTTTTAAGGATAGTTTCATCTTATTTGCTTATTAGCTGTTTTCAACATTTGCACATCTGGGCACATACTCCCAAAACCCAGTGGATTTTATTAGTTAAATCCACCAAAAATTTCCACCCCAATCTTAATCCAATTTTAGTTTATTTTGCTTTACTGATAATTTAATAATTTATTACTGTTAAGTTTGTAAAATTATTAAAGTTGAACATATCAATTTTGCAAAAAATGGTGTTTATTTGATATGGAGTGGACTTTATGTGGCACACTGGCAGTGCTCATTCTAATAACTTAAAATCTATGAAAACCCCAAAACCCACAAATTTAAACTTTGTTTAAAAACCAGGTTTTTAAAATATTTAACCCTGGCTGTTTTTCTCAAATGTGCTGACTGTTGACACCATTGGTTGACCAACAGGAAGGATCAAAATCCAGTCTGTTAAATCTAATTTTTAAAGTACTTGATGTCCTGTCATCTTGAACTTTGACCTCTGTAGCTGGAAATTGACACACTATTCATTGTTTTTTTTCTTTTTAAAGTATGAACCTGTACAGATGAACAGGCAAGACATGTAAATTTTGCTAATTAGTCTAGTTGTTTTACGTTCAACTGCGTGGTATTTCGCTGTTTTTAAGTTTCAGGCTAACTGCTAAATCATTTATCTTATCTGTAAATCCAGCAGCAACTCTGGTATAGTCAGCAGCTTTTATCTCTATAGGCCTACCTGGTGGGCGCAGCTTGCACCCAGTGAAAAATATTGCGGGGGAAGTTTTGATAAGGTTGTAGATCAAAACGTCCCCCTATTTTCACTGGGCAAACGATGCTCTTAACAAAACTTACCCCCTATTTTTTTACTTTTCCCCTTTTTTAAATTGACACCTTTAACAAAACTTTCTCATTAGCAGGGGAAGAAGCCCAAAATAGAGGGTAAAAATTGACTCTGAAATTGGGGGAACCTGAGCCCAAAATTGGGGGGAAGTTGCACCTGATTTTGATTCCAGATTTGGGGGGATTGAAGCCACTGGGTATAGTTTCTAAAGGTCACTGCACTGGCTGGTCTGTTGGTATCCCGTAGGGCGTAGCCTTGTCTGAAGGCCACTGTTTACAAGCAGTAAAACAGATACGTCCTTGACTTGAGCTAGCAGTCGTCCAGCTATGTGGTTACGAGATCGTGAACTGAGCTGTTAAAGTGGGCAGAGTACAGTTGTTTGTATCCAGGTCTGTGTTCTACACTGTGAATCAAACAAGTAGACCATCTCCGACATTTTGTTGCAAGTTTGTCAGATTCAGATGTTCTCAGCAAACTATTAGCAAATTATTTCATGGTCACACTCACCAGAAAATTTGCAATTGGCTAATCATTAAAGATTCTACCGCACTGGAAAGGCTTCAGTATGCCAAATTGTGAAATGATAAATGTTGGAAATCTAGCACGTGCTGTGAGTTTGTGTGCTGGCAAAAGTTGGACATTCTGAAGACCGGAAGTAATGGTGCTAGTTGCCATAACTTATGACTGTTCAAAAAGTTCCACTTATGTGCACTGACTCTCACTAAACTCACTTTGCCACTTTCTGATATCTACATTTTTCATTCGATGCATTTTTAAATCTGGTGCGATTTTTATTGAGTCTAATGATGAGAGGTTTTTCAAATGTTTCGGAAAGTCTGCGTGTGAAAGAATTAGGAAAGTCGGTCAATATTTCGCAACGTTACGGTGGCCTACCTTTTGGTTTGTAGTGTATTTTCTGCAGCAGCTGCTGTTTATTTTTAAACAGCCTTGAACTGGGCTGCTGTGCTTGTATAGTTACGTGTAAGCAATGGAACATTTTAATGTCACTTGCAGGGCAGAGTAATAAAAACTGGTGGTGGAATGACCACATGTTTATTTGTGTAAACGCGGCCAAGGGTCGACTCTGTGGCCCAGTTTCAGTTGCATTGGACTCATTATGTTGTCATGTTACATATATAGGTTATAGAGTGAACTTTTGCAGTCAGTGACTACCTTGCCACTAAACACCCTTAAAATTGTTCTCCTATTATAATTGTTATTAATATGCTGTTGTCCTGTAGGCCACATTACGCGTTTTGTCTGTCCACCTGTCTGTCCATCTCTTCAGTACGGGATGATGATTCAAAGGAGTAGAAAAACTACAGTTGATGTGAACGTTCCAGAGCGTGTGCGTCAAAAACCTAAACGCAAATGAGGCGTATCAGCGATAATCATGGCCAGCGTAATTTAGTGCCAGTGCAATAATTCATTTTCGTTTGTTTTAGACGTCTGTTGACTTTGTGCTTTGACTTTTCTTTGCTCCTGAGCAGTAGAGCATGTACACATTAATTTTGGTATTTCTATACTTTTGTTTTTTGGAAACGTTAATTTTTATAGTGCAGCAACTGTAAATTATTATATAGCGTTCAGCTCAAACAAATTTTTATTATTACCAACTAAAGTCAGCTTGTAAGGACGCCATATGCATAGCCCCATCTAAGGTTACCCAAATGATTTTTGCTGTTTTGGAGGACTGATATCATCACGTCGTCTTTACGCACAGTTGTAAACTGGTAAGTTTTGTACGTATATATTTGCTGTTTTTTTGCCAAAAGTCGGGGAATGAGCCCGACGCATGTAAAAAGCGCTATAGCAGGACCGTATCTTTACCTTTTACTTTTCTAAGGCAGAGCAGTATATTTCTGGTCGGATGCAGAACGTTGGATGTGTCTACTACTGCTGCTGCTCCTAATACGCTGCTGCTAGTTATAGCTGGAAATCAGAGTTGGCCGTGGTAGACTTAGACTGACGCCATCTATTTGCCAAACCCTCAACCCGCACCTCTGTCAGATGCAAGGATCTTGGTGATATTTGTTGTACAAGCCGAGGTATAGCACATTTTGTCTTAAATTTTGTTGCCATGGCAACAAAGGTTGGTCAGGGTAAAATTCAGTTAACAGCATTTGATGGTTTATTTCCGAAAACTCCCCGACAGATGCAAAAATCTAGCAGATATCTCTTACTCAAAGCGAGTTATAGCCAGTTTTGTCCCAAATTTTGTTGCCATGGCAACGGGAGTCGGTCGGGGGAAAATGCTATTGGCGGCATTCGATGGCCCATCCCCGAAAATCCCCCTATAATCGCAAAAAAATTTCACAGAAATCTCTTGTGCAAGCCGAGTTATAGCCAATTTTGTTCCAAATTTCGTTGCCGTGGCAACGGGGATCAATCGGGGGTAAATATAAATGTCATCGTTAATTAGGCCGTCCCCGAAAACTGTATCCTAGAACCAAAAATTACGACTCTGTCTTGCACACAACCGAAGTTATGACAGTTTAATGAATTTTCAAATGTTCTTCATAGGCGCCATTGTAATTTTTTTCGAATGTTTTGAATAAATAAGTGAAAAATAAAATCTTTATTTTATAACAATAAAAAGGCACTTCCTTGCACAGAACTGCGTCATTTGACGTATTAAGCGTAAAAATTGGTCTAACGGACTCGCCTGTAGGCGAGTTCAAGAACCAAAAAAAGTGTAGTAAATTTCAAACAGCAGGGGTGTATATTTCACCTATATGGGGAGCAAAAACCCCTTGGCGGATTGAGCCCAATCTTTTGGTGGCAGGCGTCCACGACGTTATCACGCCATTCAAATTTGGTGACGATCGGTTCAGGGGTTTTTTGTTTGCTGAGGGTCAAAGTTTGCCTTTTCCCAAAGACTTTGAAGGTCGTCCTTACAACACTCACACTACCGTGTGAGGTGTGATATTGAATGAAATACAGGTTGTCGAAGGATGGGCGGAGGATATTGTATCGCGTCCTGGAATACGATCCTTTGCTTGACTCAACAAACATGACTTATGACGACTACGTACATCTGGCTAATGACATCTATGTATGTACTACTGTAGTAGAGTTTGTGTGTCGAGAATTGTCTGCTTCTTTGCTGTAAGTTAATAGCAGAAGTCAATCTTGTTGATGATCTAGATGATGTTACACTTTCAAGTTTTTTATAGTGGTATTAGTAAGGTAAAGGTAAAGGGTTTATACTGCGCAAGGCCGGTAGCCACAGTATAGAGAAGGTCATACCTTTAACCAGGGAGTACAACCCGAGATTGCATACATCTCTGTTGAGGGGATTAGTCCTCAACAGAGACTCCCTGTCACCTCCGCACGATGGATGAAGGGCTGAGTCGACCCTGACGGGATTTGAACCCGGGACCTTTCGATTCAAGGCTCAGCACTCTATCGACTGAGCTATCCCGCCACACATACAGTACGACGCGCGTGATAAGTTCTTTTCATGCCTCGTCCTCGGTCGAAGAACCAGCGAATCTGAGGCGATAGTAGTTTCTGTTCGGCGCAGAAGCGCGGCGAATCACGCCAGATTCGCCGTAGAAACTTTAGTTCTCTGCGGCACCTGTGCTGCGAGCTGTTGTCTCAGGAGAGTTCATCAAAAAGTCATTAAGCGGCGTCAACCTGGCAACCGGCGTTTACTATACTGACTGCAGTTGAG
>Ga0056128_1001988_pt1 | contig 23809 bp, 11 predicted proteins | sample WorMetLIZISLAND2_FD_71113 | JGI IMG/M metagenome (GOLD analysis project Ga0056128, IMG submission 71113) | Marine gutless worms symbiont microbial communities from Max Planck institute for Marine Microbiology, Germany - Olavius geniculatus... ... | reverse complement strand
TACGGCAGCCGTGCTTTTAGTTCAGCCGTACCAGCTATCTGGAACAATCTTCCAACCTCAGTCATTGAAGCAAACAGTTTGCCTGTTTTCCGTCGTCGACTCAAGACACATCTGTTTACTATTGCTTTTGAAAACAATGGTTAACTGTAATGTAGCCAGCGCCTCTGTATCTTTACACACGTTTAGTTTAATGGCGCTTTATAAGTTCGTTTTTAACTTTTTAACTTTAAGTTTAATTTAAATAAGTAGCTGAAACTAGAAGCAGAAGCAAAGTTTGTTACTCAAGTTATTTGTGAGGTTTTTACACAGATAATTAATTAGCAAGTGGCGTTTAGGATGTAGGTTTAGCAGTGTCCTTGCTTTATGCATGGTATTCAGTTCTGTTATGTTGTGAGGTTTTTGGCCCAGTCGGTAACGTTGTTATATTGTCATAGTTAATCAACGCCAAGGCTGGTTGTTACTCGGATGAGTGATCGTCGGCAGGCAGGCAATCCATCTCAGTATGTGGCCAGAGCTCCCAGGTCAACTCAGCCTGGCCGTCCCTTCATTGGTGGGCGCAGTGAGAACCGGCAAAAGCTGGGACATACCGTGTGATGTATTAGCGTTGTGTCCATCGTCTGGCAGTGTAAGCTTGTGTCTGGCTGATTGCTCAGGAAACAGAGATGAGTAGGAAGAACTTTACGTATGTTGTAATGTTGGTTCAGGCGGTGGTGCTCGAAGGAAAGTACTGGAAGAGGCGATTACTTTGTGTGACTACAGAGTACATGAAATGGAGACAGTATTACAAGAACAAGACACAACAGGCTCTGCATTCATCTACGCATCCACACAAGGTAGTAGTGGTAGTTGTAGTAGTAATAGTAGTACTAGTTGTAAAGGTAAAAAGGTAAAGGTCGTCAATTTGTATAGCACATTGTCGCAAGCATGCGCATGCCTCTAATGCGCTTTCGTCACTAACCCGAGCTGCCAGCCGCACGGCCACCGCGTGCAGCCTGAAGACACAGGCTGGCACAGCGGCCGGCTAGGCAACTCCAGTCAGCTGTACCAAGGTCCCCACCTTCCGTAACTCATGTAAATGAGTTACTACTCATTTTACCGTCCAACGGAGGGTAGAAGGCTGAGTCGACCTAGCTGGCAGGCTTCGCACCGAGATGGTTTACCTGCCCGCAGGCAGTCACCCATCGCAGTACTAACTGGGCCCGTCGTAGAATAACCTCGTTACAGCTGAAACGCGTTACCAACTACTCCACGCCACCAAGTTGTAGTAATTATTGTTGTTGTAATAATTGATTGTTTTACAGTAGTAATTTTGCGGTGGTTGTGTAATGCGGAGATGTTTTACTGTAATCTCTGTAGTACAGTTTTTCTCTTGCTGATTATATGTTTGCTCGATTGACATTTACTTGCTCTATTCCTTAAAAACTGTTTTAACATATTTTAACTTGCCTTTTTGTAGGATAAATATTTAAAATTTTACATTTTGCATTTTGAAGAACTTTGTACAATTTGGAACACTTGAAGACAATAGATATGATGTTTTGCTGTTCTGCTCGCTAGCGAGCAGCAAAGAAAATACTTAACTCACTTGTGGCTTGACAGTTAGTGCATCAAACTCAATAATCGCATGGTTGCGGGCTCAACTCCTGGGCATTTCACTGTCAGGCAGATAACAGTCCTGGGCAAATTGTTTACACATCGGTCGGTGCGATGCCCTCGTTCGGGGGTCCTGCTGACCAAGTAACCAAACTAAAAACAGGAAGTCCAGCTGTCAGTAGGGCTAGTTGACTCTATTGCCTGAAGGCCTGCAAATGTGAACACAATTTTTTTACTTACTTACATAGTTTGCGAACATAAACTTCCAGCCTTGTCCTCAAAATAGTACTAGTAAGCAATTCACAGTTAAGTATTTGGGTGCAGTTATTACCCCCATTTGGAGAATGGGTGCTTGTAAGGAAGATACAACAGAGTAGTCATCGGGCAACTTAATTTTCTTGTTCAACTGTTTTCCAGTAAGACGTACTGTTTAGCCACAACACGTGTTGGTGGCATGGTGCATTATGTCTGATCAACGAAGTAACTCTGTGCAAGGCCGCCGGGTTAGTATTTGGATGGGTGACTGCCGGTGGGCAGGTAAACCATCCATGTAGGTCAACTCAGCCTTCCATCCCTTTGGGGTAGGTAAATCAAGTACCAGCCTATCTGGCTGGGGTTAACATGGAGCGCATTCACCCGTGTCGAGTGGCAGGTAACACAGTGTGATTTCATATGGCGGGTGACGCTCTATAGCTCTGAGATAAGTTTCCTATGAAGAGCTGTAGCATTTTAACCATGCCAGACAGTAGAGTGAATTTCACAGTTAGGCAAGAACCAGAAAAGATGGTGTGTTGTGTTCCAGGTTTATTCCAGTCATGTTGGCACAGGCACTGGCGTGGAAGCACCCACACTGAGGTCATCTAACCTCAGTTTGCAGCAAATGATGATGGCTTCGTCCCCAGCATCTAATGACCTTCATTCGTCCTTCATGGAGCCTCCGGACTTTGCCATGGACTACTCCGACACCCTCTTCTCGACGTTCAACCAGCTTTTCCCCGACCCCAAGGAAATATGTATGTGCACTGTGTCTCAAACAAGCATCTCCAACATTTTCGACTGTAACTTGAAAACCGGTTGTCAGATTTTGAGAATTTTTGGTACAAGTATTCCCGACACAACTTGCCATCAAATGACTGTTTAGTTCCCGCCTCACCCAATGTATGCTTCAACATCAGTGTCAACTCAGATTTTTACCTTTTTCAATCAGGTACCAGCCTTGTAGGCTGGGGTTAAGGTGGTGACACATTCACCTGTGTCGAGTGTCATTTAACACTGTGTGATTTCATATGGCAGGTGATGTTGCGTAACTTTGTGATAGATTACCATTGAAACTTGTAGACATCGTTCAGCATTTTTTATGTGGGTTTCTGTTGTCTGAGCAGCTCAGATGGGTTTTTCCGACATAATTCAGCCCGGTCTGATTCAGCTGCAGCCAAGCATTGATGACTTCATGGATACCTTGCCATCACTCAGCGGTAGGTGGCGCCACCATACTTCTTTGTCTGGAAATTAGTTTAATTACCTCCGCCAAGGAGGTTATGTTTTTGCCAGACTTTGTCTGTCTGTTTGTCTGTCTGTCTGTGTGTTAGCAAGATAACTCAAAAAGTTATGGACGGATCTTTCTGAAATTTTGAGGGTATGTCGAGCATGGCATAACCTACAGGTGATTAAATTTTACATTTTGGGGGTGATCCGACAGGAATCCTGGATTCTGGATCACTTTGAAATTTTTGTTACCATTGCGTTAAAGCGGGCATACGGGAACCGCTGGCAAAGCGCCAGTATATCTAATCACGGTTTTTTAGGTCACGTAGAAGTAGGTCACTGTGGAAAATGCAACTATAGTTTGAAACGCGTAGGTGAAATCTGCAAAATCTACATTACAATCTGACAAGCTTTTGGCGGAGGTGTGCGGGCTATGACTGCTTTTCTAGTTTGGTTTGTTTTAATTTTTGTTATTTTTTTATTTGCTACATATTTTGCATTATTGCTTTGAGTGCAAACTGCCGATTGTAAGTGTTTTAATTCGACAGCTTATGATGTCGTATTTTAAAATAAATTTATTTTGATTTGATTAGTTTGTTAATTAAGTAAGGAAGAAGAATGGAAGGGGAAATGTTTTCAGCAGCTACTTGAGCTGTTGTTGGTTGGTGTCAGTTTGTCTCAGAGCTTTTTGTTGTTTTTGTACATTTGTCTGTTGTACTGTTTTTGATTTGCGTACATGGCAAATAAATACCGATAAATGAATTTGGGAGGGCACTTGTAGAACACATGCCATTGACAACTTAGTGTTAGGCTTTCTGTTGTGTTTGCCAGTTGGAAGTGCAATATTTGCCATATGTTAGCCCTGTCTGGCAAAGGCAAGGATGCCCTCCGTTCTATCCTGGATCCAGATGCTGATTTTGATCATTAACAAAATCCAATTATCTCCGCCAAGTGTGAACGTAGTGAACATTGGAGGAGATTATGAGATTGGTCGTTTTGTCCGTCGTTCATTCTATGCATCCGTCGTTCGGTGATTGGTCGTTCTGTGTGTTCGTCGTTCTGTGTTTCTGTTCATGTACACAATGACTTAGGAAGGGTGGCGCCCTTCTGCGAATACTTCTACATTTTACAGTAGTAATGTTTAAGTCACTTCACTTGGCGGAGATATGCACTCTCACGAGCGCCTTCTAGTTGCTTCTAAGTTGGGCCAGGTCAAAACTTCCATGAAAATTTCAGTTGTATCGGCCAAAAGATTAGGTGTAATCCTGTTAATAAATGCACGAATGAACAGACAGCTGAACAAATAAACACCAGGTATCACATTGCGGATGTAATAAATAAACAAGAAATTTGAGGCAAAGCCCAACGTGAGTCCACTTGGTGCCCTAAGTCCGATTGGGAGAAAAATTTAGGGGGATGAAATTCCCTCAGAAGCAGTCACGTGGCCTGCACTTAAATGCATTAGCATACGCAAAAACGTGCACTGTTGACTTAGGGTGGGTAGACATTAGCCGTGTAATCTCTGTTGTTAGTGGACCAAAGTTCACAAAAAAAATTTTCATTCAATGTGAGATTAATTGTGCTTGATAATGCTTTTTACCGCTTGTCGATATCTTTATTCATTGCAGAGATATTTGCAGTCAAATGCGAAAGTAGTCGTAAATCGCGCCGATTTTTGAACGTTTTTTGCCCTCCCAAATTTTAAGGGGGTGGTGCCCCCCAAAAGTTGGACCCGCGTTATCACCCCCGTTTAGGAGCACATCACTTGGCAAAGTTTCATGAAGTTACTCTCCCTGGCTCCAAAGTTCTTGCGACTAATACGCTACATTTTAAGCCAATTTTCAACCCCCTTTGTAAAAAATTGTAAGGGGGACCCTTGTCCCCAGTGGGGGGTGCACTAGTAAGACTTGGTCATTCTCTAGCGCGTGTAGAAATTTGGGTTGCAGTACCTCGTAGAGACCAAACTATGGCCTTCCGAAAAAGTCTATTTGGGTGGGTATGATTCCACATCGAGATCTCTGCAATTAGTGGACCAAAGTTCACCGGACTTTCTTCGCCGAACACCAGAGGAATTGGGGTAGACCAAGTAACTCACCGATTTTGAATATCTTTATCCATTCTGCAAATATTCGCCTCCGAACTTTGAAGTCGTCTGAAATCAGGCCAAATTTTGCATGCTTTTGGCCCCTAAAATTTTTTTGGGAAGGCTCCTTCAAAATTTTGGACCGGAATTATAAAACTGAACACACTTCCGAGTATCGTGCAAAATTTAGCGCCGATCGGCCGAAGGAGCTCGGATATTACACGAGGCGGAAAAAGAAAATGCACGCCAGCAAAACATAAGCCCTCCTACCAAAAACTATGGTTTCCGGTTGGACTAATAAGTAAATAATTAACAGTTTTTGGTCTCTGTGTGTTGTGTCATATGCAGACATACTTATGTCCAGTATTGCTTCGTCTTTCCAGCCACTCGAGGACAGCAGCATGACGTCGCACGGTGTTCTGCCAACAGCACCATTTTCCGGAGACTCTGCCGTGAATCAGCAACTTATGCCCGGGGATTTCCAGGTGTTTTCTAGTGGTTCAAACGCCAGCTTTGCTGGCACGACCGCACCACCCGTGATCTCTGATGTTAGTCGGCAGTCATCCAGTTACGTCTTTCACACTCCTGAGATGGACAGATTATCACAAAGTGGTGCTGGTAATGATTACATTTCTAATATGGTAGTTAACTTTGCTATAGTCAGCGAGATGGCTTGGTAATGTAACGGTTAGATCATTGAATTTCTGTACTTTTGTTGCACAAGTTTGCATTCACAACTTGAGTTGGGGAGGTGTCATGATTGCTTACTGCCCATTTTGCTGTTGCTGCTGCTTGTCACTATGTCATTGTATTTAATTTGTGATGTTTTTTTGATGTGACTTAATCATTTGGTTAATTTTAGGGGGTTGAGAGACTTGGGCAGATACCCCAAAGCTCGGTGTGTTTTGGGTAGTGGTAAACCAATTTAAAAGCCTGCTGAAAACCCAGCCCCAAGGAACCCCTTCAGAGTTAATCAAATTTTAGTTCTTTGTGCCAATCGTAATGGGAATATTTTATCATGCTCAAGTTTCTGAAGCGTGTGAACAAATCATTTGCAAATGTTGTGATATTTTGTGCTCTGCAGAGCAAATATAAACTCAGACTTTTCAGCTGAGTTTTATGTTGGTTGCTCTATGCAAAAATGCCAATAAAATCCACCAACTTGGGCTTTTTAGAAAAAACATGGGTTTTTTAATATCCTGGTAATTGTTAATGTCTGCAGCTTTGGGACAAAGCTTTGCTACTGCTCAGAGTGCTGGTCACTCGGACTACGTCGATCCAGGACTCGTGTCGCCATCACAGCAGGATATTCGCCGGAATTCCCCAACCGCTGACAATGTTTCTCCAGGGTCGGCAGAAGTCAGTCCCCCCTCATCTTACTCCCAGTTGTCGCAGTATGGTTTGGTAGCACAGCAGGCTCTGGACCCAACATTTGGGGGCTCTTCATTTGTCGCCACCACCCCAGACGCGGATGCCTACCACCGCCAGGATGCGGTGAGACACCTGGCGGCAAAACGACGAAGTTTGGACCAGCCGCTTTATCCGGGTCACTGTGACACGGTTTCCACTGATCAGCCGAAGCAGCGGGCAAACAGTCTGACTGAGAACATTTCCACAGCACACGGTAACATACAGTGATGTTGTAACGCTTGTTAGAAATGCCAGGTCTTTGTTAAATTCTAGGGGTATTTGTAGTAGTACTAGTAGTAGTTGTAGTTGTAGTTGTAGTAGTATTTGGATGTCTGCTATTGTAAAAATATAAACACTGTGTCTCCAATAAATGCTGGCGCTGTTTGTCAAATATTTCAGTAAATCTGGTGGCATTTGTTTAAAGTATTGCCATAGTTGTAATGAGCATTTATCAGCTTTGTAATTTTTTTGTGTGTAAAGTTTTTCTCTCTCATGTTTCGAGGAATATTTCTGGATGTTTTAAGTTTTTCTTTATAAACATTGAATGTTTAAGTGTGAAAATGGCAAGGGTGATTTTAAAGTAATTATTATTTTAGAATAATTTTGATGCGCTGCTGATAAAATATTTTTGCAGATTTTGTGTTTAAATGTACTCGGTTGTTTTACTATTTCTGTCCATCTGGTTTACACTCTTTTTTTCAATTTTTACATTCTTTTCTGTAATGTGTCATGCAGCCTTCCACAGTGTCTTAAACATTTCGTGACAATTTATGTTTTTTTATCTATCGTGTCATTTTGTGACCTACTTATATTCCTATCTCTCACCGCAGTGTCACTTAGTGTTATAACCACTTACAGTCTCACTCTGGTTGAGTGTGAAACGAGTCTTGCGTCTGTTTAAGCCCAAATACTATTACGCCGACTTTCACGGAAACTTTTCCGCAGGGAAAGTCGTGGACGCAAATCACGAAAGTCGTGGACACAAACGGTGACAAATCCTGAAATCATGAAGTTTCAGTGAAAGTCGCCGACACAGATCATGAAAGTTGCGGACACAAACCATCTCGACATGTTGAGTTGTTTGCTACAAAGTCCGTGCCAAGTCTGTGACAAACCCGTTTGTGTCTCTGTAATAGAATTTAGCCTGTTACAATGCACGAGGAAAGTCAGCGACAAAGTCCGCGGCAAAGTCTGCGGACTTTATCTTGGACACAAATCACGAAAGTCTGCAACACAAATCATGAAAGTTGGCAACATGATTTCTGTCACGGAGACTTTCATGATTTGTGTCTGCAGCAAAGTTCGTGACAATTCGCGGACTTTGTCGCAAAGTTGGCGTAATGGAATTTGGGCTTTATCACGCTTCACGCAGAGCATGCTGTCATCAGAAAATAAGCACCTTTAATGCGGTCTGGAGTTTACTATGTCTCATCAAAGTGCATACAGAAGAACGTAACTGAACTGAACTGACATGATTTAGTTTTCGATGAACTGGCCAATGGGGAAGCAGTAATGCATTACAGTAGGCACCGTCTAATGGCGTCGGTGTCTACGTGACTACGCACACGTACACGTCAACCAATGACCAATGGACTAACTCTGCTGGCCAATTGGTCAGTTCATCAAAAACTAAACCATGTCAGTTCATTTCAATTTAGTATCGACTGCGGTGAAACATTTTCTTCAATTACTGGTATTTTCAGAGTCCTCAGACCGGAGTGGGAACACTGGTGGCGGATCGGGGAATAGTTTTACGTTTGTGGCTCCACTACAGCGAGTTCCGAAGCATTCTTCACCGTCTCATGCCCAGGCGTCAAACACTACTGCTAGTAGAGTTAGTAGCAGCAGGAAGTTGCCAGCTACCGTGGGCCAGCAGCAGCATTCTGGGATTATCACCAACGACAAGTTGAAGACTGAATCTACTGGCGCCGTCAAGCACGTCACTTTCACAGATCAGCAGGTTTAGTTTCATTTTTTAGTTCCCCGACGATGCGTTTTTTTCGGAATGGGGTCCTCAAGAACTGTCCTCAAACTCGAGGACACCTCTAGGACAAAAAAGTTGTGATTTTGGCCTTTGCTTTGAAGACCACTGGCCTTGGCGTAACTTTGGTTTAAATAACATTAATTAATAAACATATAAACATAATTAAAACATACTGTCTTTTTATTATTGCACATCAATGTTAGTACTATGTTTGTAAAGTGCAGACCGCAACTGGTGCAGTCCCCTCCATGAGGGTGCTAAAATCACAATGTCGTCTGCATATGCCAGCACATTAATGCAAACACCACCAATATTACAGCCTACATGTAAGGTTTCTAGCTCTAAGAACAATTCTCGCATATATCGGCTGAACAAATAAGGAGGTAAAATACCACCTTGGCACGTCCCATTGCCTACGATAAAAAACCCCACTGTATCATTGATGTGCCAGTTTGAGCTAGCAAATTAGCAAATTAAATTGTTTTCTGTGTTCGTAGAATGTTGCCAGTTTTTCACATCAACATGGTGGAAGCCAGCGCTCAATTCTACAAGCTTTGCTCAAACGAGGTTTTCTTGCTTTGATAGTTTTTTGCGGACCATATTAACAGTTTAGCCTGTGTCACAGGCTGTCTGTCTGTCTGTCTGTCTCTCATGCATGTATTGTGGCTGAATGGTATGTCCTATTGAAAAACTTGTCTGAACAAGCAAATAGGGTTGTCTTGCTGCTATCTTTTGGTTCTGATTTGGATCCCTTACCTTACCTTACCTCCGGGGTGGGCAGGCTCTTACACCTGCCCAGCGCTGAGGCCGCATCATTTCGGCCCAATGCGCATTCCTGAATGTAACCACAAGGTTACAGGTAGTGGCTATAAAGCCGTAGGTGGCTGCAAAGCCGTAAATAGACGGCTGTAAAGCCGTATAAAGACGGCTGTGAAGCCGTAGATTGCTGCAAAGCCGAAACCAGCACAAAAGCACTGATAACGTGTAGCAATCTGCTCTCACGGGTTTGGTCAGCTCTTAGTTAGCTTCTCGCCTCCAGATTTTAGAAATCTTTCGGGTCATCAGTGCAAAACCCCACCTTCACGACAAGGTGGCTGACCACGGTGGGGGATTTGGATCCCTTATGACCCCATTTCCCCCAGACAGGAGTACTGACTGCACTGCATTGAATTGCAGTCAAACCGCTTTCAGCATTTTTGCTGTTGCTTACATGGTTACTAGTGGCTTCATCAGCCACTAGCTACTACTATGTTCTCATCTCATTTCTTCTTGGTTGCTGTTTTTACTCTCTGGAACAAACTGCGAACATTAGATCCACTAGTACCGGTGGAAGTTTTATATCTGGGCTTAAAACCGAACTGCTTATTTCTGCCTACCACACCTGGGACAAGTCAGCACCAACACAGTGCTTCTGATTTACAATTGTTAACATTGTGACAGTGGCTAGCGCTATATAGCAAATTGTTTTTAGATTAGATTATTGACAGCTTATATGAACTTACCAACATTGTACCTAACGGTACTATCACCGACCCCTTATGGACGCTGTTCTCCCAAAATAGGGGTGTCTACCTCCAACATCAAAATTTGCATGGCATATTCTGGCCAAACTGTTTCAGTGGAATGGCTACTATTAACAGGCTATATAGACATCTGTGGGGTAGGCCTGTCTAATCTTTGTCAACACTTGCACTTCCCACCAAACTGCAATAGTGCCAGGCAGTATGGTCGGCCATCTTAGCGACAGCTGGGCTTCTTTGTTTTGTGGGTGGATGTGTTATTATTTCCTCAGAAGGTAGATGTTTTTGAGTCTCTTCATTTCTATGTAAGATAACTCAAAAAGTCACATGGTGAAATGTTTCCGAAAGGACCCCATTGTCCCAGTCTACACAGTTGCTTGCCGCTGCTGAGCCAGGTTGTTGCCCAGACCAACTTAGTCTTTTACTCCTCCAGGATATTTAAATCGAGTACCGGAATGCCTGGCCATGGTAAAGGCAGGGCGTGTTCACCTGTGTCAAGTGGCAGGTAACACTCTGTGATGCCATATGGCAGGTGATGCTCTGCATTTCTGAGATGGGTATGGGGATTGAGCAGTTATACTCATGTTTGTTTAAAAAAACCTGGTTTTTAAAAGCCCAATCCAGCTGCTTATGATGGGTTTTGGGGGTTAAACTCAGGTTTTTTTAAAAGACTCAACCTATATTTTGCATGGATTTAAGTTATTAGAAAAAACACTGCTAGATACTGTCCATATAAGATAAATATTCAAAAAGTCGCAAATTTGTACGTGTCAAAGTTATACAAATGTAGTCATGATAAACTCTTATTGTTAGTGAAACAAGAAACAGAAGTTGTATTAAGTTTGGGTTGGGTGTCTGGGCTGGATTTTCAGGTGACCCAATAGAACCCATCGGGTTTTTGGAGATGAGGCCGGGTGTTTCAATTCTGGTACTCCCATCTCTTTAGGCTGTAATGTTATTTATTTATTTCCTTATTTATTTCTTATCACCGGCAATACACGTCTTGTTACAGGGTCTAAGGTCGAGACTCATCATCACTTTAGTCCGAGCTCTGCCGAACACTCTGGGCATGCTTCGTCAGTGACTGTGAAATCTGAGCCCACCTATATCAAACCACCGGGCCGTGTCGTCAAGGTTGAAAACACCAAACTATCTTCGTGTTGTTTTATTAACTGATGAATTGCACCAGTGTATTGCGTTGCCTACTCTTTTTGGCCTGTAATTAGCCAGTGCGATGCTTTCCGGCGACTGTCAAAAAGTGCCAAAATTTCAGTGATAGCATCTACGATGAAATCATGTGTTACTGCCAAATTAATACCAAAATTGAGTTTTACTGACAATTTAGAACAATTATGGGGAAAAAAGCTGCTGTATTAAAATTTGTATGACCACGTTTACTTTGAAATGCTAAATTTGACTTGTTTTGAATTTTGAAATGCTATTTAGCAAGGCTTTCAGTGCGCTAGTGGAATCCAGCTGTTAATTAAACAATGCAAGTTATCTATACACTGTACTGTACCTTTCTAGCGATTTGATACGTCTCATACTAGCAGCAGCAGTTGTTTCTGTTAGGCAGAAGTGCCTCTTGCAGTGCAAGCAATTTTGCCTATTCCTACGCACTTTTCTGTAGCGTGGTCAGTCGTCTGTCGTCTGTCTGTCACATTCATGCACTTAGCTTAAACCGTTTGACGGATTTGCATGCCATTTAGCCGGTACGCTTGGGTGGGGTTCTTGATCCCTAGCGGAAGGGATAATTTGGGCTCAAATTACTATCCAAAACATATAATTTTGAATTGCGGCAAAGCAGTCAGTTCTATGTTCCATCTGCTAAATGCAAACAAGCAGAACGATTCTGTTTATTGCCAAACTGCTTTGGTCTTTGTTGTTACTGACATAGTTTACTTATAGCCCATTGTAGTTATAGTTATATAGTGATGATTGCTCTGGTTTTTTGTGTATCTTAAAACCTGGCTTTTTGGAAAGTTCTTTACACCTGAGCCTATAGGTCAACTCAGCCTTTCATTCCCCTGGGATAGGTGAACCATGTACTGGTATGTCTGGCTCGGGTTGAGGCTGACACATTCGCTGTGTTGGGTGGCAGGCAACACTGATCCCATATGGCAGGTGATGCTCCACAGAGCCTCGATTATTTGTTAGTGTACGATTAGGTTTGTGCTCAACTCTGCTCTGAAGGAAACTCTGCTTGAGTGATTACTTAGTCGATTGAACAAATGAATGGATGAGTAAGTCAATTGATTGCAGCGGTCGCACGTGAATGAGTTTCAGAAGACGCTACTCGTAGCTGCTGCGAGTCACGCTGTCGGCTCTGTAGTCGACTCTGGCCTTGTCAACGATTGTGAGTGAACCTCAACAAATAGATTCATTTGGTTGAATGTACTTTCACTGTTAATTCATTAATAATAACCAAGAAAATTATCATACCTTGACGTTTCGACTTCCGTCGAAAGTCTTCGTCAGAAGAATGTAAGCATCATTTCTTTATCTGGTTTAAGAAATGATGTTTACATTGTTCGACAAAGACTTCCGATAAAGTCGAAACGTCGAGGTATAGTAATTTTCTTGGTTGTTATTAATGAATTAACAATGAATGTAAGTGAACCTGTCTTAAGAGCAATTAAAGTAAAACAGTGTGTTGGCCCATTGTGCTGACACATCATGCGGCTGTCCTTCCGTATCTGTGACCCCAAATTTTGACCTTTTGAATGAAAATTATCCACAGTCCGCACATTGGTTACTTTTGTTCTGAGGAGCGTTTGCACCAATTTTTGTTTTCTTGTTATAATGTTTTCTAGTTAGAATCCCATACAGGACAGACAGACGGAGGTACCTGCAAGGCCAGTAATAGGGCTGATATAGGAGAGCCACATAACTAGAACCATAACATTCTAGTATGCAAGTAGCAGTACTATGTTGTAGCTGTAGCGGTGATATTATGATGCATGATATGATGCATGATTTTGCACCAGAAGAAATCTGGCTGGCACCAGGCATACTGCCAATTCAATCTAACGTATAGAATGAAAGAACTAAAACAGTTTTAAATGCAAATGAAACGAGAGAAATCGGAGTGAGTATACGGATGCGTAGAAATTTGGAAAATGTGGAAACTGACACGCTGTGCAAGATGTAGGAGCCTGGAATCGGAAAACTGAAAAGGAAGGAAACGAATAACAAGGACCGAAATGAGAAAAACTGAAAAGAAAAAAACTACAGGCGAAGGAAATACGTCGTGTCCCCAAAAAAACTTCTCCAACATTTTCGATTGTCACTTGAAAATCAGTTATCACATTTTTGTACTTTTGTTATGAATATTTCTGACGCATCTTGCCATGAAGTCACCGTTTAGTTTTCCACCTCACCCACTGTCTGCTTCTGCACTACCTAGGGAAAGCAGATCAAGTAATCATACCGCATTGAATAAAAAAGTAATTTTTTGTTGGTTCTGTTTTTCTGCAGGTAGTGCAGAAGCAGACATGTGGTGAGGTGGGAAATTGAAAAAACATTTGTTAGTTGGTTGTCCCGGGAATATTCACACCAAAAATTATTGAAATCCGATTATCCTTCTTAAAGTTACAATTGACAATGTTTGAGATGTTTTTTTGTGACACAGTGTAGTAGTAATTGTGGTGGTGTGATAGTAGTAATAGTATTTGTAGTGGTAGTACTAATAGTAGTATTAGTAGTTTTTGTAGTTGCTGTGATTGGTTTATATATCGTGTTAGTCTGGGCAGTGTTTTTGATGTTGTGCTATGCGCAAACCGTTTTTTTTTGTGCTACAGTTTTGACGGGTCCTGAGTTTGTGGAGTCGCCACCATCTGAAGACACTGGAACGTCAGCAAACTCTACTGTAACTATTGCACTACATTGATTCATATTGATTGTTTTATTGATCGATTTATTGTTTTATTTATTTATTTGTTTATTTTAATGACACTGCAGCTGCAAACTTTACTGTAAGTCACTGTTTTAATTATATTATTATGTTTTAATTTTTATTATACTTATCACTTTGCTGTTACTAATTAGTCCGCCCGGAAGCGATAGCTTGCGGAAACGGACTTAAGTTTTACTGCAGATGTTTTTTTTTAATTTTTCTTCAACGCGAGATTTCCGAGATGCGTGGGCCGATCAGCGCGAAATTTTGCACGGTGGTCAGTACTAGGCCCAATTTTATATTGCCAGTCCAAAATTTCGGGGGGCCTTCTCCCAAAAAATTATAGGGGCCAAAAACATGCAAAATTTGGTCTGATTTCGGGCGACTTCGAAGATCGGTGGCGAATATCTTCGGAACGGATGAAGATATTCAAAATTGGACAAATATTTTATCTACCACGATTCTTCCCGCGTTAGGCAAAACAAGTCCAGTAAAGTTTGGTCCAGTAACCTTGGAGATATCGATGTGAAATCGTACCCACTTAAAGCTCTTTTTTCAGAAGACCATATTTCGGCCCCTAGGCGGTGCTGCATCCCCAAATTTTTACACACGCCATAGAATAAAAAGGCTTGCTAGCACTCCCCCCACCGGGGACCTGGGTCCCCCTTACAATTTTTTTTCAAAGGGAGTCCAAAATTGACTTAAAATGTAGTAAAGGAGTGCTTACAACTTTAGAGTTAGAGGGTGTAGCCCAAAGAAACTGACACTTGACGTGCCTTTAGGTTGGGGTGTTAACTCAAGTACAACTTTTCGGGGCACCACCCCCTCCCTTAAAATTTGGGAGGGTAAAAAACGTTCAAAAATTGGTGCAATTTACGACAACTTTCGAGTTTGAGCGCAAATATCTCTGGAACGGATGAAAATAGTGACAAAATGTAAATGGCGTTAACGAGAACAATCTTTTCGGCGTTGAACAAAGAAAATTTTGTGAACTTCGGTCCACTACGAACAAAGTTATAAGCGCTGATGTTGGCCTGCCCTAAGTCAACAATGCACGTTCTGCGTATGCCAATGCATTTGAGTTTGGGCCACGTGACTTTGGTGCCGGGGAAATTTAACCCCCTTAATTTTCCCCCAATCGGACTTAGGGCGCCGGGCGGACTCACGTTGGGCTTTGCCCCAAATTTCTAGTTTTTATTATGTCATACTAAATCTACTGTTAATGTTGACAGTCGGTCATATCGTGGATGTTTATTAGAGCATTTTAGCTGAAAGTCCAGATTGCAAGAATAAAATACACATATACTCGTATACTGAATGTGAAATCATTTGACAGTGCAATACAATGCTAGTAAGTCACGTTTAAGTGAAAACGTTTAATGCGATAGATATAAATAGATCTGTGAATATTGTGACTGACAGGTGATGGGCGGGGCCAACGAATCTCTGCCACAACGTGTCCCGGTACATTATTTTGTATTGTAGGTTATATTAGATGAAAATTTTTTTACATTTTTACGCGCGAGAGCTAGCATAGCTATAGCGCGTATTAGCTATGGTAATTCTGTCTGTCTGTCCGTCTGTCTGTCCTTCACGTCTTGGTACCGTTCCAAGACCAGGTGCAGGTTTTCACCATATGATAGCTTAGTGTCTCTAGTATTTTGTGATCGGTACTCCACCGATTGCGGTACTCCACCGATTTTGGTGAAAGGGAGTCGCGACCCTTCCATGAGGAGCCAGAGATACTTCTCTATTTTAATTAGCACCTTATGCACCGGGACATTCTTTAAGAGTTTTCGTTACGCACTCAGCACTGCCGGCATGTCCACAACCACTACTGGTCAGGAGTCTTCAACTTGTTGAAGTTTGACCATAGTCCGAAGAAGAAGAAGTTATGCCACTGAGTGAAGGGGGTCCCCACGAACGAGAGGGAGAAAGAGGGGCACCCCCTTAAAAAGGCATTATTCTACCATTATTGGCTCGACTAATGTGAAAGTGGTTGCAGATAGGCACTGACATGCTGCTTATCATAACAAGCACTGGTGACGAGCTTCTTGGAAATGTCAACATCGATGACCTTGAATGACTCTGAACCCCCAAAATAGGCGTTTTTAGTGAATTTTTCACAATTTTAAGCTGCGACACACATTTCAAGAGTGAATTGCGCCGAAATGGCTAGAGATAGACCAAGACAACTTGCAAATGAAATTTTCAGCATTGAATGCAGATTTTAGCTGTCCAAGTTCGGACCCTCTTGATTCAACAAGGCCTGCACACGTGGATGTCAAAGAAGGGTACCCCTCTAAAAAGTGGTTATTTATCCGCTGTTGGCTTGTCTAGCATGAAAATGGTTGCAGATAGGCACAGACTTGCTGCTTATCATAACAAGCATTGGCGACGAGCTTTTTAGGAATGTTAACATCGATGATCTTGGATGACCTTGAGCCCTAAAAATATTGATTTTAAGTGATTTTTTGGCGATTTTTGGCTGCAAAAAGTGAATTGCAATGAAATGGATGGAGATAGACCAAGATTACCTGCAAACAGGAACTGCCATAGTCTCTTGTGTGTCTCGTGAGCATTAGCTGAGATTTCTTGTTTTAATAATAGATATAATGATGATAATAATAAATTAAGTCTTCACCCTGCTGTGATTTCGTTCTCTGATCAGTCGTTGAAGCTTTTATTAACTGGAAAAAGATACATCTGCTTAGTAACAACTATCTGCCTAGAACTGTGCAACCCTAACCTTCTGACCTGAAAATTGGCATACCAGTTACTTCTGCCTTGCGTTTTCCAATCAGGAGTCTGTATGGACAGATGGGTAAAAATGTAGTGCTACTTATTGGGATGGCATCGTGATATATTATTAACATTATCATCATTTATTATAATAAGTTAAGTCCTTCTCGAAGCAAATATGAAGGCCATAGGGTGGCGCCGATCTCACTGTCTTTAGCCCCCAGCCGGACAACACCACTGGTCACTTTTGTAAGTGGTTATTTTTTTGATTGATTGATTGATTGATTGATTGATTGAACAGCTTACACATTGGGCTAGCACATTGTGCTTGTTGATGTCCCGGTTTTCAGTAATACTCATTACTTCTGCCTACTTAGGGATGGTCAGGCTGAGTTGACCTGGGTGGCTGGTTACATGGCGAGATGGTTTGCCGGTCTAAGCCAAACTGCCACCATTATAATGAATAAAATTAGTAATTAATAAGGTATTTCAATGTCTCACTAATCATTGTATTGTTTTAACGTACAGTTCAAAGAACAACTGAAGGATCATCATATGACTGCAGAGTACAAACGTCGCTGTAATATCAAGGTATTGTCTCTCGATGCTGTTTTGTTGTTAAAACAATATTAACACTAAATGAAACGGTGAAGGTTACTTTGTTTATGCTATTATTTTATCAGTAAACATGTTTGCTGTTTATTGGCGCCAAACTGTTGGAAGCTCTCGAAAGGCTATTACGGACAACGGACAGCACTCCAAAAACATGCATCTTCTGGAACTTCTGATGCAGATTTAGCACACACTGTTAGCAGTGAAGTTGTATCTAGCAGTAAAGGGTTTATGTGTATATTTGTGGGGTTTCCTTAACTGTCCTAAGGTATGCATTCTTAACCCTTATCCTGACTTTTGAGCTCTACAGCTGGAAATTGGCGCACTCGAGTATGCTTTTTGTTATTGAGCATGTAAGGACAGACAGATGGACACACAGACAGACAGACAGGAAGACTCATAATGTGGCCTGTTGAGATGGTTGCATAACACTTCTGTTGCTTCGTTTGTGCAATGCTACTCAGCATGGCTTTGACACACTCAATGAACTGGTGCCTTCTCTCAACCAGGTTTCCAGCGGAAAAGTCAACAAGGCCACCACCCTGGAAAGAAGTGAGTCAAACAACCTTCGTTCTACTCTGTGTTGTCATCAATACTATTGCTTTCATGAATTTGTACAGATCTATTGATCAATTTGTTTGTTATACGGTTTAAACCAGGGCTGTGGAAATTAATCACAGGCGGATTTTTGCGTGCGATGGCTCAAACGACACGGTCTTGCGCAAGGATGTGTCTTTTTGGGAATTAACAAATTTGAAATTAATATTTAACGTATTTATTCAAAAAATTCCAAAAAATTACAATGGAGCCTATGGGGAAAATTAAACAATTCTTAAAACGGTTATAACTTTGGCTGTGTATAAGATAGAGTCGTAATTTTTGGTTCTAGGCTATGGTTTTTGGGGATGGCGAATCTAATAGTGTCATTTAATTTTACCCCGGATCTTCCCTGGTTGCCATGGCAACGAAATTTGGGACAAAATTGGCTATAACTCGGCTTGCGTAAGAGATTTCTGCGATATTTTTGCGCCTATAGGGGGGGGGTTTGGAGATGGGCCATCGAATGCTGCCAATTGCATTTTTTCTCGACTGACCCCCGTTGCCATGCAACAAAATTTGGGACAAAATTGGCTATAACTCAGCTTGCGTAAGAGATTTTTGTGAGATTTTTGCCCCTATAGCGGGGTTTTAGGGGATGCGCCATTGAATGCCGCTAATCGCATTTTCCCCAATCGACCCCTGTTGCCATGGCAACAAATTTTGGGACAAAAAGAGCTATAACTCGGTCTGTGTATGAGATATCTGTGAGATTTTTGCATCTAAAGGGGGTTTTTGGGGATGGGCCAGTGAATGCTGCCAATCGAATTTTTCCCCGACTGACCGTCGTTGCAATGGGAACGAAATTTGTGACAAAATGGGCTATAACTCGATAAATGTACGAGCTATCTCTGAGATAATGTATAATGTATTATGCTAATCCAGCCACTGGCTGCCATAGACAATAAACCGTATTATTATTATCTAACAAGGGGTTTTAAGGGTGGAGCAAATAAATAATTTTAGTAAGTCTACCGTGGTTGACTTTTGTTGCCTTGGCAACGAAATTTGTAGAATTTTTGCCAAAAATTGGCTAGAACTCCGTCAACTACGAGATGTGCTCAGACTTTAGTTTGACTCGACTTTATAGACGTTTGTTGTCGGACATTTTATGCATTTTACTGCCAAAATACGATTAGTTAAATTAGCATTATTGAAGTGTTTTCCAGGCCTATATTAAACGGGGGATGCGTGCAATATTAGTTTGTCTATTTATATTGCCATTTTGTGGATATAAGAGGAATTTTATTCGGTATTGTCAGCAATGCAGGCCAGCGGTGAGGTCATGCCTGAATGTTTCGAAGAAGGCAGCAGCTGTTGCCAAAATATCAACAATAACTTAGATATAAAGTTAGATATAAAGTTGTTGTTTTTTTGGTGAATTTGTGTAACTTATGTAATTTTTTCTAAAGTTATTCATTTGAACTGTATAGTTTGTATGTTAATGTTAATGGGAAACGCCATGTGTGAATGTAAGTATAAACGTGTGGTTTGTGAAATTTTAGCGGCAGAGTTTTGTCGACGTATGAGGGACGAGCGACTTGCAATGATGTCTGAGGCAAACAGACTGACTGAAGAGATAGGCAGCTTACAGACCGACATCAGGTTACTACTACAACCTGCACTTCTACTATACACTATTATTTACGTAGCTTATGCAAGTCAGTAATAGTAGTAGTAGTAGCAGTAGTACACTGTGTCTCAAAAAAACATCCCCAACATTTCTGACTGTAACTTTAAAACCAATTATCAGATTTTGATTATTTTGGTACAGATATTCTTGACACAACTTGCCATCAAATGATCGTTCAGTTTTTTTTACCTCACCCAATGTATACTTCTGCATACCTAGGGAAATCAGATCAAACGAAATATGTGTCAAAATAAACAGAAAACCTGAAAAAAACATCCCCAACATTATCGATCGAAACTTGAAGAAAGATTAGCAGATTTTAATAATTTTTGGTAGAAATATTTCTGACACAACTGGCTATTAAATAAGTGTTTTAATTTCTACCTCACCCAACGTCTGCTTTTGCACTACCTGGGGAAATCAGACCAAACATAATATGTGTTAAAATGAATGAAAAAACGTCAATAAATTCCATCTATCCTAATCTGTGGGCCCCAACAACTGGTCTGTTAGAAGTTTTGACTGTCATGCAGCAGTGTGTCTATCAGATGAAGTTTAGGAATGTTTGTGAAGTGAAGAAGCGACTGGTACAGCCTGGATTGGTCCGGAGCAGAACATTAGCGATACTGCTGTCAATGAATGGAGAAAGCGTCTCCTTGCCTGTGTTCGCATAGTGGGCAAACACTACAAGCAATTTTACTGCAGGCAGTTGAAAAATGGACAACTGAACGATACGTCAGCCAATGCGTCAGAAATTTTGAGACACAGTGTAGTAGTATTAGTGGTGGTGGTGATTGTAGTAATAGTAGTAGTTGTTGTTGTTGTTGTTGTTGTAGTGCCTGTCAGTCCCAGCTACCTGCCACAGGTGCGCCAGTGAGTCATGTAGCCTTACACTCCGCTCACATGACTCAGCTCTATGACTCGTACGTCCGCTCCAGCACACTCGCTAACTGGAAATTCTGGATTGTATCTTTTTTACATGCAGTACATTTTTGTGTTGTCACGGTCCAGTTTTTTTTTGGCTGGAGTAGTCCTTGCCTTGCCTTGCCTTCGGGGTGGGCAGGCTGTTACACCTGCCCAGCACTGAGGCCGTATCAGCTCAGCCCAATGCGCATCCCCAAATGTAACCACAAGGTTACAAGTAACGGCTATAAAGCCGTAGACGGCTGTGAAGTCGTAAATAACAGCTGTGAGGCCGTAAGTAGACGGCTATAAAGCCGTAGTCGGCTGTGAAGCCGAACCCAGCGCAAAAGCACTGGTAACGTGTAGTAAATGCTCTCACGTATTTGGTCAGCTCTTAGTACGCTCCTATCCTCCAGATTGTAGAAGTCTTTCGGGTCATCGGAGAAAGCCCTACCACCACGACAAGGTGGCTGACCACGGTGGGGTGGCTGGAGTAGTGTAATAAGGCATTTTTATACGTTCCTTTATACTTTACTAGATTGTCAGAACATTATCTGTGTTCCATATTAACAGGCATCTTTTCTGTCTGCATCATACGAGCTTCTAACTCGAAAGCTGGGGGATGCAGAAAACATAATATATGTCATGGAGATGTCACAGGGTCTTGGGGAAGTCAGCGACTTTTTGGGGATCCAAGCCATCATGATAGGTTGAGGTGGTTAGAAAAAGTCTACGACAAAGTCCACGACTAGCTCATTCTAACGGAATTTGGGAACGAGCACGACGACACGACAAACGGACTTTGGCACGTTGTGGACTTGTCACGCGGAGAAATGGTGACGTCGCGGACTTCCCCGTGTTTTGTCACTGGAAGACGTGGGTAAGTCGGCAACATTCGCAACAGGACACGGGGATGTTATGGGACTGGCAAGTCGGATGCATGGAAGTACTACTGCCTGGGAGAACATTCTCGCGGGTTCCATCTGGGGAGAAAATTTTTGAATTTTGTATTCTTAAGCGACGCACTCTGGTGTATTATATATTTTTTGAGCGACATTGGGGCCCCCAAATGTCGCAGAGCCCGGAGTAACTTACCCCCTCCCCCCTCTCGTCAGGCCTGCCAGTGACACGCATCTTAGCAGTCCGGACTTCTAAGCTGATGGTAAAGCTTAACGGTCCAGACCGCTGCTAACTTGATGGCTTAGCAGTTCAAGCAGTTTGCTTGAAACGGCCACTAAGGCTTCAGACCAGCCGTTGAGGCCTTAGCTTAATAGTTCTGGGAACTATGCAGACGTCATGGGAAAGTGATGTCGTGCTGAAGTTGGCATAATGGAATCTGGGCTTAAATGCTTCTATTAATGACAGTATAGGGGACTTATGTAAAATATTGTTATTAATTTACACTTGATTGATGTATTGCTTGAAACCTCAACCAGTGGCTAACAGTTCAGCCTGATAATCCAGTCATTGTTTGAGTCCTACACGAGTTCCGTGTCATCAGTTGTCAGTCAAGAGGAGCTATCAAGAGCCGTGTTGTCCTGGCTACGACAACATTGCTCCCTTGTAGCACTACGTCCCAGTCAGTTGTAGTAGTAGTTGTTGTAGTAATAGTGTTAGTAGTAGTGTCAGCAGCTGCAGCAGTTATGTTTTCAACTTTTGTTTTTAACCTCTGGTATCATTACTGCTTGAATATAACATAATAGGAAGCACAGGATTCCCACGCCTCCTGGAAAGTCCTGGAAAAATATCCCGGATATCACACATTTTTATAGGCTCCAGTGGAAATCATTTTTTTCTGCTGGCTTCACTCAAAGATTGCTTGTAGTCCCCTACTTTTAAATTTGTGGTGCCAGTATGTTAAATCTGAACATTCATGGGCTGTGTAAAGATCCTGGAAAATTTTTTTTTGTGGGGCCGCTGGAAAGTCCTGGAAAAGTCCTGCATTTTTTTGCCAGTAAAAGAGTGGAAACATTGCAAGCATAATAAAGTTTGACAGCACATTTGAGGAGCATTTTTAGGGGGGAGGCTGTAGCAAGAACTATTACATTAACGTTAACATTCATAAAATCAGCTGCTCTGCTAATTGCTGTTTTGCATTTTTTTGTGTTTTATCATTTTTATTTGTTTTTTTTCAATCAGGATTCACATTGGTGTCAGTGGACGTTGATGAATATGCATAATGTTGAGATGGTTTGGTAGCGTAATTGTTAGGTGCTAGACATACAATCAAGAGGTTGTGGGTTTAACTCCTGGTCGGGTCACTGTCAGGTGCTAATTATGTCGATAGGTGACTGCGGACAGGTTAACCATCTTGGTATATAACCAAACCAATACCTAGGTCAGCTCAGCTATTCATCCCTTTGGGGTAGGTAAGTCGAGTACCAGCCTAAGTAGCTCGGGTTAAGGTGGGTGCGTCAGGTGTTATGTTATTCCATGTGGCAGGTGACGCTTCATAGCTCTGAGATGGATTTAAAAGAACAGCTATATACACTGTCTCAATAAAAAAACAGCAGAATTGTTTTTGTCATAACTTTGTCAAATTTTCACTAATTTCAATAATTTTTGGCACAGCGATGGCCAAGACGATAGAATTGTGTACGGTGTGTTTATTTTCCACTTCACCTAATTTATGTCAACGCACTACCGTGTGAAACATACATGCTCTAAGTTGTTGCATAACGCTGAGTTTTTGTCCCCAGTAAATGTTGTAACGACTGAATTAAGCAATAATAAACTAAAATGTGAATTATTTAGTAAAATTATAAGTTTGTATAACAACTCGCTTGCAAATTATCAGAGTTTAGGCCAATTGTGTGTGCCGTATACTCGGACACAGTGGCTTAGATGCATGGCCTCTGGCTCATATCAGAATCAATGATTGACTGATCAAATGGCATTCACTGATCAATTAGATGTTTTTGAGCTCATCAGTCGACTATTTTGTTGTCTCCTATTTTCACTGTAAAATATTTAATACCACGAAATTATTATACCGCGTGGCGCCCTCTTTCGAATTGATGATGCAGAGGTGAGCAATCTGATACAAATAATCACCACATAATGTAGCAATTTGCAGCATCTGTGTTTCACACGGTAGTGCGTTGACATAAATTAGAGGAAATGGCAAAAGAATGCACTTTACATAATTCTATTGTCTTGGCCATCTCTGCGCCGAAAATTATCAAAGTTGGTGGAAATTTGACAAAAGTTATGACGAAAACAGTTCTGACTGTTTTTATTGAGACACTGGGCGACTTCACTTTTTGACTTAGACTTTCGCTGAGACTTTCGCTGAGCCTAAACTTCGGTCTAAGTACCTACTTAAGTCAAAAAGTGAAGTGATTTCGCTGAG
>Ga0056128_1001986_pt1 | contig 23819 bp, 12 predicted proteins | sample WorMetLIZISLAND2_FD_71113 | JGI IMG/M metagenome (GOLD analysis project Ga0056128, IMG submission 71113) | Marine gutless worms symbiont microbial communities from Max Planck institute for Marine Microbiology, Germany - Olavius geniculatus... ... | reverse complement strand
CACACCACTTCTTGTTGTATGCAGTTTACATTTGCAAAAAATCATTGAATTTTACCTATGCATTCAAATGTTACCAGCAAAAATGTAAGTTGGCCTCACTTTAGCTGGACCACCCTGTAGATAATAGGTGTTCTACATAATGCACTGCACAACCACAACATTAACAGGCTTTGGACAATTTGAAAATTGACAGTCCAATGACTTCATAGGTTTAGTTTTTTTTACATGTTCAGTGGATAAGTCTAGAATTGACAGTAATGGAGGCACTGTTTCACGGGTAGCAAGATTCAAGGTTTGCATCAAACAAAACTAATATTCAGGTTATGTCTCAAGTCATTTAGATTTAGCAGATACACATGGTCACTGAATCTCACAACAGAATTTTCTGTCCACGTGCTATGGCATTAAATAATACGCAGCAGCTACAACACAGTCATAAGTCAAACAATTGCAGCCAATAATACAGTCTAAGTATACTGACCCACAATCACGGCAGCAACATATGATATGACACAGTGGACTGTTAATGAGAACGCAACACTGGACTGGAAAGTTGGTCTTTCAAAGCCAGTCCCGTAACTGACATTATACAAAAACACTGTACAACAGAAAGCCACACATACACCATTTGAAAAGCTGGACATCACGCTGGTTTTCCTAGGGCATTAGTTCACAAATGGTGCGATGAACTGCATAGCTTTGGAACGCACAAATTAATCGTACCTTTCTTAAACCTTCTCAATGCATGGACAATATGCAGTCAAAAAAACCCTAGTTATCTAGTTCATAGTTGCTCTGAGTTGTGTGGTAGTCAGCCAGTGACTGCATACATAATGCAACAATGTTCACTTCAATGGGATACCACTATGCTGAAAAGCACACAAATACAATGGTCATTATAGTAAGCTGCAATCATTACCACAAACACAGTTCGCAGTACCAAAACACTGGTGATTCATGCACGGCAGTCTTTTACCTGACTAACAACATCCAATGCTGCAGTACAGATTTAGAGAAATAGAAAAAGCATGAGAAATACAGATGCATCAAGCCAGACAATAAAACCCTTTTCTAAAGTCCTCAAGGAGTTTTTACGATGTATGAGTAAAGGGTTCCCACTGGGTGAAAACAAATTTATAAAGTCACTAAACTTCAGCATTTTCCACACCATCTTTTTATGCCACATTATGGGTTATGATAACCCCCGCTGATGAAAAAAGTGCAACATATTTGCTGCTAAATGTGTGCCTGACAAACAGATAAATTTTTTTATAATTTTGATTCAACTTATTTAAGTTGCAAATTATCCACTCATCAGAAATAAATCCAAATGCCAGCACTGTTTCTAATAAAAACAGAAAGTTCATATCGTAACTTTTCGCAACCAGCATCATTTATTTCATACAAGTGCTGCGAATAAAAAATCAAAAGTCAAAATTTTACAACCTGGTGATTCACAAGAACCATGAAAATCACCTGCATGCGATAAGTGCAGCACATAAATTATGTTACGTAACACACGATCTATAATTGTAGTGTACATACAAACAAACTGAAATCAACAGGATGATGATAACGCACATCAGATGAAGCACAGTCCTGATGTCTACAAAACGCCTAAGACATTTAGAATGACTAAATAAAAAAAAGAACACATGTTGGTTGGTGTTGATACACCTCACGGAACCATCACAACTTCCACTAATGACGATGACCAGATTGACTCGAAAAGCCTATACCAACACACTGCATGCAGAATTGTTGTTAGTTATGCACTGGCACATGCCAACATGTACGACAGTCTCGTTACCGGAAATATAATAACCACAAGTTGATGATCTAAGTACGTTGTATAGTCAGCATGACATAAGTTTCACTAAACATCAGTCCACTTGCAGTTATTCGCTAACCAGCACCAGTACAGTAACTAGTACAACCATATATGTTGCAACAATTCTCTGCAAGTTCTAAACTACCCACCGACACTTGGCACGTCACCACACAAAGCCTTGACTGATCCGGGTTAGCTAACAATGTTCTTACAAGAAGATAAGACTGAATGAACAGTGCTGACTGCAGGCTGACATCTGTCGAATGAAAGACTCACACAGCATCTGAAAACAAACACGGTTAGCTATACAAGCCAAAAGAGAATGCACGACATCTGGCCAAACTTACCAATCCTCAGTCACCATTACCCATTCAAATGACAGAAAAACGAGATGACAAGACATGCAAAGTATCTATCCTAAACAGTACAAGTTATAGCTGCAGTTCATTGGCAATTTTAGACGCAATGTTTTTGAACCCAATTGACGTTCCAGAGATGCGCTTGAACCGAATTCCGTTCAGCGAGAGACGAGGCAGCTTGCAAACTTCCATCTCCCACTGCACGATGGAGTCACCAGCACCCGCGCTGCCGGTGTGCGCACACAGCAAAAGGAATCGTTCGCGCTGTTCGTAATCGCAGTTGTTGTCGTCGAGAACACGCCGAATCTCGCGCATCATGTCATTCGGGTCCATCGCACTCGTGGTTTTCATGCTCCAGGTGAAGCGTAGAGAGCGTGGCTTGGATGAGCCGGGAGTGGTCGATGGAACCGGGGACAGATGCTGGCCGACGACATCACGACTGTCACTCGTTGGACTGTACACCAGCAGTACACAAAACTGACACACTAACATGTCACATGCACAGACAAAGGTTGATAACATCTGCATCAAATGCTGACCAACTTTCAAACTTATACTCACAGACTGAGCAATAATTTTGCAATTAATCAATAATCAGGTTTAATTTCAGACGGATCTCACTTTCATTTTAAAGCTTCATTTTTAAACTGCATTTTACATCTTTTGTGCATGTTCTTCTGCTACCTTTGACATAGCAAATGACGATCATGATGATAATTAGTGATCACACCACCCTCAAAACACTGACCTTCCAAAATACTAAAGTTAGTTTCCGAATACTAGTATTTCACGAGGTAGTGTAATGCTAACATCTCACATGAAAAACTAGATTCTAAATGTGAATCAAGGTTACTGTAAATATGATCAACAAGACTGCTAACTCGAGGACAGAGAGGCCGAATTACCACAGCTTACATCACTCTGTTTTACACTACTAGTGTTAGAATGGCTAGCAATTTACCGTCGACCAAATTTGGACGTGAGTTTGTTGAGGAATGAAAGTCGACTTGACTGGTTGCCAAATGCCGGCTGCGGGGTGTTGGGTGAGCCATCGGCTGCACCTCCACCAGAACCAACATTTCCCCGACGCCCGGGAATCTGCCCGTGGAACGTCCGACGACTGGAAATACCACGTGGAAATTTTGTGCCCGATGTCGGCGAAACCGCAGGATGTTTAGACGAGCCAGTAGTATCACCGGGGCTGTTCAGACACATGCAATATTCAACTATTGCAAACATTTGTGCTTTGACAGATGCAACACAAAGTTACACGTAAAGAAATGGAACATACTGAAAAACAATTTGCACTAACAATCAATGGTCCTGTCATCTGCAACACCTGCCAAGCTGAACCGCCACGGTTTGTGTATGCAATTAACATAATGGTAGTTCTAACTAGAAAAGCACTCGGAGAGCGCAAACCTCCGCCGAGCATATTGATGAGAAACAAAATTTTATGCCCCATTTAAAGCAATGTTAACAAAAATTTCAAAGTGATCCAGAATCCAGGATTCCTTCCGGATCACCCCCAAAATTAAATCACTTGTAAGTTTTGCCATTTCCGACATTCCCTGAAAATTTCAGAAAGATCCTTACATACCTTTTCGAGTTATCTTGCTAACACACAGAGAGACAAACAAACTCTGGCAAAACCATAACCTCCTTGGCGGAAGTAATAATATTCTCTGTTATCCTCCAGACTGTTATCCTCCAGACAATCATCAATCTCATAATGCTGTCTATTGGAGAACAGAGGTGGTATATATCAACTGAAGCTGACAGTGAACTCACAGAGCAGATGGAGTGAGGGGTTCGGGAGGACGAGCACCTATAGGTTCCGGAGGCGGAGGTATCTGTTGAGATAAGCTGGCAGGTTTGTCCTGAACACCGCGAAGACGTAAGCTTGCGGCAGCAACTGGACGTGTGGTCGATGACTGCGACGGCGATGCATTACTGCACAGTGAACAACACATAATAGCTGCAATGCTTTCAACAAACTGACACGATGAAACAGTAACTGATAAGCTATAAAATATAAATTCAATGAATTACAACCTTTGGTGGCTAGTTCACTGACGTTTTGGCAACGTCTGCTGCCCTCTCTGGAACAACTGTTCATTGCCAGATGTTGCTGCAATGAAAAGAAAATTGTCACAGATGCAAGCATCCTAGTCCGATATTTTACTGACACAATTCACTGCATGTTTTCAGTTTTATCTCATAGTAAGACCCACACTGTGAATGATGTACAAGGAAGTAAAAAGTCTCACGTGCACATATTTATACCAAGAAAGTTGGTATTATTAGTTGCAATAAATGCTGAGCTTTACTAACTTAATTGGAAATGGGTAAGATTTTCAATGATTGTATGCACCAAATAAATTGCATTCTAACAACAAAACAAACGACTAATTTCTAAACATACGAACGTACGCAGTCGCACAGAAAACAGTCTAGCAGTAGCCTGTTGCACTGCCACTAAGCTCAAAGCAAAGTCCGCAAAGCTTAAAAACATAACGAATACTCTGTTATTTACGGCATATCCGAGCATATTTATTAAGATTCCAAGTGTACAAATAATGGCCATGCAAATCATGTCAGACTGTAGTTTAAGTTAGTACTATAATGCTAGCAGTTACACGACACAGTATGAAAGTATCAAATTGACAGTGATGGAACAAAAATGGTGCACAAAAAACTTGCAGCATGCAGCAGATTTGTTGTAGTTCAATCACACCTTAGTAGTGCTGTTCAGATGTACACTCTGTACTGCAATCAACTGGAGGTAAACTAATTAGTATATTAGTAGAGTTAGTATTGATAGTAGCAAGCAAAACTGGCACACCAAGCCCCTTCACAAATGGTAATAATGATAACTAAGAAAAGCATGGACCACACATACAACTGCTCTGAGCAGTATGCACGTTAACAGCTGCTTTGCTTTCACATTAACATGACTTCCCAACTGAACACTGCATATAGTATAGATGAGTTATTTTTAACACATCTTACACGTCACCTGAAATACATAATGACAAACTGTTTCATGGCAAAAAATTCATGAAAGGCAAGCAAGCAACCACATGCTGCTATCAAGCAGATGCTACTCTCAGGTGTACTCGGCATGTTTTGATTACCCAACAGACCTCATTAAACAACAATATGATGAAAACCGGCAATGGTTCAAGATTTTTATCAGCTAAGTCAGATAATATACTGATGAATTAATTGATCATTTGAAAGCACTAGAAGCATGGATTAGCTTCCTTACATACAGAGCCTTGAAACTTAGGGAAAATGTATCACGCTTCAAGCGGAAAAGTTAGCATTTTCATGGGATAGTGACAATAGTACTCAGAATCTGCAAAAACCAGCAAGGCTACAGTAACAGCTGACCAGAAACAGGTCAGTAGTAGCTTATCTCAAAATCTGGTATTTTTTAAGAAAACTGCTGTTATGCTTTTCTGAATGCATGATTTTGAGTATTTGATTTTGTCACAAAAGCACTATCAGTATGTGATGATACAGATCCCAAAACCATTCACTGCAAAATGGGTACATACTCTACTATGAATTAATGATACTATTCTGTGTTGCATCTAACAGCTATATTATAAAATAAAAACACACTCCCCCTCTTGTAGGTTAAAAGTAAAAAAACACTGACATTGATAACAACGCTGAGTACACCTCTAGTAGATCCGAGTTAAAAAAACTGCTAAAACCACGAGAACCGCGGCAACCAATAAGATCTGAATGAAGCAGTATAAAAAGTGCTGAGCAAACTGGCATTCATGCAAGGAGCATGACATGATAGCGCATGACAACTAAAATTGTCAACAGCCTACACCAGCTACTAGATGCAAGCGATTCAGCAGCTGCAGCAAACTCACATGAGGTAGCCACGATTTTGTATATAGATACTGCAAAATTATAGCAATACCAGCACAACGATATAATATCCAACAATAGTTGACTGAGTTGGCTATAACTGGATTACTTATATGACCACGCACATCATCAAAAACTTCATGAATTTATCATGTTTCTAAGTAGTTCTTACTTTCAGACGACATCACCCAATAAGCACTGAAATCACTAACCAAATGCAAGTAGAAACAGTTAAAACAGTTTCTTAAAAATGCACAGAACCCTACTAACATTACTGGAGTTATGCTCACCTAGTTATGCAAAAACTTTAACTGAGATGGAAAACTTAGCACGTTGGCATCTATAGTCTCTTGGCTTATGATCAGCACATTTTTACAGCCACTACGAGTCCTCGCAATCCCACAAAGAAATCTATGGAAACTCAAATTTGTTGAAAATATACATGATGACAATGTAAAATTGGTCGTTCCTTCTGCCATACTGTATCACAGAACTAAAGCATACTGCATACACGGGCAGCACATAATTATTTACCACTATAATCTAATTATGAGTAGATGGCTCTTAACAAAAAACGGTTCACTCAAGTGGGTATTCTATTTAATATTTACAGCATCTGCTACAACTTTCTGCATGTTTTCCCACTAAAGATGATTGTGCCGTGGTGGCAAAATAAGCCCAGAAAAACTTGCAATCAGGTAACAACATGCAGAACACCGTTTCTTAGCGAAAGTTCAGTAGAACGTCAGACAACAATTGCAGCAATATAACTAACAAACATTCAGAACTAGCTACAGTGAGAACGCCAAAGCCAATCTACCATCAGGTCACGAGACAAGCACAGCACTGACATGATGCATCATCAGAACGATGGCTAAACAGCGTACCTCTTGAGTTCCTGAGTTGGCGTCTGACTAGTGGCTGTGGAATTGGTGATTTCGGCAAGTCTTTCGTCGGCCTGGCTGATAGTCGCTCGTCTCTGCACTCCAGTCCCCGCACTCTTCCCAGTTCCCGTCAGCTTCTTTAGCATCGGGGGTGGTCCGCCACCCACGAGCGACCGCCCGGCGGCTGCTGACTGAGGCGACACCTGGTACACGCAATGCTATACTATACAATACAATACAATACAATAGCAGCAGCCTGAAATAGTTCAGCTTTGAGATGACGTGTGACAAAACCACAGTGTCAATGACATGATAGAGGTAAAGGTTGTCCGGGAGACTGTTCTAGATGGCGGATCCAACAAAGTGAAAGCTGCGCTCTCTGAACTCAGTTCTTACGCTCAGCTTTTTACCATCTCCAAAATGACCCACAGAATAATGCGTTAAGCTAAACGCTAAATCCTACGCAATCACTCAAGTGACAAATATGACCACAGAGTACTGTATTTGTTAGTACTTTACATTGGGTTGGCATCACAGAAGACATCTAGCCTGCAAACTATCCTACTCCCCTAATTCCAATAACTTGTATCTAGAGTCTAGACAGAATTCTGAAATCCAGCTTAACCTGCAGACATAAGCCGTAAAAGTTATTAGGCCCAGAGGGCTATACATCCAGCCATATTTTTGCCCATATGGGAAATGGTCATGCATAGTCTGCACTGTTATGGTTCATTTAATTCTTATGCTTTGTTCTCCTACGGAAGTAATACATATTTACATATTTTATTCACTATTACAACCAACCCACTGATGTCAGTGATCTAGATTACCAGCCAGTCTACAGTTATGTCGCACTTGTGACTGTGGTAATTACAGAAAATTGTCTGATTAAACCAAAGTGTTAAATAATTGTACAGCAGACTAAAATCTTGTTTGTACGTACGATACAAAAAATCAAGTTAACAAGAAAAATTACGTTCCACTTACACAGTATACAGTATACATATGAAAAAATAAATGCAAAGAACAACTGAACTAACTAATTAAAACAAATAACAAACTAAAATTTCTTGAAAATATACACGAGGATGATCATAAAAACTGCATCTGGTTTTTGTGTTTAACTACTGGTAGAAATATTATGGATACATTTAAATCATATCTGACTTACTTCTAAACCATTTCTAGGAACCGGACGATGAATTTTCTGCAACAGAAAAAGAGATGCACGTGCTCAGCAAAGCATGCAATCATTATCTTAACCACAACATGCATAATACCAGTCACCAGTTACTCTATTAAATAAAAAATATTAATTACAAGCAAAAAAATTATTAAAACCTTACAGCTGAAAAATAAAGCAGGACTGCAAAAATGCAAAAAAATGCTTACTAGAAATAAAAGAAACAAAACATTTGAGAAAAGCTTAAACAATATGTTGAAACAACGCTTCTGCATAAATCAAATGTCCATATTCCAATGCACAAAAGTCAGAGCCAGACTATAAATAACGCAGCAACACAGCATAACATAACCATGCACCGACCACCACACAGCTATACACACAATGAAATCTGCATATTTTGAATATTACAAAATAACAAATTCAGCTCAAGTCTGCCAAACCGAATAAAAACTGTAATAATACCCATTACACCAAAAAAAACACAAAACACAACAAGTAACAAAATGACAGTGGACGTAACGATCACCAATTCATAAGGTCACCCAGCAAAGGACAACATCATGACTGCACAATTGAATTTTAACCACCTTTTTTAAGAATTATCCTCCTAAAAAAGCACGCAGTACACACCACGCAACAGACAAAAGTATGTCACATAATGCACCACCTGTATGAATGCAAGAATAAATGAAATGTATATACCATCAGAAAACAAAAAAAAATCACGAAAAGCCGGCACAAAAGCAACACGACATATAACTGGCAGACCAAAGTTTCACAAGAGAAGCACAGTGGTACCTCGCCAGCCGACACTCCATTGGGTGGCGTGTTGACTATAACCTTAGCACGCTGTGAAGCTGTGGATGAAGGACTATCACGAACTGGGTTATCCAGAGCACTGGCCGGCCGCTTCACCATGGAAGCACTCATTGGAACACCTGCAAGCAGAAACCAAGCCGGCCGATCGACCAACTGACTCACTGGCTCAATGTCTAATGTGTTCCGAGCCAAAACAAAGCATGCTTTACACCGATCCAACTACAAGATACACTCCACTGCTCCACTCTAGCCTCAAAGCATTTCTTCTTCTGAAAACCTACTGTCCATCCAGCACCCTCTTCAAGGATCTCTCGACTAATGCTAATGCACTGTTCTTGTGTATGGTTTTTTCAGTTTCTATCATTTCAGTTCTCATTGTTCCTTTCCGCTTTTGACCTCAGGCTCCTATATCTTCCATGTTTTTTACTTGATATGAATTTTGTTTTTACACAACAGCATTTGTTCCATTTTTACACGAGACAGCAGAATGCTTCACGCATCTTAGCCATGGCCTGGGCGTCTGTCCGTCTGTCCAACTGTCTGTCAGTTCGTCACACTCTACAGCCCTATCAAAACAGTGCACGCTAGGATCACTGTGGCCTGCCCCACTCTAATTTTTTTGTGACGAAATTTGATGTCGCTGTGTGAAGGGTTCCCCTTGAACGAGGGCGTCAAAGAGAAGTACCCCCTTAAAAGATATTTTGCTGCTATTGGTTCTTCTAGTGTAAAAACGGTTACAGATAAGTACAGACATGTTGCTTATCATAACAAGCACTGGTCATGTGCTTTTTAGTTTTATCAACACTAACGACCTTGAACCCCCAAAAGAGGGGGTGAATTTTTTTTTGCATTTTTGGCTGCAATGCACATTTCAAGAGGGAATGGCCGGAGACAGACCAAGACAACATCCGCATTAAATTTTCAGCATCAAACGTAGATTTTAGTAGTTTAAGTCCCAAACCCCTTGGTTCAAGGAGGCCTGTGCAAACGAGCGTCAAAGAGGGGTACCCCTCTAAAAAGTGGTTATTTTACCGATATTGGCTTGTCTAGCATGAAAACAGTTGCAATGGGCATAAACATGCTGCTTATCATAACAAGCACTGGTGACGAGCTTTCTACCACTATTAACATCGATGACCTTGAATGATCTTGAACCCTTTAAATAAGATGTTTTTATATTTTTTGCAATTTTTGGCTGTGGTGCACACTTAGGGGTGAAGTGCGACAAAATGGCTGGATATAGACCAAGACAATGTGCGAAGTAAAACTTCTAAAGCTGCCGCACGTCTCATGAGCTTCGCTCAAATTACTTGTTGTTATTCCATATTTAAAATAGTTTTAGTTTTTCCAGTTTACGTGCCAAATTATTCGGCAGCTTGCCTGCCATTTTTCCAGCACATATAAAGCATCATATCAAACATTATAACACTGTGCTGCTGACCAGACTTCTGGGTGCTGCCCATGGATGGAGTGTAGCGGCCGGACTTGCCGGGACCATGAGCTGAACCAGCGGCCGAGGATGTAGCGGTGAGATCAGAGCTCTGACGACTAGATGGGACTGCAGGCAGAGGCTTGCTCAGTGATACACTGCTGCCGGACCGTGACTCACCACTCTCCAGCTGCAGCACAATACACAATATCATCAGTTACTTCCAGAGCACCATTAACGCTGTCTGTCCAGCAGCACAGATAGCAGTAAGGCTAAAGCTCTATAGATGATTAGGAAGATGCCAATACACCAAAGATAACTGGAACTCACTGCTCACATGAATATACTTGAAATAATGATGCATTTCCACATTAATATAAACAGTATGACTGCTACCATTACAGCATACTTTTACATCGGTTTGTATCATAAAAAACAGTAAGGCCTGCAAAAACTAAGGACGCAGTAGTAGTTGATTTCAACTTACAAAAATCTGCCAGAGCCATGCATGTACATGCACACAGTCGATGCCTATAGCACCTATGTACAAATCTGACCAAATCCAGTGAGGGTCAAAATGCTTGCAGGAGACCGACTTGCAGAGCGTGGGCTCAAATCTTTAATTTTGCTTGTTTCACCAATCTAATTATTTTCCTCGATCACCTAAATAGCCATCTAAAAATGTCTCATAACAACAGATCACAAAAGCCTACAAAGTTCGTTGTAAGAATAACAGAGAAAAAGCAAAGCAACTGACGTCAGATCCGCGGCGAGCAAGAAGCAGGTAAGTAGCCATGACATCGTTGTATTTCTGCTGTATCAAAGATTCTTCAATCTCCTTGCGACTGTAGCCCATGTTCATCATCATGTCTGCAGATGCAAACACGCGATAAAACTCATAAACCATTAGCGTGCCACACAATGAATCAACAGAATTACTGTGAAATGTACTTTCATTAATTTACCACAAATACAACTCACAGAACACGTTAGAATGTAACTTAACGCCATTTCAAAATAAAACAATGTTTTCACAAGCCATAATACAATTTATAGACAATGGGCGACTTCACTTTTTGACATCGACTTTTGCTGAGCCTTTTCGCTGAGCCAAAGCTAAAGCTGAACGCTAATGTCTGTACTTAAACTAAACAATTAAAAACGGCGGAAAACCAGTAAACCTAACAGGAAATAAATCAACCAATTATGCTTGAACTTGCTTATTTAATTGTGCCGCGCACGCAAATGACAATTATGTACCATCTTACGTCATCATGTAGCCATTACGGCATTTATCCGTATAGAACTGTAAATAGTTGCCATGTTTTCACTCAGCTAAAGTCAAAAGTCGAAGTGGATTCCGGCTCAGCGAAATCACTTCACTTTTGGACTTAAGTAGGTACTTAGACCGAAGTTTAGACTCAGTGAAAGTCTCAGCGAAAGTCTAAGTCAAAAAGTGAAGTCGCCCATTGTCTGCCAGTGCATCAAAAAGTCTTTTTGACATACTGGCAGTAGTACATAAGTAGATCAAACTGAGAGGGGGGAAAAGGCATTCAACATGCAAAGTAAGGTTCAGCTCTCACAATTCCTACAAGTTTACTTTTCGGTACCTTTGTAACATGGAATTGCTCCTGAAAAGTAGACCAGTTATAACAACAAGAAAACGGAAACAGTAGTAGCAGTAGAGAGATAATGTGTCAGAATGTTTTATGATTTGGTGCTTGTACACACTTGTTAGAACATAATAATAGCAATAAATTATGATACAAACCAACTCTGATGGGGTCGGTGCAGTCTTTGGAAGGCTCTTGATATGGCTTCAGCTCATCGTCTTCATAGCCGATATTCATCCATTTATCTTTCATTATCACCTGCCAGCACCAGCATATGAGACATGTCAAGGCATGCAATAAAACTAGCGCGAGAGGTTGTCAGACTTCTCCATACTCATTAGATCACACCTCTGGGCAGATGAAAAGTTGCTAGGACTGGTAGACTGGCTGTTTTACAATCTCAAGTCAAACCTGCTATCAAACCGCCGACGAATTAGTATCATTCTGCGATTCTCTGTCCAACAGACTTTCATCAGTCAACCAAGGTAGTCCATCAGATCATTCATGGGCAAATGGAGTAATCACGGAAAAAATGGCTAGCTGAAACCAAGTAGGCCTAATACGACAAATAACATCAAACGAAGAAGGCTTTAGACTATGTTAGTGATTACCAACCAAAGTCAGCTTGTAAAAACGCCATTTGCACAGCCCCATCTAAGGATACCCAAATGATTTTTGCTGTTTTGGAAGACTGATATCATCACATCGTCTTTACACACAATTGTAAACTGGTAAGTTTTTCACATATATATTTGCTGTTTTATTGCTAAAAGTCGGGGAATGAGCCTGACACATGTAAAAAGTGCTATAGCAGGATCTGTATCTTTACCTTTTACTTTTCTAAGGCAGAGCAGTATACCTTCAGTCGGGTACAGAACGTCGGATGTGTCTACTGCTGCTGCTGCTCCTACTACGCTGCTGCTAGTTATAGCTGGAAATCAGGGTTGGCCGTGGTAGACTTAGACTGATGTCATCTAATTGCCAAACCCTCAACTCGCACCCAAGTCAGATGCAAGGATCTTGGTGATATGTACAAGCCAAGGTATAGCCCACTTTGTCTTAATTTTTGTTGCCATGGCAACAAGGGTCGGTTGGGGTAAAATTCAGTTAGCAGCATTTGATGCGCCATTTCCGAAAACTCCCCACAGATGCAAAAAAATCTCGCAGATATCTCCTACACAAGCTGAGTTATAGCCAATTTTGTCCCAAATTTTGTTGCCATGGCAATGGGGGTCGGTCAGGGGAAAATGCCATTGGCAGCATTCGATGGCCCATCCCTGAAAACTCCCCTATAGGCACAAAAATCTAGCAAAAATCTCTTACGCAAGCCGAGTTATAGCAATTTTGTCCCAAATTTTGTTGCCATGGCAACAGGGGTCGGTCGGGGAAAAATGTGATTGGCAGCACTCAATGGCCCATCCCCAAAAACCCTCCTATAGGTGCAAAAATCTCACAAAAATCTCTTACGCAAGCCGAGTTATGGCCAATTTTGTCCCAAATTTAGTTGCCATGGCAATGGGGCTCAATCGGGGGTAAATATAAATGTCACCGTTAATTAGGCTGTCCCCAAAAACCATATCCTAGAACCAAAAATTACGACTATCTTGCACTGTTGCACACAACCAAAGTTATGACACCTTAAATAATTTTTAAGTTTTCCACATAGGCGTCATTGTAATTTTTTTTCGAATTTTTCGAACAAATAAGTGAGAAAAAAATATTTATTTTATAACAATAAAAAGGCACTTCCTTGCACAAAACTGCATCATTTGACATATTAAGCGTAAAAATTGGTCTAACGGACTCGCCTGTAGGCGAGTTGAAGAACCAAAAAAGTGTAGGTGTATATTTCACCTACATGGGGAGCAAAAACCCCTGGGCGGATTGAGCCCAAATTTTTTTGGTGGTAGGCATCCATGACCTAATCATGCCATTCAGATTTGGTGACGATCGGTTTAGGGGTTTTTGGTTGGCTGAGGGTCAAAGTTTGCCTTTTCCCATAGACTTTAAAGGTCGTCCTTACAACGCTCACACTATCGTGTGAGGTGTGATAACACTGCTCTAAAACTATCAACTGCTGCAGGCATTCAAGCACCCACTGACATATTAAACCAAAATATACATCACAAATCAAAGACAAATGCAACACTATCCTGAACAAACCTAACCTCGAGTGTTGCTCGCTTGACGGGATTCAAAACAAGAAATTTCTTGAGGATATTTTCACAGTCGGTTGACATGTAGAATGGAATTCGATATTTTCCTCTTAAGACGCGCTCTCTCAATTCCTGCCACAACATATCTAATCATCAGTGACTACCGGCAGCCATAACAAAACCCATTTATTTACAATCTACTGAAAAATGGTACTGTTGTTGTAATAATGGCAAACAAGCACCAAAGTTGCAAAGTACTGTCCACCCAACTCCTCGATTGTATTCAACAGACAGACTTCGCTCAGATAAATGTGCAGTTATACAAGAAAAGCAAATGTGCCTAAAAATCAAGCAAATTAATAACACAAAGAAATGAATAACAATAATAAGCTATCCGCACACACACACACACATGCATACACACTAAGTTCAAATATTTACCAACAAAAAATTTACACACACATAATCTAATTATCAAAAGAAAACTAACTCAAAACCCGGTTTAGAGATCTTCTACAAAAATTGCAGAGCTTGGACTAAAATCTTGAACTAAATCAGAACAAATGCCTCCTGAAACCCATTCAAGGCACAAGTCGTGATATACAAGACATAATTCACATAACAAAGAAAAACAGAAAGCAATAGTGAGAGCCACATACCTTGAGATTCTGACCGTCGAAGGGCAGTGAGCCACTGACAAGTGTGTAGAGTATAACACCAAGACTCCATACGTCAACCTCCGGACCATCGTACTTTTTACCTGTCACAAATTCACACAAACATGCCTCTTATTCGCTATAAACCTCTGATTCACACGACATTATACGAATGTGTTCTGATTGACTGACTGACTGATTATCATACCATTAACACTATAATAGCTGGCTTAACCCTCACGTACTAAGAAATAATAGTAACAGCATTGACAAACAAGAACTGCAGTAGACATCGCAAGGTTACAGAGACAAAGAAAGACCAAAGAACAGCCAGGAAAGAGATTTGGAGGACATTACTCATACAGCAGGTTTCAAGTACAGCTGGAGGAAGGAAGACAAAGACAGCAGCAGAGGAAAGAGCTGGATGTAGAGGAAGTGGTCTGTGGCCAGTGTTCCACTGGGAGCAACAAGACACGGCATAAACAAGTGAGTATTCTAATATAGATAATAACAACTGCTAAATTCTGTTCCACTCCGACGATTTATCATTCACAACTGTAAGGCAGTAATGTAAGAAGTCACACCTTGGAAGAGCTCGGGTGCAGCGTACGGCGGACTGCCACAGAATGTGTCAAGCTTCGTGCCCATCACAAACTCGTTGCTGAAACCAAAGTCAGCAATCTTGATGTTCATGTCACTATCCAGCAGCAGATTCTCCGCCTACAGCAGTCAACTCAGCTCCATTATCAGCTAATACAAGAAAAAATCACAAAATAGTGCACCAATGTCTTGGATGGGTGATTGTCTGCGAACAGGTAAACCATCTTGGTACATAACCAACACCAAGGTCAACTCAACCTGGTTGGTAAATTGAGTTCTGGCCTGTCTGGCTGAGGTTAAGGCTGCATTCACATAGACACGAGTATGAGTACGAGTACGAGTACGAGTCCGAGTCCGAGTCCGAGTCTGGGTTTTCGTCTGTGGCCTGTAGAAACTTCACTCGTATGAGTGGAACGTTCACGGTCACTTGTACAAGCACATAAGTCAATGCATGTCGGCTATATTGAAAATTTGCAGTCAAATCGAACCGAGGAAATGCTTCACCATTAAAACAACAATATTCCAGTACAAAGTTACTATTTTTACTAACCGCACACCTCTAACGATGAACAATTTTACGATGACGTCAGTGACGTCAAATATGCACCACAGCATTATAAATTATATTGATGCTATTTACGAGCAGTTTACTTTCTACGAGTTGGACAAAAACACGACCTGCACAGAGACTACTCATACGAGTGAAATTAACAGGTAACCTGTACTCGTATGTATGTGAACGGCCGCCATTGAAATACACGCAAACTCGTGTTTGCCGGAACTCACGGGAACCCGTACAGTGCCGGACTCTTACTCGTGTTTGTGTGTGAACGCAGCCTGAGGTGGGGTGCATTCACCTGTCAGGTGGTAGGTAACACTGTATGATCCCGTATGGAAGGTAATGCTCCATAGCTTTGAGATGAATTTCCCATAGATAAAACTATACCATTTTTAAAAACCTTTAAATGCAAATTAACCCTTTAAACCATGAAATCATGTCGCTGTGACAGACTCACACTTCAGTGCAATAGCACACCTAAACCCACTGGCTAAAAAATGGGACGAGCTACAAGCCTGTGAAAAGTCACTTCTGGGAAACATGTAAAAAATGCTAAAAACTGGAGGGTTTGTCAAACAAAAAAATTGAAATAATACGATACAATATCATATCATATATATCAATATCAATATCATATCATACATATATCAATACTTTACATAAACTGAAAACCGACTGGTAGCCAACTCAGCTTACTGTGTGTGCACTGTGTAGCCAAAACAGGAAACTGACAAAAAGTAAACCAAAAAATAAATCAGCTGGTGCATAGGTCAGACACTGGTCATGTCTATACACATTACAGATGTGCCTGCGAGAGAGAAAAAACAGAAAGAGAAAGTTTAGCATTAAATTGGGCTAATTTTGCTCAGCTGCAGGAAAATGACGTCTCCATGCTATAGCAAAAGTTAGCTGCATGCATGCCAGTTGTCAGTGTGAATTGCAAATGACTGAGTTTCAACTGTTTAAGTGTTTCAGTGCAGTGAGGATGCAAGCCAGTACAAATCTCACCTAGCCTCTCCCCTGTGTCTGCACCATAAACAGTGCAATGCAATATAATGCCCACGACTGTATGAAGTAACACTGCACTAGGTGATGCTTTGCCCGTCTACTACACACAATTATCCATGAGGTTGTTTCACATTACAGTTGCTCAGTACCACATTACAGGCACGGAGAAAAATTCACAAATTTTTAACAAATTTTATAATGCAAATAACTGCACATTTCATTACACTTGTAGTTTTGGGCAATTCAACAAAAAGTTTCCTTTGCATTAAGAAATTCTAAATCAGACATGGTACGAAAGTTTTAATACATAAAAAAACATTTGCCAACCCCAGTTTGTAGCACTCTGCAACAAAATCAACCATTGTAACCAGGGCAACATTGTATCTGTAATACAAAAGAAAATCAGTGATCACCAACTAATTAACTACCATATAAAATATGCAAGTTTATTTAATGGTTGAGTATGTGAAAAAAACCACAGCATGGCTGATTCTGCACAGTGCCTGGAAACAAGATGGGTCCGTTGATACCAGATAATAATTTGCCTGCAGTGCATTTTTCCAGCTCATTAGCTGTGCTTATGAGTCTGTCGGTGCAGGCTTCAGTCTCAGTACTTCTTATCTGCAGCTTTTTCAAATAAAAATAAATAAAAAACACCTCATGACCTATGTACCCTACCCGATAAACAATCATCTACACTCAAAACAACAGACTGCAAGCTTTACCCACAGCATTAAAAAGACATCAGCAACGCGGTCTGAGAATTCGACAATTCACAATTTTTTTACAAGTTTTTGCCCTCTATAAATTAAAAGCTAGTTGCTAGCAAAATTACAAATAAGCTCACTATATATTTTCCCCCAAAAGTTGAATGCAATGTCGAAGCTGATCGAGACTATTTTTCCACCTTAATACAGTGAATTACTGAACTTGATAACACTATCTTACGTAGATCATTTTATACAGATTTACCTAAAGCATGTGGGATGCATAAAACACTGAATTATTACATTTAATTTTTTAAAAAGAAATTTGTAGTCACCAATTTAAAAGCAACTAGACACCATTTCTTGTTGTGGTGCTAAGAGAAGCACCTTCTGTTAACCTACATGTAAACGTGACTGACAGATAATGGCAGCAGACTTCTACTGTGAAAAAAGTGCTTCAGTGAAAGGCCAGCCAGCAGAGGATTTTAACAGTACACATATAACCCATTAACCTCTGACCTGACCAGAACAACTGACCCACTGAGCTATTAAGCTAGCAATGCACTAGAGCCAGCCCTGCAGAAACAATTATAGTTAAGACAGGCACCTTGAGAACAAAAAATACACTCAGTTGAAAGTATCTGGGGTTCGTTGGTGCTGCAAAAATTTCTGACCTCAGCGCATAATGCCATTTATAGAACATTATGTGGACTACATACATTTACGTTTAACTTCCTTATTAACTCACTTACTTCGTCTTAAGTCTTTGCCTTGGTCAGTCACGAAAAGTCACGCTGTATAAATCACAGTCACAATCAGACAAAACGAACTCAGTGCTCACCTTGAGATCACGATGTACAATGTGTTTCTGATGACAATACTGAACCGATGACACAATCTGTAAACGACATCATGCTATTTGCAAGACACCAATTGACAGCGCATTGCCAGCAGCGTGGTAGGGAGACCACTTCCCACTCCATAAATTTTAACCTCTTGAAAAATTCTTTCTCCTCGTCCAAAAATCTGGAGGTTGTTTGATGCAGTAAGTTGCTGCACTGTCAGTACATAGATATATATGAAAAGTAGTGTAGGGCCAGCAAAACTAGGTTCAATAACCTTTTTGTCAGCATACCAAAGTAAAAAAAAGATTAAACAACAATCCAGCAAGATGTCTGGTTTGCAACGCCGTTCACGGACTCTCGATATTGTGTTCGATTCCAGCGATTCCTAATCTTTTGCGATAAAATTTCAGTTGTCCAAAATTTGACTTTTTTGCATTTCAAATATTCGAAGGAAAGCATAAATTTGATGCTGAAAAGTTGCAGTGGTGTCTGGTGGAAAATTGCAAGTTCCTGCAACCACCCCAACTTTTTTTAACCGATGATGCTGCTGGCTACATTCACTAAATCATAAAGTAGCAGCAGCAGCAGCAGCAGAGTCATGGCAATAACAAATGACGACAAACCTTTATAGGGAAGTAACAAATATAGATATGACAAATGTAGGCCTGCTGCGCTTTTTAATTGGCTGCCACGTTTTACCCCCCTCCTCCCGCCTGGAGCGAAGCACAGTGCTCTGCAAATAGTTGGCGCTGCTGTTGTTGATCTAATGATGATATAAACAACAGTTTATAGCCTGAGTCTAAGAATACTACTCACTTGCCTCAAACAGGAAATTTATTCTATAGCACAACAGCAATGATGACCATGAGGTCGAACCCGGTACGTTAAAAAGTCACGGATATAAGTCAAGTTGTGAACTCTCACTTCTATGCCTCACAAGAAGGCAAGAAAAATGCTTCGCTCAGGGGTGACCCACATTGTGGCTATTGTTAAATTGCGCCTTCTAAATAATCTTACTTACTTATTTACATTTCCAGTTTATCAGCGAGCCAAGCGTTGTAAAAGGGGACACCCTACACCCTGTGTTATTTGTGTTTGCTATGGGCCGTGTTGCCTGAAATAAACCTGTGATGATAATGATGATAGCTGGGACGCTTGAAAGATTTAAACTGGAACAGCGTGGAGCGCTGCAGCAATTTTCACAGAATCAATGGTCACCAGTGATTGACAGCAGTGAATTGGACAGACACGACCACTGACCACATTAAGCCCCACATTAAGCTGGCTGCTTACAGGTACAAACTACAAACACGACCCAACTCCCAACCCATCCCCATCCTCCTCCCCCTAACAGCTCTACCATGCAACAATGAAAAGCCAACTACAGAGAGAGGAAATGTATCAATTAACACGCTAGACTTCGTGAAATAATGCCGGTCCAGCTGCTGCGCCTTTTACTGTAGGATAATGCTGGAGAGATGAAAGAATCCGGCAAGCAATTACATGCATCAATTCAACGCAAACACATTCAACATAACAAACGTCAGTCAGTCAGTCATGACGTAGATAAAGACGAGCCATTAGCAGATGGATCTGAATTATGTCTGTGGTGGTCTGGTGGAATAATCGTGACAGGCCAATCAGAAGACCTTACCTGACCACGTAGCAGCGCCCCTATAGTCCGAGTCTGTAGTCATCACATGTATCGGCCAAGCAGCACAGAATCCACACCGGTGCCAGCTAATGAGAAAGCCGTACTTATACTGTAATGCATCCGAGGTTTTCCGAGCTGTACATCCCCAGCCAACCACAGACATATGACAATGGGTGGCGCATAAAAAGTGGAACACACACGCTTTATGTAGATGGAACAATTGGACAGTACTGGAAACCATTAGCCTTGTAAAGGATGGTCTTGATGACTGTGTTCAAACTTCAAGTCAAGTGCTCACTGCTCAATATGACCACCATTTACAACGACGACTGAGCCTAAGTGTTTCTAATGCTGTCCAAATACTCGATCTATGAAAAGCAAGCATGCCGACAGCAGAATGGAAAACATTGTAGTGCATGTCTGTTCCACCTTATATGCGCAGCTCAGTACATATACATAAGGACCAAACACATTCGTACTTGTCTAAATTTGGCGCGCGCTTCCTTCTCTTTCATGCGTCCGTGCGCGACCAGGTAGTCAAATACTTCACCTGTACACAATCAACAGTACTGCATGGTCACCTGTAGTACTTGCACTAAGACAATGAGCCTGATATTAGCTGTGAAAACAACCAGTTAATCTGATGACAAACACGAACAGTTTGCAGGGTTTTAATGCAATGAAATAAATTATTTAATATCCGCATATACCACGTTGTCATGATAAAATGTTCCACTTTTCCTCAAATGTGTTCACCGACCACTTAAGAATTGAGACAAGCCAGCAGTGTAAAACACTAGCAGTTAATCAGCAGCACGTAATATCTCTTGAGAACGAGATGCATTTAATAGCATCAGGTGCTTGCAACAACACACGATTGTGCCTTAATATGCACTATGTTTATTATGTGATAATAAATGTACAAAACATCAATTTATACACTTGTTAATGGCAACATTCAAGAACTTGCACATCGAAAACAGCAAAAATCACAAAAGGTGATATTGCCTGCATCACACTGACTGTGTGTCAATGTGCTGCTGAGCATAGTAGGCTTAAACGAGTTTGAATAGAACCCTTTTCGCCATGACTTCCAAAAGTTTACATCATCCTTCTGACAAAATTTGTCAGCAGGAGCTGGTATACCATACGGCAGGATAAAAAAAACTTACATCCCAAAAAAGTGCAACGCAAGTACATTTCTGGCTGCGCCTGTGCACCACTGCCTGTTGCACTGGTTAAAACCGGTTTAAACTGCGGTTTAACTAAGGTACTAAGCCACCTTTGGCAGAAACCACAATACAACGACGGCAATACATCAGCAGCAGCAGGTGCGTGTGCGTGGGTGAGAGATGTGCCTGGATTAACGGCTTGTACGTGTGTGTGGTCAACGCCAGCAGTCCATGTCTCCACGCTCAGCAGCTGGTCAGTGGCCGTGGAAACTGGAGAAAAAAACTGCCATAAAGGGGCGAGCATTCCACCAACCAAAAGTATTTAGCAGAAAGACTGATCCAGGGCCCTTTACAGCAAGGGTGTGCACATCATAAAAGCCGTGCAGCAAATGCTCCATCATAAAGTAAGGAGAACGTTTTTTCGGAGTTGGTACTATACTTCTGGACCCTTAGAAATTCTATCAACGTTTCTCTCTATCTTGCTAGCAGACGAGTTTTTCGGCCCAAAATGTTCTGAAATCGACGGTGGCTGGTGCTTTGCTTCAGACCACACTAAAAGAGCTCACAACGCTCCCCAAGCCCCTGAAAAAGCCCCTCGGCCCGAAAAACATCCGGAGAAATAAAATGAAAAGAAAAAGGGAAGACGAACGCGGGAGAGACAAAGAGGAATGCCCCTCTATGCTCCCGTTGCTCCATTGGCTCAATGATAGAGAAAACCAGCAACTGACTGGCACACAAGGTAGGGCAGCCACAGCCCGGCAGGAAAGACCGTCAGTCAGTCACGTGACAACTAATGATCCTACGGTGTAGCTGATGAATCCAATCTACGTCATGACTCCCGCAGCTGCTGCTGCTGCTGCGACAGCCGTGGCAGCCACCTAGCCGACATCTATCTATCTTACTTACTTACTTATACGCCGTACAGACAAAACCACTCCTCCATAAACTTTGCTGCAAAAACACGCTTCAACAAAACGCCTTCCTCCACGCCATGTTTTCGTACCATGCTTTGTTACTTTCTATTTTTCGTCACGAGTCTATATGTCAGCAACCACACAAACACAATTCGTCGTTTCAACATTGCACACAAATTGTAAAGAAGCAATTACTTTTTTGGTGTCGGTCCGCCATTCCAAAAAAAATACAGCTGTGAAAAGGGTTACGAATAGAGTTAAAGTTAGGGTCAGTGCTAGAGCTAGTTAAGCATTAATTAAGTACCGGATATTAGTTTCGTCGTCGTCTAAAACAGGTTTTGTTTGGCGGCCCGTCGGAATGCGGACCCGAATCCTATTTTTCAGTAGCGCAAACTAGTAACAAGAAACTATGCACGGTCATCGTCTATACCTGTTATATGGACAATGGGTTTTGTCACTGCGGGGCGGCAAAGGTTGTGGGACTTCCACTAGCAGTCACCGCATGCAGGCGCTGGCTGCACACTGGCATGTATCACGTGATGAACGGACACAGGTGACCGGCTCAACTGGACTTAACGGCACCGACAACTGACAACGTGGGTGGGCCGTGCACAGACTAAGTAAGTAGATAAATGAGAAGGTAATTTATCTAGCTGCATTAATTGTTAAAAACCTCGAAAACGCTACTGTCAGCTGTACCTATGTTGGCATCACCCTCTCACCGTACTCATATCTAGAAGCAAAGTTTCAACAACATCAGATATAGATAGCTTGGCGAAAGATCCCTTCCACCAACCCAATCAGTTAGATGCCCAACCAGTCTCGCTGAACGACGCTGATCCGATAAGCCGAGTAATATAAACATCATATTGGCAGTGCATTTTGTCTCCACGCGCCACGGCTCGCAAATTTCACATCATATTAAGTCCGCTGGGAGAAACTGCAGCAGAAATAACGTATCACCGAAGAGACGATAGTCATCTGGACCGGTCCCAAGTTATTCACGGCACTCGGACCCAGAGTCTGTATAAAACCATCCAGGAAGGCAGGCACAGTCAGGCAGAGCAGCCAACCATCCAGTGACGTAGACAAGGGGGCAGGGGACTCAGCCCCCCAATCCGTCAAACAGCCAGACACATGCAAAGTGCACTAAATTTGCTCAGTTGATACTCAGGAGATAAACAATTAAAACTGTTGCAACCACACCTCATTTTAAAGATACAATGAACCAAATTCGATATTGGCCGGGACTCTGCTCCAAATCCCCTAGCTAGATGTTAGGGGTCCTACTCCCAAGAGGGAAAGAAAGGAAAGGAAGAAAAGGGAAAGGAGGGGTGAAGGGAATGGAGGGAATGCCCCAATTAACATTTCTGGCTACGCCACTGCAACCAGCACACTGACTGAGCTACTGCTATCTAGCTGTCTCGCCACACGTCCAGACGACCATCCAACGTGCTACGTCACTAGCAGACATCCACAATCAGTGACGTCATACTCACCCCCGCTCCCCTCCCGGCTCCACTCCCAGGCCAGCTA
>Ga0056128_1001983_pt1 | contig 23827 bp, 15 predicted proteins | sample WorMetLIZISLAND2_FD_71113 | JGI IMG/M metagenome (GOLD analysis project Ga0056128, IMG submission 71113) | Marine gutless worms symbiont microbial communities from Max Planck institute for Marine Microbiology, Germany - Olavius geniculatus... ... | reverse complement strand
TTATTTTTTTCTGCGGCGCTTACTCCAAAATAGACACGTGTTACTTTAACCCCATGTTTGCTTTGTTTGACACTTTTTTAAAGATTCACTGAAAGTTTGCAAAGCATCGACCTGCATTCGTGGACTGAAACATTTAGTATGAAGTTTAAACTGCAAGTTCGGTTTTTTTTAATAAAACATTTAAATGTTATTATGATAAAACTTTCCCAGTTACAAACACAAGGCGTAAAGTTTGCCATACGCGACGTTATTATAATATTTAGTAAATTTTGGTTGTCCATTTGTATAGTTTGTCGGTGTACATACACTTTAAATTATTTTTCATGTTTCTTTCTGACTTTAAACAACCTTATAAAAATAATAAAAGCTGCAAGATATTTTAATATAATTTACTTTTTAGTGGGAAGTTTTTTTCAATGTCGTGTGTGATGTGTTTGAAGTTTATATAGTAATCGTTTAAAACGTTGAATATGGTAATTTTCATTCACTGTTTTAGAAGCACACAATTTTCATTATTGCATAGAACAATTTCATCCATAGATCTAAGCCTATATGCATAGGCCTAAGTGTTAAAGTATCGGCAATTTTTATAAGCTTAACAATTTAGAGATGCTTCTCTAGAATAGATCGCCAATGTCGAGAGCTGCGAATGGAGACCTTAGGCTGATGTAATTATTAACTTTGTGCTAGGCCCTACTTATTACGCTAGGATATGAACCACATTTTCGTTATTTTATGTGCCACCGAGATAATAGATTGTCTCGAACATCACAGACTGAGGTAACCATAAATCTTGTTTAGCGGTCATCCAAGGTCATCAATTCGTCAGCAATCGATAGCTGGTAGGGCTGTGTGACTTTTTATGGGCAAATAATTGTAACGAGAAAACGAGAATCTGAGCTACTACTACTCGTAAAGTGCTACTGTGGACTAGTACAGCAGTGTGCGTCACATAATTTTCTAGACATTGAAGTTAAGGGAAATCGCAGAACTTTAGTGACCTCAATGACAACTTAGTGTTATCGGCAGTCGCGTGTCAACAGGCCATATCTTGTTTGCTTATTGGCGTTTCTTGGTAACTATCAGCGTCAAGCAGTGAGGCCGCCAATCGATAGAACATAGCGTATACTACACGAATGCAACGGTCGAACTGACAGTGAACGAACTGTTTTAAGTACTGTCTGTACATGGCTTAGTAATGTCTGTACTTTTTGAGATGTCAGTCCGACGTTACGTCGGAGAGACATGGCTTAAATACTGTTAACGAGAGATGGACACCGGACGGCAGTGCGTAAGAGGAAAGCGATATAATATTCAATGACAACAGCACGCCACACGACGCCTCGTCAAAGGCGTCATGCGGGAGAAATATTTGGGGCCCACGCAGTAGCGTACTCAAAATTTGGCAAGGAAGCGATTGATCCAAAAGCAGAAGTCTGCAAAACCCCTGGTTGATCACTTTTAGCTTTTGGGCGTTCAGAAAACGCGGCAAATTTGCCCACTGCTTTAAAAATTTTAAAAACGCAGAAGACGACACGGTTTTTTTCTGTGTGGTCGCGCCAAACGAAGGGAAAGTATCGCCTCCCCTAAATACACCACTAAAGATTAGCCTTAAAATTATCAGGAAAAAAAACAAGTTAGTTGGCTTAAATTGGCTTCGCATTGTGCATATAATATTATTCTGGCTAGTCTGCACCCAATAATGAGTAAAAAAATATTCTACTCAACAGATAGACTTAAGCGTTAGATAACACCTAACCCAAAATGTTCTACACAAAAATATTTTTATTTAAAAAAAAAATATTTGGAAGCGGGGGCTCGGGCTCCATCCGTGGACATGATTTGGTTGTGCCTCGTCTGGTGGTATTGTCCACGTACGCTGCGACGACACGACACCCGCACGGCGTACATACCGTAGGCATGGTCGGTCATCACCGTCACCGTCGCCGTCACGCCCATGCTGCTGCTGCTGCTGCTGCTGCTGCCGTGCTATGAATTATTCAAGCGCGTGACGTCGAAGCTTCGTCGTCCAGTCAGTCCATAGCACGCTGCCGGACAGTATAAGTGTCCCATTATAGAATCGCCCCTCCCCCAAAAAAGTCTCCCTGGCCGACAATTTACCGGCAAAAATTCGTCCCGCCCGGCGGCCGCCCGGGCTAAAGGGATTTTACCGGTAAATTGTCGGCCGGGAGAGACTTTTTTGGGAGTCAGTCCTATAATAGGAAGACTTTTTATGGGGCCGGCGATACTTTAATAAGGGGGAAACATATAAAATTTGTGAATAATATATTTCTCCCCGGGCGGATTTTTTATAGGGGAGACATTTTTGTTTGACACCGGCTCGTTCGCTCGTTTAAACTTGCACCAGCTCGACACTTACTCGCTGTAGCTCGTACGTTCGTCCACGCGCGACCTGTCAACTGCGACTACACCAGACCGGACAGACGACGTACCAACGCGACAACGAACACCGCGACTTACCACCGACAAGCGCAACGTTTTCGCCTGCGACTCGTTAATCGCGATATAGGCAGGATAACTCAGTCGCACTTGGTGCCAGTTACGAGTTAAAACGTTGAATGGTGTTTTGCTGTCCGCTGTGTCGATGACGCCATTGTCTTCAGCAACGTCGCTGTTTTTGTCAGTATCGCTGCAATTAGCTTAATGAAATTTTGCGTGAACATGTACCTCGACAACTTCTAAAACCCTATTGAATTTTAATTTCACACGCATGATTTTGTGTGCATAAAATTGCGGCTACCCGCGGGTAGTAATTAGCTATAAGCAAAACTTGACAGTCTTGTTTTGTTAAAAAACAAACGAAAAATTGATTATAACGGTGCTAGTTGTCGTGAAAAGATATATACGGCATTAATCTTTATAACTCAATGACGCATATTAACGGCGATTAAACCTCGCTTTCATCAGCTCACTAATGATAGGAAGCTCTGTTTCCAGGCATGTGGCTACGCATACGACTACTTAAGCATGCATCGGCATAATATCGTAGCCCTACGTGTGCCCTTCCGAGCGGCGCCACTGGCGTGTTGCTACTAGGCTTCAGATTTGGACTACTGTTCCTCCTGTGCATCAAGGCACATTGCGCAGCAGCTTTCCGCCAGGGTGATCTCTCAGACGTCAGTGCCTTTGTCTCGTCACGGTCGCACGATATGTGGACTTATTCTAGCTCCTCTTGGAATGTTCTTCTCCACGTCTTCTTCGGACGACCTCTTTTGCGTGTTCCTCTGACTGGTGACCTTGTGCATTGCTTCCTTACTGGGCTTCAGATCTGATGGTAATTACGCAGTGGCGTGCAGATGGGACTGGGACGATGGCGGGGCGGCTGTGGGTGGATGGGCGATGATGGCGGCTGGCGGCGCTGACACACGCAGCAAGGACGACGTATCAGCTCGCGATCCGCGCGTCCGTTTACATCAGCCGCAGGCTTACACTTTGATCGACGGCGACAAAATCGACGACGGCATCTCTGACTGGCTGGGTGTAGGACATTCCCCTCCCATGGACATATTCTCCCCCAGACGTTTTTCCCCCTGGGCGTTTCCTGCGCCGCACATTTTTTCTTTCCTTATTCTCCGACACCCAAACATTTCCCCCTTTCCGTCATCACACTACTTGTTGATCGAACGTTGCATTTCTGCGATGTTCTTCGTTCTGATGGGCATACATTCTGGCTACTAAAAACAAATAAGATCTAAAAGCTAACGCAATGTCATTAGTCAGTAGGCTTACTTTATGCGTGTACTTGTTTTATATCAACGCTTGTGCAACATTAAATAAATCGATTGCAGCTTTTTTATTCGTATTTTATTTTATTTTATATATTCTGTGTGGCGTTGCAGGTCAAAGGGGAAATGTCATAGGCCCTCGAAAACTGGCAGGGAAAATGTCCGGACGGGGAAAGTGTCCAAACGTGGAAATGCCCAGGGTTGAAACGTCCAGAGGGGAAAACGTCCGTCTTTTCTCTGACTGGCAGTGACAGTCACTGCCGGTTGCATATATCACTACAGTGCTTCGTTGCCATGTCGCTGCGCTGTCTGCAGAGCTGCTGTACATAGCGTTCTGCTGTCACAATCCGTCGATCGGACGACAAATGAGCTTTCATTTCTCACTGCAGCTGCTACTCCTGTATTGTAGAAATGTCGCAGTATTAATTTCGCTTTCTCCAGTTTATATGAGATTTTTTGTAGTTTAATTGCGCGTCGTTTTCTCTGCGCGACATTGTGACTGATTGAAAATTTTTATCGTTTTAACTGCTATGTACTTCCTTGGTACTTAGCCGTTAAAACGTAAAGCCAACGGTGACCGCATGACAGTTAATTTAGTCGAGTTTAGAACGGTCGCGACTTCAAAGATATAATAGGCCCTATATAAAGTCACAAGGTCGCGCCCTGATTCTTTTTATGCGCCCTGATTCTTTCTGAGACTTTGGCGCTTTAGAAATCATTTACTAACTCAAGTTGTTCGGCAACAGGTCACAAAGCAATGTCAGTACTAGAGTCCTAAGCCGTAGCCGATAGCCAACTTAGCCGCCGAAACATATCTTTTGAAAAATAAGAATCGATTTTCTACTTAGAGTAAATCACAGTTGTAACTTGATTTGTACCGTTTGCTGCATGCTTTTTAGCACAATTACTGCCGGTCACACTGTGACACCGGTTGTCAGTGACCGTGTTTACAGTTACACGCTTGGTTGAAAACGGCCAGCAGTCGAATTATAGCTTCATCTTTAAAATTTCTTGCGCTAATTTCTCTAACACAAATACGCTGGCACTCATTTAAATACTAGCTAAATTTAAAAAAAAATCTTTTGCGATAATTCGCTAATCCGGATATCAGCCGAAAATTCTTTCCATCCATCTAGAATTATGAAAAGTCGGATTGGAGGTCGCTGCACCGTCACAACGGCAGCGGCCGTCACTCACAGCTCAGCATAGGCCTTTCCCTAGAGGTCGCTACCAGCGGCTAAATCACGCACGAGACCGACGACAAATTGCGATGCTCGCTGGTGGCCGGCACTTCCTGTCCGTATAGGATCGTGTCTAGCCGTCAGATTTCTGATATAGGCCTACGTCAAACCCGGCGGAAGAAATGATCTCTTTGAAGATCGTAATTCCCCGAGGAAAACCCCGAGGAATGTCAACAGTGACCCTGTCAGTCTACCACTCATGTGCGTGTTTAACATTGCACATATTGTAGCAAACAGTATTATGCTGTATTCGCTGTTACTGATACGTTATTTTGACGTGCGTCATGCACACGGTGTAGAGACTGTGGCCGATTCGGGGGGAAGGGCGTGATATGGCACGAAAGCGGATTAAAGGTTTTGCCTGTTTGTCATCCAAGCATCGTGACCCATGAGGGTTATGATTCAATGGCACATTTTTATGCCAGTTCGTATCTAACTTTGTGATCAATAGTTGAGTGGCCTAGTTCGATTGGAATAGATGCTTATTTGCCACAAATCGATTCACTGGATGAAGCAGTGGTGCAAGAAGTTTCTCGGCCAGAGACCAGTAAACGTGGTCTTAAAGCTAATATATACGGCTCTGCTTGGAGCCATTGCGGACCAGATCAATAAGATAAACTAGATTGCGTCAGCAGAATATCACAATCATTGACAAAATATTTGAATAATACGAAAAAATAGTTTTTAGAGTCATGCAGTTAGTGCATTTGCTCCATATGCATCCATTTGCTGCGGCGTGTTCGACACAGCTACAACAGTAGCTTATTTATTTAATTCAATTAATCGGTTGCCACTGATCTTGGGAATAGCGAGAAAATTTTATGTCTGATTGTTGCTATTTGATCGTCGGCGTCCGCGAGGAATGCGTCTGCAGCTGTGTCCATGTGAGTGGCCGGCTTCAGCAGCAGACGCGTTGCCTTGGCGACAGACGACGCCAACGTCTTGCACATCATCTACGGACTGCTAAATAAGTCCCGCGGGGCTCGACGGTCGTGCCGACAACCGACAACAATGGCATTTGCTCTGCAGCCGCCGTGCGAGCAGCTCTTTGACTGCAGGTCGTGTCCGTCGTCACGCCAACGTCGAGTTAGTTGACAATCATAACAGCGACGACGACGACGACCAAGCCTCATTATTCTATCTCGATGACGGCGTTCGTTGTCTGTCGCCAATCGATCCCATATTACCGCTTGTTTTCAACGCTTTGCATTCCGGCGGAGAATGATACGGACGGATTCGAGTGGCTATATATAACTCTTTATTCGCACGTATGCAGAGGCAAAAGAACAAAACAAAGAGATAAACAGGGGAACAGACAGACGGACAGAAAGCACATCGTTCGAAAATAGTCACTCAATCAGTGACATGCAGAAAATTCGCAAAATACAGTTAATAATATCACGCAAAATGTCATGCTTTATTGTACTCGACATTTTCACGCGTAGCAATGCCAGGAGTTGAAAGAAATAAATTATTAAATTCCAACTTCGTAATGTTGAATTTAAATTTGCGACAGAAATAAAGATAAACTAACTGTTTTGTTCAGACTCGTATATCTGACATAGCAGACACATCGCCGTGTAATGAACGTTTATTTCGTTTACAGGTCGCTGAAAATTTTTTTACCGTATTGCTGTACGTACCTAATACTCGTCGCCGACCTGGCAACGAGACCCAGGGTTTAATCCCCAGTAGCTAAGCGTGCAGTTACAGTGTATTAACGGACGCGCATGCTCTGAGATTTATTTTTCGAACAAGCCAGAGGTTTTGACAGTGTCATCAATAATCTGTGGTCGTCAGCGCCCCGGAAGCTTTATGGTGATTTATAAATTGGTGACACCGCACCGGGCTATTTGTCGAGATGAGCACTGCGATGCGGCCAGCACGCCCTTCATCATTCGCGGTGACAGAGCGCCAGTTCTTGGTGTCGCTTGCACGTGCTTGCGACTTTCTGCGCTGTCAGCGTGCAGGGGTTTCATTACTGCAGACATTTCGCCATCTTACCATCAGAACTGAACTTTTTACGACATTCTGCGACTGTTTTAGAAGCAGCGCTGTACGCAAAAGGCACGTACAAAATAATGCGAGCAGAAGCAGAGTGTTTTGCGGCTATCCGCATCGCATAACGTTGTAAATTGCAAACACTTAGATTGCAAACAATTAACAGCAAATACTAAAATTGTTAAATCAATCAATATCTGGTGTTTTGCGGTTTATATGACGTCATATTAACGTAATTGAAAAGTGCTAGCTGACATTCTCACAAAATGCCATCAGTGCAGACGTATACATGGAGGAACTATGCAGCAGAACAGTGCACTGTTACACACGCCGTGCCGAAAAATCACCTTATTGTAGCCTACCTGCCTCCGTCATTGTGGTCAGAAATAGCTCGGACAAAACAGTCGATTACGCTGCTTGGGATGCCATTTAGCAGACGGTGCATCGTCGGTGACCACTTAGTGCATAAGTCGAGCAGTTTCAACATGCAAACTCTTGCATGCAGCGGTTCATTGACATCGGTCTCTGAATGGCGTTGCAGTGCACTGTCTAACTGCAAGGAAAGGCCGACATGCTAAAGATACACTTTGAATAAAACAGCAAAAACTTTTTCGGCAAAACCTGTACATATTTCTAACAGTAGTAACCTCCACAAGAGCACAAAGTCTAAAACTATAGGAAATTCCTTATACATGGAGTACGATGAAAGTCCAAAACGGGTAAGCGACGGGTCATCCCTTTTGGCTATACTCGTATTACGGTGAGAGAGACGTTATTGCAAACATTTTACTGCAACTTTTACAACTGGAGCGTTGCACACTGCGCATTATTCATAATTGTCTCGCACGTTGCGTCGCCCATAGTTGCTTATAGCCTATAGGTCTTACTTGTTGTTTGTTCCAGGACAACTGGAACAAAGTTTCACGATACAGAGCCCGGAACGAGGTGACCACTGACCATCCGGCGTTTTGACGTGCGCCTATATGCTCAGCGTCGTCTAGCGCTTATCGCAGGTGACCGAAACAGCCCGACAGCTATTTCGCCTAATTTGTCCAATTTTCAGCCGACCGTTCAGCAGATTACCGTCGGAATTGAACGGGTGGCTGCACGGCGAGTGGATGGTCTCGTGTCGACATGCCCGCTGTCCGAGTGTGCTGTGCGTTCTTGCTTGCTCTCTCATACGTTCTGTTCCCGAATGTCAGCGCAGTCTGCAGTTGCTGTCGGCGTAGATAGGCGTCGAGTCCACTTTGAGGTTTCGTCTTGGGCCGCGTCCCGTCCATCAGAGCTGCGATGGCGTCTGAATGGCAAATAATTGTCGACAACGACAACGACGTACGCTGCCTGTCTGACCTGTAATCAACTTTAGTACCGAGCTACCCGACCAATATCTCACCACGTCTCTTCCAATTTGCAGCTCTGCCCTTACATTATCACTGTTTCTTCGGCGCAATATTGTTGCTGTTTTAGTCATATTATTCGCAGTCTGTTTCTACCGTAAATTCTACCAATGAGTCCTCATTAACTGCTTTATGCACCGCTAATTCCAACATGTGTTTGCCGCGTCTAGTATCCAGTCAATGGCACCGTGGATGAAAACGTGACCAGCCTGCATGTGCATCAAAAACGCGGTGCGGAGTTTATCGCGCGCTATAATGTCGCTACGATATGTTGGTTTAAGTGTCGCTGTGATGATGGTGCGTATCGCATCGCCAAACACACCGCAAAGGCGGTCTAAACGGCTCAGATCGCGGCGAACGAATCAGCGTGTAGAGCGTGGCTTGTGGCCGACCTCGTGGCAAGTCAGTCGAGACGAGGTGGGATGCCCTTGTCAGTGTGTGGAGCACACGGTAAGGTCAGGACACGACCGGAAGTGGACAGTGACCGATGGACACGTGACCCGCAACCACCGACGACCGACTGCAGTCGTCGTGACGTTGAAGGCATAGCCACCAGCATCGCACAAGTGATGCGCAATAACTGAAGATTTTACACTGACCAAACTGTATCCTACTCGTGGTCTTCCGCGGCGGCGTGGGTTGGTACGTTTAGTAAGAGAGGCGCAAGAAGTTGAGAGATAGCAAATTTTCGACACAAACGATTACGGGTATTAACAAGAAAAGCCCAGCTAACGCAAAGGGGAACGCGCAACAGCGGTGCATGTTTGAAAGCTCAGTAAAACAAAATCAGTCGCCAGAAAGCGTCAGACGACCGGCGGCTGATTATCTATAGTGTTTTACTTGTACTCAGCAGAGAGTGTGACCTCTCTCGCTCTGCCAACGCAGTATCGGTTAGAAATCGCAAATTTTTCTTACCCCCTCTCATTTAGCGCCTTCGTTGGGGGTGACTCCCTTTAAATTTATGGTTCCTGAAACTAGAGTCTTTCAGGCAACCGACGGTGAAAATTTGGTCATTCTAGCTTGCACCATTTTTGACTGTCTATCCGTGTGACAGACGAACAGACAAACAGACAGACGGACAGAATTGCGATTGCTAAGACGCGCTACAGCAGTAGCTGCTGTTGCGGGTAAAAATGCAATTTAGCCGTTAAAATGTCCCTAAATTCCTATGGGAAATTTTTGGCTCCAAATATTGTAGGCTATTTCTGAAGAAAAATTTTTCGACAAATTTAAAATTTAAGGATAATTACCTTTTTTTTCTTTTGCCAAGATGCCACTGGTGGTCTTGGTCCAGAAAATATGGTCTTAGCCTTAAACGTTGCAGTCAGTCTTGCGTTTTTTCTGTCGCTGGTCTTTAATTCTATAAAGCTCGGCGTGGCTAATTGGCTGAAGGATGTGAGAATTTACGTACTCTTGTCTGTCATTCAGATGCAAAATATTTTTATGCTTTGCCCATCACTGCAGGAGCACAATTCAAATTCAGGAAGAGTGATAGAGTCCATTAGATCAACAACGAATCATACGTCTACTGTCTGTGCATAGCATAGTCCGTTCTTGTGATCCGGTTTCATCTATTTACTTCCTTTTTTTCAGTCGCCTGATCTCGTATACCGACTGCTATAAGTCTTGCGAATATTAACTTTTACGCATGTGATACTATTAAGCGAAAGCGACACCAGATCAGAAAACTAGTTTAATTGAAACTGTGACAGGAAAAAACACGAAAAACTTTGAAGTATCGTAGCCATAGGTTGGGTTACTTGGGAGATGATTACACAAATAAGTAGCAGCTTGTGATCTTCGCTTTTCAAAGTCTCAAAGTCAATTGTCTACTTTTAAACTAAAATTTTCAAATTTCGAGTGGAGTACATCGCCCCCGTTCTAATTTAGTTACCTATTTTATTTACCATATTTATGTGTGACGTCACCCGAAAACACGGTTGTAAAAATGCAAACTAAGCACATCACGCGGTGTATGCTACGACAGTAGAACTGTTGTGTCTACGTTCGGAGGTTTCCGTCGTTGGCGTAAGTCTGCTCAGATTGCGGCGCTGTAATCCGTGGGCGATTAGAAGAAAAACCGCCATCAAAGACTGCAGAGCTTGACAGATGGCGCAGATCTGATACGCATTCGTTCACAGACTTTTTATCCAACACGATCTTACGTCGTACAGATCAGTGCATCTAAAACTCCATCAATAGACGGACAGAAAGCAACGTAGAGATTATGTTGGTGAGTGTGAGGCAAAACGTGATTATTAGAATTTAGTAGCAAAGTCGCAGACACTCGCACAATAAACTTACCTTCTATGCACTCAGATGAAACTGGTCTACTGGAACTAAGTTGTCATTATTGAGCGCATATAGGCCTATACAGCACGACGGCAGGTGTAATATGGATATATTAGACAAACGTTTAATATGTAGTCTATCAAAAATTAAAATGCTTAATGTGTGGCTTGTGCTCAATATTTAGTATTAAGCCTAGGACCGGTATAAAAACTCAAACTACGGTCGTATATAGCAGCTAAGAAAGACCGTTAATCCTATCAGTGCCGTTAACCTTATAACGCGACCGTATAATATCTTTTAACACAGTACCTACGTATGTTCAATATGTTCAAAATACTACTTTCGAAACTTACGCTTTGCGGTCAATCTTTCAGCCGAACAATGAACGTTTGCTGCATGCCGTGTACGCAGATGATGGAACTATGCCTGAATTTTGACGATATGATTCGATTATGCGATGATTTAATTATAGTGTGGCTGCATGCAGTGAAACCCGACGTGATAGATATATTCTGTCACAACCATTCCCTTGTTGTCTAATTCACGCATACGTCGCATATGTACACCCCAGTTTGACTTAAGCAAAACTACATGGAGTTTTTTGATGTTGTCATTTTTAGTTAGGAAGACTGAGATGCTATAGTGTGTTTATGCTATAATGTGTTTCCTAAGAAAAAAGCATTAAAATGTTTTCAAACAGCACGATGATCTTTTGGCTATGTGTTTTGAGAATGTTTGATTGTAGGGTATTTCCAGTAGAAAAAACGCCGCTTGTTATTGCCAACGTATAATGTGCTGCGATTTTTATATTCAAAATAATATGATAACAGCATCAACGTACTTTCGTGCTTGTGCTTATTTGTATATAACCGATTTTGTGCAATGAAAACGACTTCATCCATAGACAGCAGAGTATACAAGACTGTGACGGCCGGCAACAGGGCGACAGTAGAGAAGAGTTGATGTCGCGAGGAGGAAAGCGAATCAGCTCACGGCTCAGATATAAAAGCCGTTGGATTAGACGGCAACCGGCAGAGCTATGGCTCGTCATAAAACAGCGCTTAGTCTAGACTCTAGACTAGCCAGGCTACTAGAGCAAACCAGCCACATAGCGCACAGCACAACGAGCCAGCTCTGCCGCGAAATTGAATCGATATTCATCTTTGCGGATGAACGCGCTTTGTTTCTAAGCCGCCGACACCCGAATATATCTCGCTGTCCGTGGGATCCAAGCATGCCAGCGTGCGTCCTGATAGGAGGGATGATCGCTGGCGCACGCTGGCGCTGACGTAAATGCGTGCGGCAATCAGAGATGCGGATGACGCACCGAGATCTACTGCAGTATAGGGCCTACGGGTTGCTGCAGCTGAGGACCGCCGCGCCAACCAGCCAACCGGAACTCAGCACCAGCTGTAACTTTGACCGACGCCCGGAATAACTTCATTTACCGTCAATTACTGACCATCGCCCGCATTTGCATTTGTTAATAGCAGTCGTCTACTCGTGGCTGTGACTGTAAGCGTAGAAACCGATTGGGTGTCTTCGGATTACCTAATTTTATTTTTCGTCATTTTCATAAAGATGATGTTAAGTCTGAAGTTGCCAACAATATTCGTACTAGATTCAATAGCCCTGTTTGCATGCGTTTCGTGATACATGTACTTGAAATCATTATTATTAATGTTGGCCATTACACTGACTAGAAGGCACTGTTAAGTCAGCTGTAAGTTGCTAATAAACTAGTTAACATTTTTATGATATAAGCCATTAAGCCTGTAAATGCAGGCCATGTTTAGTTTTGTTTATTTGCCACTAGGCCGACAAAATTTACTTTAATAAAAAATAATTTGGTCCACCACAGCTGTTGCTTATCTATAAGCTAAAATGTTGCACTAATCATATACGACAATGGTTCGTACGGTAGATTATGCCATATGGAAAGTTTGGATGCTAATTCTGTCAGTGTTATTGGTAGGCTTACATGACCCAGCATTTACACGGTGTTTCATAAAAAATGGACCCATTTTTCTTTCTTTTATAATTTACTCAAATGATGATCAATTTACACGAATATTTCATTACTTGTAGCTGAAAAAATACTAATTCAAAATATTTTAACAAAATATGGCTGTTGATTAAATATTTTATGCTAGTGGTAACGTAACGCTGACGTCATGATGTGTCATGAGTACAAGCTTGCTTGTCTCAACTCGTGCTGTCAGTTGCTACTCTGCTTTAATGGTGAACTTAATCTGATTCGCTGATGACAAATTCTTGAAGTTTTATAGTTGCAGCCACAAAAATTGTGCAAAGCGATTGCATTTATGCATCTTTGGCGATAGTTCTACTTTCGCGTGTTTGAGCAAGACAGTGCACTAACACACCGAGCTTGTGAGATGATTGAGTTTCTGACTCGAAAGACACCTGACTTCGGCCCCTATGTTGCTTAGTGCAGCCTCGATGAAAATTTTTTCATCAACGAACCAGATTAAGTTCACCATCGTAGCAGGGTAGCAACTGACAGCACTAATTGAGACAAGCAAGCTTGTACTCACGACACAATATGACGTCAACACTACATCACAACTAGTAAAGAATATTTAATCAACAGTCATATTTTGTTGAAATATTTGAATTAGCATTTTCTCGGCGACAACTGATAAAAATTTCGTTTAAATTGATCGTGTTTGAGTGAATTATGAAGGAAAGAAAAAGGGGGTCCATTTTTATGAAACATCGTGCAGTTCGCTTGCCGACTGGCCTACGAGTTGTTAGATCGGAGTGTCTTTGAAAGAGCTAGGCGGTCGACTCGACGTTCTGCTCGTTTCTGATCGCGTCGCGTTCGCGCGTCCGTTAGACCGACAACAAAATAATGACACGAGCAAATGCGATTGCTAACTGGCGTTGTAGGCAGGCGGCTAATCGAATAGCGAACACGGACTGCAACAGTGCAAGCAAGTCGACCAGCAGCAAAAAGACTGACTGAGAGAGCGACTGAGTGATGGCGGTCGCTCGAGATGCAGGCATCGAGTTCGTCAACAAAATCAAGACGATGGCGCAGACGATGGCCGTCGAGTTCAAAACTAAGATTCTGTAAGTACGTGTACATGCTTTCCACATTTTCTTTGACACAATTTACGTTTCGTACATTTCGCTTTCACTGACTACATTTTTGTTCTTGCTGTTTTTTCTTTTGTTCTCGATTGTGTGCTTGTTTTTCTTCTTTTTTCTCTTGGACGACATTTCATAGGAAACGATGTGCCGATATCAGTCGTTTCCAGCTCGCTTTGACTTTTATTGCTTGTTCGTCTTTCTGAATATTTAGCTGCATTTATCTGATAGGTTGTCCTTTTTTCGCTGTTTATCCGTGTCTGACTGCCCAGCTTGGCTTATAATTCCGTCTACATGATGTTGTGTATAGCGGGCAGGAAGACTACATTAGTTTCGAGGAGGCGGTCGCTATTCTGCGTCAGGAGCTTAAGTATCCTGAGGATCGCGCTCTGCACTTTGTCAAGCGCTTCGACCATAACAACGACGGCCGACTGTCGGCGCTAGAGTTCGGACAATTTCGCAGCAAAGTAGAGGAAGCGTAAGCATAATGCTCACTTCAGCTCGATTACCGCATTTAAATTAATTCACGCCATATTGTCTGTTGTAACTTTTGCCCATGTTTTCGTAGAGGTTTGACTGTTTGTGTCCAAAAAATCTGAAAACGTTTTTTTGATGAGATTTAAAAGAAACATTTGCTGGAAAAGATTTAAATTTTTTCTTGATTTTGCATTACTTTTTATATTTTTTACGATTAGCATTAATGAGAGAGCTTTATCTGAAATCTTACAGAACATATTTTCAGACAATGTTTAGAGAACTAAAAACTAACACTAATTTGTTATAGGTCTATATTTTTTACTTGAGTTTTTCTGGTATGTATTATTGTGTGAATTATTCTTGTCTCGTAGTTTGGCAAATAAATATTATTTTTCTACCTTCGTTTTCTGTTGATAGGCCTAACGATTTATAATTAATTGTGATAGTTTTTTTTGAAAAAGTGAAGTTATGTTTATATGCAAAGGCATGTGGGCTAACACTGAAACATTTGTATACAGTCATTTCTGCTTTTGGTCGGTTATATTAACCAATGTTTTGTACTAACAAAACGATACTGTTTACTGAAGTATAAACTTTGTGTCATGGAAACGCAACATGGTGACGCAAGAATTTTGTTGGGTGGACTACAATCGATTAAAAAGTGCGTTAGATTTACATTGAACTTTGATTTGTCTTACGCAGTGATTCTGACACGGTACCGCTATGACGTGGTGCATGTGTGACTGTGAGTATAGAAAGGTTCGTCTGGTGCCCAAGTTCAAGGAATACGATCGCGACGGGAACGGCTACATCTCGCTGGAGGAGGCTTCGATGATTCTACAGAACAAGCCGTTCAATTTCCCCGCTGACAAGGTCGTCGTACTGCTGAGGAAGTTCGACAAGGACGGCAACGGGAAGCTGGACATTGACGAGTTCGCCGACTTCTACGCCGAAGCCAAAGCCACGTCAGTACGCGTACTATCATATCGCACGCGGTCAATCAATCAATTTACAACGAACGCCTCGCTCGCTGCAGTATGACAGACTATAGCAAAGACTCGCCGACGCCATGACGAGATGATTAAACGAAGAAATCAATTTCAACAAAGACGCACTGCCGTCGCAGCAGCGTCCGTTCGTCGTGCGATGTGGTTACGTTCACCACGTTGCTCTTGGGTGACTGACGCGACACGTTACGTTGGTAATAAATAAGTGACTGAATTTTGCCGCGGGCGATGTTTTCTACCAGAAATTTGGGAATGGAATAGTTTCCTAGAACTAAGTCGCCGAAGTTTAGGCGTTAATAAGCGAATACTTTAAGCCAATTATCTGCACAATTATTTTTTATTGTTTACGGGAAATAATGTTATAGAGGCGGACAGACAACTTAGGCGGCAATACCACGTTTTGATCGACATAAAACGCGCAGTAAAAACGCTTAGAGGTTGTGAGTGACACGAAATGAGAGAGAAAGTAATGTTAAAGTCTGCTGAAATGCAAGCGGCAAAATGTTATAAATAAATGCTATCAGAATAAAGTAGAAGGGTTCGTGAAGTAATGTCGGCATTCATGCACATCGAATGCAGATTGCTGAAATGTTCACGAGTTTAAAACGTCGAAGTGGACGTGATGTAAACTTACTGTTGAAACAATGATTGAGGGCATCAGCTGCTTCTGGCACTTAGTCACGTGAACTGCTGCTGCAGCTGACGGGACTCATGTGACTGATGAATAAAGCTAAAACTCTACTACTTCGATTTGTTGTGGATTCGTCGTATAGCAAGCTGCACAACATTGATGTGTACTTGTATCGTACAAGATCTGTGAATTTGCTGCTGACTTTTGATTAGTCATCAATTTATCATAGAGCGTTTTCTCCATACAGCACACTGCACAACGAATCTAATCCGGAACAAATCAAAGTAAGCGGAGCTTGAGCGTAAGTGTCTAAATCCGCGTACATGATAACTTAATAATAATAATAATAAGTAATATTAATTTTTGTTTTTAACCCTTCTTTTGAAGAGTATAAAAAATTTATTAAATATTAATAATAATAAAATTTTCTCTAAGACAGAAAAAAAGAATAAGGAATGGATACAAAACGCTGGAGAGCGGCGGTCGCACTGTAATGACATGGCAGCGCTGCTGCTGCTGCTGCAACTGCTTGGTGTGACGTCACATGTCACGAGAGAATCGTCTGTCGCGTTTACAGGGTCATCTGCAGTCCTGCACTGCGCAGGAGCGTGCGCTGCATTTTCAGGTGGAATCAGGATGCTTCCTGGAATTAGGTGGAGAGGGAAAAGTTTATCGGGCGTCATTTATTTACTGGAAGGACAAATTAACATTGCACAAGCATTTGCGTTGCACATAAACGACTGAAGATGTTACCATGAGATGCGTTTTGAGAGCCCAAAATGCGTCAAAATGTGTTTACGCCAAAGACTCTGCCGCAGACGGAGCTCTCCCAGACTTCGTAGCTGGACGTTTTAGTGGAAAAAGGAAAGGAATAGACAAGGAAAAAAGAGAAAAAATAAGGGGAAGGAAGAAGAAAGGATAATGGAGAAAATTGGGCGGAGGAGGTGTTGGTGCGACTTAAGAGAAAGTTAGGGCTTATAAATGCTTTCTGGCGCTGAGGAAGGATGGACGCCCCTGATGCTGCGGACCAGTTGTCAGCATCTCCAGTGGCGCATTTAACCGTGCTGCTGCTGCTACTGCTGCTGATGCTGTATGTTGCAGACTGCACCCGTTTCGTCGCGTGATGTTTAATATTACGGTTTGACGGTTTCCGTGCTAGTAACGCGTCATTCACAACGTGTGCGTTGCGTGATTCGGACAGAAACATTAACCGAGTGACGAAGTTTCAGAGAAATCGGTTGGGTGGAGCCTGCATAGATGACAGTAAAAGCAGCACATGATTGTAAGAAACAGTCCAACTAGTGCTTCAGCGTACCAGGTGGGGCGCGTACATTGTGCAAAGCCCGAAACATCTACACAAGATCATGTATGTATTATGACGTATACACGTACACGCAAAACCCAATGCAGCGACCTGAACATGAACGTGAACATGGAACATGTTTACTTTGTGCTGCGATCAACGGCTAGATTAAAAAATACCATGGTCAAAGCAAAGTTTTCGTACACGCAACTAGATAGACCGCAGACGTAGTTAGTTGAGCTATAGCCATGCAGCGTGACATTCTAGTGGTACGTCGCTTGTTTTAGTATTCTCGGTGCAGACTGCTGCCGCTGTCGATGTGCGCTATATTGAAAGATCTCTTTGATTAATGAGTCGGCAGTTGCATGAAAGACCGGTAGTCACTCTGCAGCCAGGTGATGCTCGCAGACTCGCTGTCGCTTCTGTGCGGCGGTTTGCTGGTGCGTGCGCCGTTTTATTTTCACAGTTGCCCGACACCATGCCGCTGCTGCTGCTGCTGATTGTGACGTGCGGACCGCATGCATCTCCCGCGTATTGTTGTCGATCGTGTGGCTTCAGCGGCTGGTATTATTGCATCGTCCATCCGACGAACGAATGAACATCGGACCAGACAGTGCTGCAGCTGATCCGGTCGACTCGTCGGTCCCATCGCGGCCAATTTATTTCACGAGAACGTCCGTCGGACGGACGGCCCTATCGGCGGCGCCACCGCGGCGCGTGTCCGGATCTGTAAACATCTGTCGAAGGTGGACGTTAATTGTTCCGTTTTATTGCTGCTAATACTTCAGACTCAGGCAGCAGACGCTTGCAATTGGTGCAGCAGGATGGCGAGAGGATGGTAACGATGGGGCGGAAGCACGACCATCGCGTGCTAGCAGCGTTATGGATCCGTAAATTCACGACCGGACAACGCTGGCAGTCCTGCTAAACGTGATTAGCGTTGTAGATAAAGCTAAAACGACTAACAAAATAAAACAGCATGAAAGTTTAATCTCACAAAAATTTAGGGTTAACAATTTTAAAAGCACAAACATGTCCAAAATACAGAATATGACAATTGTCACTTCGGTAGTAATAGTGGTGGTAGTAGTATAATGATGAAGTTTTAGATACTGATTCATAACTTTTAACGAAGACATTTGAATCTTGCAGTAAGTGATGGCGACTGTCTTAACAAATCGTTTTAGGTATACGTCCGCTTTAGTACTGAGTTTTTACGTTCTCTAAACTCAATAGATAAACAAGGGGATGAACCATTTTACTTGAAAACTAAAGGCACACGATGACAATAAAAGAGCTAAGACAGACCAGAATATGACAAATATTGTCAACGTCAGTCTCAGTTTGTTTATTTTTTCAGACTAAAATAATTGACGGCCAGCGAGCTACTGCGTTTAGCGAAGCGTCGCTGCGTTCGCCCGTAACTCACGTGACCAGAATTTTTCGAGGCGGCGTCCACATGTGCAATAGAATCGTACTAGAGTTTTGAGTTTTAGATTCATCGCACATTGCTTAAGTGGTCTTTTGCATTAAGACACAAAAACAGATTACACAGATTATTATGTAAGCAAACTTTGCGCTATACTGGAGCTAAATGCATTTATGGCGGCTCAGTCTTGATTTACGAACTCGTAGGTGACATAATGGACAATGTCAAATTGTTGACCTTAAACTGACCTTAAAATGGCTGACGGTGGAATTCGGCCGCATACTTCGGTTAAAATTTTTTTCTTCTGTTGAAAACACTGAATTAATTACTTATCTTACTTATATCGTACATTGTGCTATTCTAAAGATATCGACATGCTGCTACATCACTTAAATGATCTTGCATCAGTACTTGATGCGCCACCTTTTGGGATCATTCATTGTAGGTCGTTGACATTCATAGCAACGATTTGTCAAAGCCTGCTGTGTAGGTTGACGCTTTTCTGTTAATCTTCTGTACTGATTATAGCTACATCAATGCAGTCGTTTTTAGAACTTTGCATACAAAACTATACAGACAACGCGCGCAACAGCGTACATAATATGACCAGAGAGACTACTGTATAGCGAGTTTGGAACAAGGCCACTTAGAACATTCAATGTCCGACCATTGACGGTTTCATGGCGCTTCTGCGAACTGCGTAGCATAACGCCAGCGCTGGCTACCGATCGTTCACGGCCGGACTAGTGACTTCAAAGGTTGCAGCGGACCAAAAGACATGGAAAGAGAACCATTCTGGGACTTATAACCGGCAACATTAGGTTCGTTAAGGGTCGTCCGTGGTTTGTTGCTATCAAATGCAGTCCATTGCAGTCCAGTTAGCAACCGACCGGTAGTTTTTTTTCTAGGAGTCCTGATAGCAGATTTTCTTTCATGAACCGAGATGAACCCGTGATACGCTTTATTATGATGAAATGCTGCATTTATTTCTTGTAATTAATAGCAGCAGCAATCTTTGTGATTAAATGCGACAAACATAGCCTACATGACAAAAACCGACCAAAACGAGTGCTATTACAACCAGCTATCAGTCACAAAATAGATACATAGATTGTAGTACTAATTTTTATGTTAATATAAAATCAATTTCACGACGAATGTATAGATGTGAAGACGTACTTTTAGACGCCGTCTTAAATATTTTACTTCTCTGTTCATTAGCACTGCAAGCGCGTTTAAAACTTTTTTGCAGTTAACACGCTATACATATTACCGACTCATTTACTTACTTATTTACTTACTTACTATGTGTAAAGTATGTGTGTGTGTGTGCGGGCTGTACAGTAACGACGAGTTGACGAAACGTTTCGAGGAGCTGGACAAAGACGGAAACGGCGTACTGAGCGAGAACGAGGTCGTGTCGGTCATCGGCGAGATGATGGGAGTGGATCGGCCGCGCGCGCTGGCGCTGATGCAGATGTTTGATCGTAATCATGACGGCAGCCTCGATAAGACGGAGTTCATGCAGATGTGGGCATCCATGTTTGGTCGCTAGAGGCACATGCAGCCAGTGGACACCTGCTCGTGATCTGACGCGATATTTTGTACTCTCGTTTTATTCCGTTATGCCCTGATGAGCGCATAGCACTCGAATACACGTCTGGACGACCGGCGATGATAATTTAACGTTTTGAGGCCCAAACTCTACTACTTTGATTACTTGTGGATTTGTCGTGTAGTTTGTTTTACGACAAATCTACAACAAATTAAAATAAGTAAAGTTTGCGCTTCGTACACTCGTCGGCGTTCGCTTAACTTCTTGATCTCAGCGTCATCGTCATCGTCGTCGTCGTCATGACTTCAATTGACTTGGTCACTACGTGATCTCTTGTTGGCTAATGGCAGTTCTCGTTGCAGTCTGGCACGCGCGTAGCTTTTTACTTAATTTAGCACGCGTCGGTGCAACGGGGTGGATTTAACTAGCTAATCAAGCGACACTATAATTAACTTAGTACTCGACTTGAGTTTTGCTGGTGCAGCCGATTTTTACAAGCTCAGTTAGAGTAAAACCGCACTGTAATGTGTATCATTTGAATTTTTATAAAGTTAATTTCATCAGACGGTTGATAATGATAGTTTGTAAATTTAACAAACTCGTAATTGTTGTCCCTCCTGTTTGAGAGTTTGAGATGAAAGCCCTTGGCGGAGTCCAGGGTGACTGGAGGACTAGAAGCTGAAAGATGGTAGCTAAATAATGGCATAAACTTTACGATAGAGTTCGGTATTATCGTTCTGTAGCAATAAAAGCCAAAGTTGCGTGTGAAATAGTTGTACTAATTGCCATATTTCAATGGTGTCGAACTTTGTAACTTTCTTGAAATTATCGGGGTTGGTCAGGAACTACAGTAGCAACTTAGTCTCACCTCATAATAACCTCAATTCGCCCGGGAGTTACGCCTTTGCCTATATCCGCGTTGCAATGCAGTGAGTTGCACTGAAAGTGTGTTGTCACAGAATGTCGCTATGTGATCTGATGATAAAGAAAGTTCAAGAAACTGGTATTGTCTGTATACATCACACTGCTGATAGTTTTTATGCGTATACTTCGATCTCACAAGTCGCATTGTTGGCTGCGCTAGCGGCAATGTACTAAGATTATGTAAGAAACAGCCACAAAACAATGTAAATTATTGCTTGTTATTTTAATAGAGTTTAGAATTTAGATTCAATTTATGTACAGTTTACAGTTTATCATCTCTATTTGACTGTCTGCTTTTTGAAATCAATAATTAATGTTTCGACTTGCTTTCAACTGTTGTTACTTAATCAAGCAAATATCTTTTTGTTTCGTTAACAAAAACTTTAAATTACAAACTCAGCGGCTCTTTAAACTACTTCGCTAAGAAAGAAATCAATAGATAATAATTAATCTTTGTTGTTGTTGTTGTTGTTGTTATTATTGTCGTTGTTACGGCCGCTGCTGCTGTTGCATTTTGCAGCGGTTGACTGACTGTTGTAAATCGCGCAAATGGACCTGAACATAACATTTTTATTCGTTTATCATATTGGTCTATGCGTAGACTCCACGAAGTAGTAGATCTGGTATACGTGAGTAGTGTTCAGATATTATAGAGTTTTTTTCGAGGATTGTATGTTTAGGTCGTTCAGTCGTTCCTATATGGTGGTGGTTGCTCAACGAACGACAAATATCTAGAACAACGTACAAAAAATATCTTCTTACTTTGCCTTTCGCCGCGGAAGCTTTATATCCCAGCATGTCGGCTGTGCAAACGCTCGGTCGGAAGTAACCGCTCAGACAGTTGATCATTAGTAGGGGCCTACGATTGATCGATAGCTGAAGTTTCGCCAATGCTGAAAAACTATTAACAGCACCATGCGAACGCAGTGTATATCCTATATTTAGCTCATCGATCAAGGCCATAAATAATGTGACGTTGCTATGAAGTTCTAGGAATTCAAAATTATTGACATAATGTCGTAACAAGAAAGCCCAGCTCTAGCTAGAGAAGACGTGTTACAGCCTATACAGTTTTTGTTGCAGTACTGACCTTCAAGGTCATCCAAGGTCGATGATTTTTTATTTTACCTGAAAGGGCGTATGCCACTTCCTATTGGTGATTAATAGTAACCGTAGCCCTATCTCTCACCGTTTCCGAGATATGGCCAGTTTTTGGTTAAAAAACGCACATTTTTTCTACCCCTCCATTTAACCCCAAATTTGAAAATGGGTTTTTAAAACTGCATCTCCTAAATTTTTTACGCAGAGAACCTCGATATAAAGCTATTTATGCGTTTAAAAAGTTTTCCCTTAGACATGTCACTTAGCTACAATACACCCGTTACATACGGACAGACGGACGGACGACAACCGTACCATAGACATTTACAGCATAGCTCTAGGGCGTCAAAAAGCAAGCGATGTTAATAAATTTAGTTAAATTGTTTGTCGAAATACTAAGCTTATTCTTTTAATATATTTTTCGTTTGTTATTTATCTTATCGCATAGCTAATCAATATTTCTACCGTTGCTTCTTAGTGTTATCAATTATGCCATTGACAGGCTTCTTGAAGTTTTCTGTAGTAGATATACAATTAAAGAGCTGCATACACTCTGTAGTCCTTACTTTCCAGATAATCTTTTATGGGTAATTTCAAATTTAGATAACTGTTGTCACATTGTTTGCTTTGTAAATAGTTTCAGATCGTGTGAAAGTGATTTTTATTGTATCATTGCAAAACAGTTTCTGGTAATTTTAACGATATTTGTTGTACATCGTATTTATGTGCGAGTTGTACTCGCTATTCAGTTATTTAGTTACATAACATATAATGTTGATTGTTTTCGTATGAACTAAATTGAACAAAAGCTTGTTTTTTTACAGCGTATGAATGATGGGGTCAGAAATTTATAACAAGAGATATTTAATATTTTGTATGGTGTTCCGTATGTTACAGCTGAGAATTTTCTGGCAATGGCAGTTTACGCGAAACAGTGTCTGACACAGAACACTCTTATCTCCAATTCACACCAGCGATGCCGACGTGATCATATCACTTTACAAGGAGAAAGGCTCAAGAACCATCTGTAGCAGTTACAGGCCAATCTCACTGTTGTCAGTGCCGGGCAAGGTTTTTACCCATGTGCTTCTAGAACGGCTGCAGCCCCTTCTTACTCGTCAGCGAAGACCTCAGCAATCCGGCTTCACACGCAGTCGCTCGACAATCGACGCCATATTGACGTTAAGTCTCCTGGCCGAGTTGCATCGAGAATTTCGAAAGCCCCTGCATGTGGCTTACATAGGCATTAAGGCCGCCTTCGATTCGGTGGACCGCCAAGCTCTTTGGAAGGCACTGCACGCCACTGGTGATCCACAATTTCTGATCCAACTGATCCAGGACTTGCACACGGGCACAATGTCAAGAGTTCGAGTTGGGAAAAGGCTGTCAAAGGCATTCTATACTTCCTCGGGTGTGCGGCAGGGATGTGTACTTGCTCCAGCGTTATTCTGCTTGGCAATTGACTGGATCATGTCCAGATGCTCTGGCAGTCTTGGCATCACACTTGATGGGGCAGTGTTTACTGACCTGGACTATGCAGATGATGCGGTACTCTTTGCACAGGATCCAGGCAGGTGGCAGGCAGAACTCAAGCGTTTCGACGACACCGCAA
>Ga0056128_1001981_pt1 | contig 23841 bp, 7 predicted proteins | sample WorMetLIZISLAND2_FD_71113 | JGI IMG/M metagenome (GOLD analysis project Ga0056128, IMG submission 71113) | Marine gutless worms symbiont microbial communities from Max Planck institute for Marine Microbiology, Germany - Olavius geniculatus... ... | reverse complement strand
ATCGATAACCTTGAATGACCTTGAACCCTAAAAATATTGATTTAACGTGATTTTTTGGCGATTTTTGGCTGCAAAAGAGTGAATTACGACGAAATGGATGGAGATAGACTAAGATTACCTTCGAACATGAACTGCTATAGGCTTTCGCGCGTCTCGTGAGCTTTGCTCAAATTACTTGTATCTTTTGTGTTGGTAATATTATAACGGGTGCGACGTCGTTATTTAAATTCCAAATATCCACTTTTGTGACTTATGCATACAGAATAATTATGATGCAAAAAATACACCAGCAACTAATATTTTGGTCAGGCTATGATATCGTAAATTTTACATGCATAGTACTGTGAGTCGTATAAATTTGTGTTTGGATTCGTGCAGAACAACGCGGAAATTCGAAGTAATTCGAAGCGAACGGACGTCGACTGCAGACTAACTGCGCTCGAAATGGCGAGGTTAATTGGATGATTTGACAGTTAATTGGTTCCAGTGTAACAGTGGATGTACAAACGATCTTCCGGTAGTTATTGTTTTCGCTGTGGCGATGTTGTTGCTTCTTTTCTCGTTTCTGTCTGAGTCTATGTCACGTTCGGAACTCAATAATGAGCTATCGTACATTTACCCATCCCGCCTGTCTTTCTCCAACAACCTCTCGGACAGTCCGGGACACAAATAGCTTCTGCTATCGGCATCGGGCAGACTGAGTGTAACGTTACAGCAAATGTTTGTAATAATTAATGCTGTTGTGCGACGAAGCAGCGAGAAACGTTTTGGAGTAATACCTCTTTTACACGATCATGCAATCATCAAGCAAACATCGATCAGACATCGAGCAAACGTCGAGCAATCATCGAGCCAGCTCGTCGAGCCAGCTGCATGTTAGCTGGACGAGCCAACTCATCGAGTTAGCTTCATCTTGTAAACGGAGTATTATGCATGCTTCATATTTGCTTGATGTTTGCTCGACGTTTGCTCGATGTCTGTTCGATGTTCATATTAATGTAAGCCTATCTTCATCAGAAGCCAGCTTGATCCGTTTAGACGGTTTGCCGCAGCTGACGAGTGTGACAGACAGACAGACAGACAGACAGACAGACGAATGGACAGACGGACAGACGGAACTTCCATAGCACTCACAGCGCGCTTGCATGAAATGAAATGAGTCACGCTCGCCACAGAACGCTCACCTTGATATAATTATTCATTCATACAACCAACCGTACTGAATTATACGCGAAACTGCTATGCGTGACCGTAACAACAGGCGTTTTACACTGCGCTTGTTTTAGTCAGCAGACCGAACGCACGCGCATTATACATGTACATGTCAGATCGCTGTCGCGCGACCAGTAAATATTAACGAGTCTCGGTTTCCGCAAAGAGCAGCTAAATAACGGATCGTCAGTCGTCGTGAGTCGCACGATTAGTCGCTCGTTTGCAGCGACGCGCTTTCTAGCGATACCGATGCTAGGGGTGGGGTGGGTAGGCTTGGTAGACAGGGGGACACCAGCAGAGAAGAGTTGTTGTGTTTAGTCACGTGATCGGAAGTGAAATAGTCGGTGATGCGAGAGCGCGCGCGTCCGGGCGGACGACGAGCGTCGTGTGACAAGATTGAGACAGACAGACGGAGAGACAAGACTGCAGGCAACGCTTAGTTCGCTAGATGGTGCTATATGCAGTCAGGCCGCCTAACAACTGGATTTACGTACTTTCGTGCATCGCTGTGCGCCCCTTTTTGTTTCTTTTGTATACATTGTTCCAGGATTTACTGATAATACGCGCCATAGGGACATTATGCGCTTCTGTATAGCGTCGCGTGTGTACCGGTATTCATTTCTGGGCAAGTTAAACTAGTGGTCTGAAAAACACATTTTATACTGCTACAGTGTGTGTAGAGTACCGTATAAGGCATAATAATGAAAATTGATTAATACCCAACTTTTAATAGACTTTAATCAAGTCCAAAAGTATTATCACACTGGTATTTTTTTAAATTTTAAAATTTATGTACTGTAAAAATTGTTTTTTTTTGGCAACCATAACATCGAGTGCATCAAGTGATGATATTGTAGCTTTGTGATGTCGTGCTTGACGGCATGATTTTCGTCAGCGGAATGCGTGGCGGTGACAGTCAAACATTCAGCCGACGTTTCACACGGTAACGAACTGCGTCAGTAATATGGAAACTTCACGGACAACTTAGCACCATTTCCCAGTCTTACAGATAGCGCGCAAGTGAGCTTCCGATTACAACTCTGACATTTCCATTCAATTCAGCGATTCTGATTTTTTGACGATATTTTGGTAAATGCAAAAAAATCTTCATCAGACATTTACTGTTGTTTTCGGAAACAAACTGCCAAAGCATCGTTGATTTTATTTTTCATTTTATTTCGTTGCAACAACATTAGCAACAAAGTTATCCAATTTCTGAGTGATACAAAATTTTTTACCAAATGTCTACCAGGAAGAATAGATACCCATTAAGTCTTCGTTCTTGTTTTTGCAACCCTCGCGGTTTTACAGCGCATTTGTTCTTAGCAGTTATCACGCATGCTTTGAATCTATCTGTACACTGATCAACAGAAGTGTCCTCGGCGTGTTTCTTGGTAATGTCGCTAACAAACGTTTAGCAGTCACGTCATCAGCACGTATAGGAAAACAGTTCAGCAAAGAAAACAGAAAGATGGTTAAAGAATTGTTGTAATTAGTTTGCAATATGACTAGCGCCGCTTTGTGATTATCACAGGCGCGCGGTAGCGCAGCCCTGTGTTAATGGCGACCGGCTAAGTCAAGGGAGAATGGCAAAATTCGACCCCTCGCAGATCCGCGAGGCAATCCGCTGTGCAAAATTTTGTGCTAATCTTTTTTTTTGGGGGGGGGTTCTCGGTAAATCGGTGAAATATAACGAAAATTTTTCTAGTTTATATAATTATACCTTTTTTGTTGACTCATCTACAGGTCATACGACCCGATGGATTTTTTACGCGCGATGGCTCACACGACGCGGTCTCACACAAGGGTGTGCCATTTAAAAAAAACAAAAATTTGAAGTTAATATTTAACCCCTGAAAATCCCCCCAAAGTCAATAAATGGGCAAAAACGGACTTGAAAATTTTCGACCAAAAACGCTCCTGTATAAAATTTTTACCTATAAACGGTCCTTAATCGTCAACGTAACCCCATAAAAGGTGCATAGTGAATAGGCAGTATGGCCACGAAAATTCCAAATATGTAGTCATTTTGGACCCCCTGCCCACAGGTCACGTGACACGAAGCATGCACAGTGAACTTTTGGCCTACAATATGGGCTAAACGCAAATTGGAGGCTTCCTAACAATGCAAGATAGACGCATGGCTACAATGGACCACCAATAGGAAATGGCATATACCGAGTCCAATGGTCACGTGACCGATGACGTCACGTGACAACAAAAGGTCAAGGTCGAGACCCCAAAATCTTTGAGGCTTATGTCTTCATCAGCAGTGAAAGAAGACAGGTGATTTATAATTGACCACCAACAAGAAAACATTACTTTTCCAATAAAACAGCAAATATAATGTACAAACGTGATATTATTCAACAGCACATTGACTGTTTGGCGATATGGTGGTGAGTTAGGCCTATATCTTCTTTTATGATGTTTGCTGTTTTCGATGCTGGCATGCCTTGGTCTTAGCAATTGTTGAACACCAAAACGCCAATTCCACAAATTATAATGCAGCGGTTCACGAAACGTTGATTAATGGCTAATTTACACATGTACGTTGCCGTTCGACTCAGTTGAGTGTGAATTGCCCATAACGGTTGGTTTATTGTGCTGGATGCATAGAACAGTTTTGTAACGCGGCTAACATTTTATTCTTTACAGAGTTGCTGCTGTCGGTAACGTGCTAAGACAGTTCGGTGATTTTTTTGCAGCAGACAGTATATCATGAGCGGCTGCGGACTGCGGTAGAGCGTGCAGGAGCTGTGACAGGGCTGCGCGTGTAAAGACGGTCGGCCAACCGTTCCCGTCGTCTGGTATGCTGCGCTTTCCATCATGTACACGATTCGATGAAAAATTGATTGAACGTTCGTCTGTCCCATGCACTCTCTCCCCGTCTGTCCGGAGTCTGACATATGATAGTCGTCGGATGCCTACGAAACAAACCCGCTACCAGTAGCCTCTGTGTTTTGATTGCTATGTCCATCACCAAGCTACGTACCATTCCCCCCTCTGACTTTGCAATACAGCTGATGATTGGAGCTCGGTGATGCGTCCGTGATTTCGACATCAAGCTGACCGGATTATACACCGGGAAAGTAAGTAAGTAAGTAAATTTAATTTATAAAGCGCACAATGTCAGCGAGAAACTCACTGAATCTGAGGCGCTGAAATAAAACATACCGCAAAAACACATTATAATAATCTTCCCCGAAGTTGCAAACTTGCAAACGAGTTTTACGATGAACCTAAATTTGCAACTACGTCGTACGAGTAAGTCAAAAACGTGCCACCAAAGTCTTGTCTTATTTTCCCATTTTTACTGATAAACTCGAGAAAAAAATTTGCAGTAAGGCTGTTATTGAATATTTCATCACACTGTATTGTAATCTAGCGTGCCTTGTAGCAACTGCTTTGAGGAGCTAAACCTTAAATCACGGTTTTCTTAAGCCAGTTTTTAGCAGGTGTCTCTTTAAACATTATAAACCGAAAAATAGCATCATGCCAGTTAAACCGGAGACATACGATTCCTTATGTGGTAATATTTATTTTTCCAGAAGCAGCCAATCTAGAAAAGACGGCAAATCTCTATGCGTATTTGTCAGCGAATAGTAAACGTAGCTGGCTATGTCACTATATCAGACTGGGTAAATTTCTGCAACAAATTTAGCTCTTTTATTTATTATATATTTTGTATAATATTATGATGACATTGCCAGGCTTGTGAACAAAATTAGACCCATTAAACGAACAGGAGGATAAACCACAATTGATATCGGAATCAAATCACAGTAAGTCTCTGTGCGATTGTCAGCAAATGGTAAGCGCATCTGCCTGTATCACTATCAGATTTGGTAAATTTTACAGCACATTTAGCTTTTACCCATTTATTTTATTTTATTATATTTTTATAATATCATGACGATATTGCTACGCTTGCAAATGGAATGGAAGAAGACAGGTTACAGTCGATATCGGAATTGTGAACACTGCACAGTTCTACACCACCACCGTTGCTGCGGCTGCTGCTGCTGGCGCTGCGGTTGCTATAGCGCAGGCTGATGCGCGGCTGCCGTTGAGACCCCGCGGCCGCTGCACTGAAGCAGCGTTCAGAACATTTCAGTCGCTCACACGGCACGGCAAGTTAGTGTCACGCTGGACTATAGTGCGCGAAGCAGGTCAACTCGTCGTGCTGGTTGGTGTCTGCATGTCAATGATGATGTGCGACGGTGGCGTCTTTCATCTGGTACGTGTCTGGTGGCGGCTGATGGTGGTCGTCTGGCTGATCCAGACGATTTCGCCCGGAGTCCTCGTCGAAGCGGTTCAACGCCACGACGAATCGCCGACACTTCGTCGTCAAGGTTTGCTATTTGATCTGATTGATCCAAATTGTAATGTTGCGAAACGTTGACTTACAGCTGGTCAATTTACATCTGTACAACGCCGACGCGACTGAACTGTTTTTACGCGCAACAGCATTTGCAGCTACTACTGTAGCGCGTCTTAGCCATCGCAGTTCTGTCCGTCTGTCTCTTCGGCACACGGGTAGATCAGTCAAAAACGATGCAAGCTAGGATCACCAAATTTTTACTGTCTGCCTAAAAAAACTCTAGTTTCAGGAACCGTAAAGCTTTTCCATAAATTCGAAAGGGGTCACCCCGAACGAGGACGCTAAATGAGAGGGGTAAAAAATTTGCGATTTTCAGCCGATACGAGGTTGGCAGAGCGAGACAAGTCGCTCCCTCTGGTGAGTACGAATAAAACACTATAGATAATTTAGCCGCCGGTCGTCTGGCGCCCTCTGGCGACTGACAAATCTTGTTTTACTGGGCTTTCAAACATGCACTGCTGTTGCGCGTTTCGCATTGCGTTACTAGAGCTTTTCTTGTCGATATTCTCCGAATGTTGAGTTGCGTCGTCAATTCCGTTTACACTTACGACGCGACTAGGAGATTTGATTGATCCACGGATAATTTCGTGCGCTGTTAAAAACGTCAGTTTTAAATGAAAATCTTTGCATTCACCGCATAGCGATAGGTAGCAAGGGCCATTGGTAACAGCAGTGAAAAAATAAATTACGAGATGTGTTTAACTGCGTCTTAAGTGCTCGTATACACATGTTTACAGTATCGTTATGCATTGGTCAGAAATTATTTCCGATTAATTACCGACTAGAATCAGTCTCGCGTGTTTTGGGGGGAACTTTCGCTCGTTGACCGACCCGGCGCCTGCCGACTGTCGGTTTTTCGGCGTCTGGAAAACGCTAGATGATGCCAGATTGATTTTAGCTGTCACCTAAAATTTTCCCCGACGTCGGCGGTTTGAGACGCATCGGGAGGGGGGGGGGAAGTGGGCCGAACATCGGCCGGTGTCTCCCCGGTCATCGGACTCGTCAACCGGTCGCCGGCTGAAATTTTGCTGTTGCACATTTAGACACAGCGTCTGATCGTTTTCGCTGGCTTTATCGCCAATTTTCGTCAATGATTTTTTTTTGAAAATTTTAACTCGCTGTAAATTTGTGATGCCGAAAGTAACAAGTAATTAGAGCAAAGCTCATGAGACGTGCGACAGCCTATAGCAATTCCTGTTCGCAGGTTGTTCTGGTCTTTCTCCATCCATTTCGTTGAAATTTACTCTTTGAGTGTGCGCTGCAGCGGAAAATAGCAAAAAATACTAAAACCTCCTATTGTTGGTGGTTTAAGGTCGTTCAAAATCATCAGTGTTAAACCACTTAAAAGCTTGTTGACAGTTATTGTTACGGTAAGCAGCAAGTCTAGCCTATGTTTATCTGCAAGTGTTAGACGAGCCAACAACGGTAAAATAACGACTTTTAGGGGTACCCCTATTTGACGCCCGCGTGCGGAGACTTCCTTGAATCTAGAAGGTCGGGACTTCGACCGCTAAAGTCTACGTTTTATGCTGAAAATTACACATGCATGTTGTCTTAGTCTATCGCTAGCTATTTCAGCACAAATTATTCTTGAAATGTGTTTTGCAGCCTAAAATCGCAAAAAAATCACTAAAAACCCTTATTTTAAGGGTTCAAGGTAGTTCAAGGTCGTTGATTTTGATGTCAATCTCAAGGGCGTATGAGGCTTTCTATTAGTGATTATTAGTATTTAGTAACCTAAGCCTTATCTCGCACCGTTTCTGAGATAGGGCGACTTATTGGCTTGAAATCGCCAATTTTTGTACCCCTCTCATTTAGCGCCCTCGATCAGGGTGACGCCTTTCGAATTTCGAGGAAAGCTTGACGGATCCTAAAACTAGTCTTCGTGGCAAACCACGGTAAAGATTTCATGATCCAAGCTTGCACCGTTTTGATACAATCGCAGAGTGTGACAGACAGACAGACACACAGACGGATGCCTTGGCCATGGCCAAGACGCGCGAAGCATTACATGCCGTCGCGCGTAAAAAGTGAACATAAGCAGAAGCTGATGACTGTTGAGTGCAATCCAAAAAGGAGAAGAAGAGGTCGACGTGGACCCCGTGGAAGACGATGAAACGGAAGAGATATTTCCATCTTGTCAGTCCCAACAGAAAACGTGAAAAAGAAAATCGCAGCATTTTTGAAGACTGTACGCCGACGGAGTGCATTTATTTGCCTTTTTTGCTTTGATATCAAAGTGGGCACTTTCCGGTAGCAAATGAAACCCAGGTGAGATAGAGATTCCGGGTTTCTATTTGTGATAGCCTGTAGTGTCTAGTTTCTTGTGATCAAATTTCGTGTTACTGCATGGTAAGGAGATTCTCTGGAACGAAAGCGTCCCACTTAGGACATTGTTATTTTACCGCTGTTAGCTCGCCTGGGGTGAGAAGAACGGTTGCAGTTGGTAGAAATCTAACAAAATTCTGACAAATGCAATTTTGCACATTTTTGAGACACAGACACGGTTTATACGGTCGTACGTGCATCGCACGCTAAGAACTGCAAGAATGAAATACGACGGAAAAAAGAAACTAAAACAACGTAAAAACACTATGAGGTATAATTTAAACTGCAACTGTGGGAAAATTGTGTAGTTGGTTTAATCTGACAAAGTCTAAATCTGGACCTACGAATATGCTCGGTCGGTCGATTGTTGATGGGCCCGAGGCGGACACACAGTGCCTGCAGCCGCCAACTACGGTCACACGACTGTCGCACTCGGAGTACCGTGACTTATCAGCTGGCGCGCATAAATAATTGACAGCATGCAGCACTGTTCTGAACGTACGGCCGAACGAACGTCAATTATGCACTTGACCGATGCGCCAGGAAACGGCGAGTTTGTGGGCGCGCCGGTCACGGCCAGCGGACGACGGACAGACGACGGATGTGACTTTGACAGCCAGCCGGTTATGATGATGATGACGGCAATTTACGTACGACTTCCAGTGCCCAGGACGGCGACCTCACCGTACTGTCGCCGGGCGAGCGGGCGGGCGGCCAGCTAGCCAAGCTAAACGTTGACAGATTACCGCTTGCAGTATAGAACCGACCCAAGTATGGTCACTTCTAACTGTTTAAAAACTAACACAAGTGATTGCCTGAACAGAATCGTCCCTGACGTAACCCATGACTGTTTCTTCGTCGTATTTTCTATACTTCCGGCTCGTTTCTCATATAGTTTCGTGACGTGTCTTGGTGGCTCAGTGGTTAGGACGTTGGATTCGTGGTCGAAAAGGTCGCCGATACCGCTGCCAAGTAACAACTCTGCACAAGTAGTCCTTTATTGTTCGCACCCATGTGCCTCCGTCACCTGACAGCACAAGATCTAAAAATGTAAAGTCTAAAAATCTATTTGATATAGCGCCAGCTATTGTCACGATGTCAATGTGAATAAGATGCGTTGTGTTGTTGGCGCTGACCTGTCTTAGATGCAGTTGGTAGCGTTTAAAAGGCTCGGCAACCGTAGATCTGACGTCGCGCTGGTTATGTACTTAGTGATCTATTTACCTTTATCCACCTACGAGGCTACGGACTCTATGGCCAAAGACAGGGAGATGAGCACCCCGTCTACGCTCGGTGTGGGTAACGGCACACTTTCCTTTACCTTTGCCTACTGTGCAAGTGCTTCGTGTGTGGGCGTGTTTACATGCAGCGACGGCAGCGGTGAATGCAGACGCGTCGGACTCGGAGGAAGATGATGTGATCGGCGGCGAGTTCTGCCTGTCAGAGACGTTCAACGCCAGTTGTCGACGCTCCTCCTCCTCCTCCTCCTCGCCTGGCCAGCTGATTGTGATGACGTCGGCCGAGTACGGGCGCATGCGCAGTGGCAGGTGCGTTGAGATGAAGTACGGACAGCCGTGCAGTGAGGACGTACTCCGGCACTTGGACGCCCACTGCTCCGGTCGCCCGGCCTGCAGCTTTCCCGTGACGAGTCTGCTGCAGGCCGATGTCAGACCCTGCGATGACGAGCTCAAGTCATACCTGTACGCCGCCTACCGCTGCGTCACAGGTATGGATGTATAGACAGGAGGAGACAGCTGCTGCCCCAGCCTGTGAAGTGTGAAGATCACACTTCACAGTGTCTCAAAAAACGGGACTATGACCACACGGTTGAATTGAAATCAAATTAAGTTCTCTCTATCTAAACTATAATTCCAGGTATACTGCACTTACAGCATTAGGCATTAGGCAAGAAGTTGAACGAATTATGGCGAACGTTTTTTGTTCAACGTTTTCAAACGTTTTTTATTCTTGCCACGTTTTTACGCGTTTTAACGTTTTTAAAATTTTTTTCTAGAACGTTTTTTTACATCTATGGAATAAACGCGTTTATTTCTCATACATTCTGTTGCTGTTAATTGTTTTGTGTTACTGAGCAATGAGCAAAAATCATCGTCCACTGGCTGACGTTGTGCACTCTAAATATCGTATTCGCTTACTTACTTTCTTACTTACTATCGGTTGACTGGTATAGTTACGCGCGAGAGTTGCGCACCGAACGAGCGACGTCGAAATTTGACGGCACAGTCCGGCTACATCGTGCCGCCGGGACCGAGTACTCTGGCCGCTGGATCTGCGCGCTGCCCGTGGGTCATCAAGGTCGATTCTCGTCAGACCATCCGTGTTCTGCTCTACACGTTCAGCGCCGGTGATGGTGAAAGGCAGGCGGAGTGTCCTGTGTCGGTCACGTTTGATGGACGGGTGGTGAAGACGCTATGTCGACAGCGCAGTTCGCACGCCGTGCGCCAGCGTCTGCTGCATTCCACCGACACCAACCAGCTGACGATCAGCTTCAAGACGACCACCCACAGCGCCGCACCGTCGCCGCACGCCCACTCGTATCTGCTGCAGTACGAAGGTTCGTTCGTCGGTTTTTTTTATCCAAATTAATCACGTTTTTTGTCGTACGAGTTTGCAATTTGTGGGTAAACAGTTAAAACGGATATGATTGACGATAAATCTTCTTTCTTTAACGTAACTCTTCTCAATTAAGCTCCCATTCTAATGTGATGAATAGGCAAATACTAGTTCTAACTGCCGCTGTCGTTTGTAACATATAGCGAATACTACATAAGTGGCTATACACTGTACATTATAAGTGCTAATGCCTAAAAAAATTGCGTTCTTCCGGTTGCCGTCCGTCCCTAGAAAAAATCGGCGTCCATACAATTTTTATTGGACCTTTTAAAATATCAGCGCAGTTTTCAGTATGTTTTCCAAAATTTTACTGGAAAAATACTGTATATGCATTTAGCCTAAAATGTTGCAGTATCTTTGCTTAAGTTCTCGTGAGTACTATTTAGTGTGTTAGTTTGTTTTTATCAGTTGTTGAGTAACATTACATGACACGTCATTATATAAAAATAAATGAGAAACAAAAATTTTCCGCCGCCCTCGTCTGTAATTTTTTGCCAGCTGCAATCGGAAGCGCGACAATTTTTACGTTAAACCAATGCATGTATTGAAATGTGATACAAAATAGGACTTTATTTGCGGCATATTTTGTTCGAACAGGCTCGATATCTTCGTAATTCAAGAATGCTGTCGCGGTTATGGGACTCGCGTTATTGAGTTATCTTGGCATCGGAAAAGCTATAGGCTACTGGTCGGAAATTATAAATTTATAAATATTGGAGTGTAGACAACTCCCAGTTAGGCTCATCGCAATGCCTGCAAACGGATGCGGTAGTTATGATTATCAAGCTGTTGCATTGTCCAGAATACGGTCTTAGGCGTAATTTTTTTTATCACGCACGGTCGTCGGACGTTTGTGCTTTTCGAGGGCTAGCTGTTTCGATTGTTTGCTATAGTTAAGCCCATGTTATGCATGCTTTTCTGTTTATTTCTTACTGGTTTTGCAATCGTCTCATGGTGAATGAAACGGCGCAGTTTTCTGTTGTGCTGCAGCGGTAGGATGTCCGACGCTGCGATTGCCAGACTCTGTATCTGGGGGCTCGGCGTGGATCCACCAGGACTCGGACACGGCGACGGTCCGCTGCAATCAGACCGACGAGACGTGGTTCCTTCGATGCGACGGACGGACGTGGAAGGGCAGCATCGGAAACTGCTCGCTCTCATCGCGCTGTACGTGTATACAAGGTGGTTCGGAAAAAAAACGGCGCAAAGTTTACGGCATCATAATTTCCACAATTTTTTTTTAAACACTTTGCTAAAAACCACATGAATTTGTGATGTAAGGTTGCATAATTATAGTGCCATAAACTTTGTGCCGTTTTTTTCTGTTTACCACCGTGTAATTATAACGCCATGTAGTAAAAAAGAAATATAATGGTGGTGAACAGCTCTTAATAGAAAATTCGTCACAGAGCTGCCGTATGGGATCACACAGTGTTAGCTGCCACCAGACACAGGTGAAGGCGCCCCGCCTTAACCCGGCCCAGCTAGACAGGCCGGTACTCGAATTACCTACCCCGGAGGGATGGAAGGCTGAGTTGACCTTGGCGTTGGTTATATACCAAAATAGTTTACCTATCTGCAGACAGTCACCCATCCAAGTACCTGATAGTGTCTCGACCGGGAGTCGAACCCGCGACCTGTCGATCGTAAGTCCGACACTCTACCTTTACACTACCACCTTGCAGCCACTCCGCAGAATTATACCCCGTTTACACAATCGAGCAAACATCAAGCTGGCTCGTTCAGCTAACATATAGTCAGCTTGTCAAACCAGCTTGATCGTGTAAACGGGGTATTACTCGGCGTTGAGCAATCACCTCACATTCTGCTGCTGTTATTTCTTTGATGCTGCTGATTGTACATTAGCATCGAGTAGTTTTGTAACTGGATTTTCTACACGGTAGGCCTAGAACACAAACAACTCGTACACTCCTATATTATTCTTGTATTTGCGCAGTGGTGCAGTACCTGCACTAGGCTTACTGTGTCGTTGTTGTGTTGCTTTTAGTATCTGTTCCAAACGACGCCGAGCCAAGAACTTTCAAGTCCGGATCACTTTCTTTCGGTCGGTCCTCAGCTGTCATTATTTTGTACTTTCACTTGTACTTATGTGCACCGATGCTTTCCGTGGCTGTACTTTCAGTATGTGGATCGTTGAAGATTGTTCATATTGGTTGTTATCAGAAATTAAAAGAAATAAATCAAGCCTTAAAAAATTCAGTGTTTCCGCAGTCGCCATCCGTCCAGATCTCGCGTCTCTAGAATTTTTATTGGATCCTCAAAAATATTTTTTCAGCAGTTTCAAGTTTGTTTTCAAAGTTTTTCTGAAAAAAAACTGTTTACGTCCAGTTAGTTATGCTGCAGTGTCCTTACTTTAGTCTTCTCGAGCACTATTTAGTGTGTCAACTTGTTTTTAAAGTTGTTGTGTAATATTAGACTACAATACATGACATATCATGGTGTAAAAATAGAAATTAAAAAAAAACATCTCTATTTCTGTCATCCATGATATTTTGCCAGCTGCAACTGAAAGCACCAAAATTTTTTTAGTCCTCATCACTTTTTAATTGACTACATTTACCGTGTATATATCAAGTGAACAGAGGCGTCATTTCTACACTGTGAAGCATAAAATAACACCAAAATTTATTGATCATAACTTGAAGGTGGATTATAAGATTTTAATAATTTTTGGTACAACTATTTCTGATAGTCCTACAATTGGCCATCAAATGATTATTCAAGTTTTTACCTCACTCAACATTTGCTTTTGCACTACCTGAGGAAATCAAAAACACGTGAAATCGGCATTCAAATAAACCAAAACTGCCAAAACCATCCGTGACATTATTGATAGTAAGTTGGATAAAGGTAACTAGATTTTAATAGTTATTACAAACTTATTAGTATGGACATTCCTGACACTATTGGCAATCGAATGGTTGTTCAAATTCTCAGCTCACCTAACGTCTGTTTCTACATTACTTGGGGAAACGGAACAAATGCAACATGAGTCAAAATAAAGAAAAAACATCAGTAAATGTTATCACTCCAGACATGTAGCCCTTAACAGCCCTAAACACAGTCCATTCGACAATGTTTGCAGTGATATGCAGCACAGAGTTTATGGGACGCTGTTTAGAAATGAACTCAAGAAGAGACTGGTTAAAGTATGGAACAGAACGCTATTGACACTGCTCTCAATGAATGGAAAATGCATCTGCGTGCCTGTGTTTGCACAAATGGCAGATATTGCAAATATTTAGCCAAGGTGCTAGAAATTTGCTCAAAATGTGCTAAATGTACGTTATTTGAATCACATAATAATACTGCATTAAATAAAAATGTAATATTTTGCTTGTTCTGTTTTCCCAGGTAGTGCAGAAACAGACGTTCGGTGAGGTGGAAACGTAAATGGTCATTAGATGGCCAGTTGTGTCTGAAATAATCGTACCAAAAATTGTCAGAATCTGATAATCTCTCTTCAAATTACGATCAATACATTTTGGTATGTTTTTGTGCCTCACAGTCTCATTTCAGTAAATCATTTGGGGTCTCAGTCTAAGTGACGTAAAGTTCTTGCAGCAGTGATACTGTTTCAAAAGTACAGTTTACAGGGAAGAAATTAAAATCATAAATCCTTGGGGTGTCCTTAGACCCCATACCCTTTTGAATGACGCCCCTGCAACTTGCAAGTCATGTTGCAGCAGCGACGGTGATGCTGGTGTGGTTCGATGTGTTTTAGGTCTCATTGTGGCCGTCATCATCGGCGTTCTGCTCGGCGTTGTCATAGGAGCAGTGCCACTCGGTCTGGCCTATGTCTGTCTGAAAAGGTAAGCCGCCATCGCACCACACACATTTCTTGCATGTTGTAACTTATTATTTCTGCAGCAAATCAAAACTGAAACTGTTTGCGCAGAATTACACGTATCTTACTCGATGAACTAGCGCCGATATAATACGAATTTTTCATCCTCAGTTTCTATTTGCGTTTGACAGACTTAATTGTTTCAACTTCCAATAGTTTGCTTTGATACTTATCTTCGACGTCGTGATGTGCAAGGGTAGGCCTATGTGATGTTTCAGTCATGCCATTATAGTGGTCCTTAGACTGCAGTCTGTGCTGGTGACTGCCAGCTGCTGGAAGACTAGTGCTAGGCTGCTAGCAGATTGCGTAATCGGGGATTCACACTTAAAGCTCTTTTTTGGTCCCTTCCTTTCATTCCGTTCACCTCTGAACTTGTAGGGTTTTAGCATCAAATTTAGCATTTTTCAAAGACAATTTTCCGACAAAAAGATTTTTTTGACTGTTTTTTGTCAGGCAAAAATTTAGGCTCAACCCCCACTCCTGGCCACAGAACGGCACTGAATACTTGATACGAAAGCCTCTAAGCAGTCTGCTGACGCTGATTTGTACAGGCTTCTCTGAAAATGTAGCTGCGTTTGACTGCAATGTGTTACTGTGACGTACCGCAGAAAATGGCGTCATCAGAGACCGGATGGCTACGTGCCTGGTGATGACGTTTATGACGCGAGTGGAGGACTCGGCAAGGTGGTCGACGTCGACGCCAGCGGTCGTCAGCAGCTGTACCCGGCACTCATTCCAGCGCGTCACGGCGGCATCGGCCGCTCGCCCAGCCAGCACACCGCCGGCCCGGGCTACTACGCCGGACCCGGTTGCCCCCACGGTCCCGCCTGCCCCGTACATCATCAGATCACCGACCCCGGTGTGGTCTGGGACGACTGCTGTGCCCGTCGACTGGAACACGTGTATGAGATTGCGGCTGCCGGCGGCTTCACAACGCGCTGCCGGGCCGGAGCTAACGTCATCGGCGTCGACGATTCGTCTTCAGCATACCTACCACCCGGACAGACCGACATGACTGCCGCCGATCAGCTGTTCGACGCAGGAAGAGTCTGAACAGATGCTGGACGCTTGCAGAGGCGGATTTGGGATGTTCAGTGTTTAAATTGGGAGGAAACGTGCGGGGGAACGTACGTCGTTTCTCCACTTTTTTCCAAGGGAGGGTGGCGTTCCCCCACTTTTGTGAGACATAGACGGGAAACTCTCATTGTTTGAACCTTTCTGTCAGAATTTTCTGTCATCATTTTCGTGAAAAAAATTGTCATCAGAAGCCAGAATTTTTGGCTAAAGTACACCAAATTCAATTTCTGGCGCGGTCTGCCCCAGACCCTGCTGGGATAGCTTATGACTCCCCCGAACTCACTAGTCACCAGGGGCACCCCCTTGCTTGGTAAAGGTTCTCCCACTTCTTTTTACACAATTTGAGCACTAGGCGTCTTCGGTCGAACAGGGACCCCACAGGCTACAGCGCGGCATTTTTGACTAGAGCTTGAGGTCTCTTTACGGCGTGTTGTAAGTTCAAAGGTTCTCTTGATGCAGCTAGACGTTCTCTGCTCAGTACGCTGCATGGATTGCAAAATTTTCAGTTCTTGAGAGGGCCCCACCTTTTTACCGCACAGCCCCTAACTGCCATGTGTTTAAATCCGGCTCTGCCATGGGGTCGGAGGTCCCGGTGCAGGCTGTTAGGCTCTCCGTACACCGGAAATAAAGCCGAAATAGAAAACTGATAAGATTTTTCATTGCTTTGCATTTATTTCAGGCTCACGAGAATAGACTATGTACTTATTTGCAAAGAAATGTGCATATTTGCTCAAACGTTTCAACCCGTCTCAACCGGCGCAGTCTGTAAATAACAGTCAACCGAAGAAGGACGTACTGGTAGGCCTACAGCGTTATTCAGATGATACATTGTAGTAAATTGTTACATTTCATCTGTGCCGACAGCTGTAGACCGGAACAGTAGCATATATAGAATTTAAAGAACGGGAAGACCAGGAAAGTGGAGGCTAAGTCTACTAGTCTCGATCCAAATGTTTTTTTTGTAAACGAATAAAAAATGTTGATGTTTCAGCAACCAAGTGTGCAATATGTCAGCGCCGTGGGGGCATGGCAGGTTCACCCCTATGTTGAACGTTACTGGATAGGGCCGTTGTAGATGTCAAGTTATCATCTCGTCAATGTGCGGCAGCGTCAAAAAAGTGGAATATAAAATTACCACCAGTTGCCAGTAGGCCTATACACAAAGCTCACCAAAGTCATTAATTCCTTTTTGCTGAACGAAATAACTGGTAAGGGTGTGTAAAAACTGCTTTCTTATACCCAGGAACATGTGTAGGTCCTAGGCCCCCTGTATGTCTGCTCACACACTGCATATTTGTATATTTTTTGGCGCAAGCCATGGACCGCCAGCATTGGGAAAACTTTTTTTACTAGCAGCAGCGCATAAACCAGTTAGTCAGTCAACAACTTGTGGTTGGATTGTAACAAAACACAACATTACGGTGGACCTTAATGCGAGAATGAACTAATTAACTGCTGGATAGCAACTGCAAATTTCAGGTCATAGTGAGACGACCAAGTCTAGCAAGTTCAGAGATCACGGACAGTTCGCAGAATGCTGGTAACAGCGGCAAGAAAAACATTATTAATACCTGGTGACGACCTGGGTGACCTATAAAAGAAACTTTTGGCTGCATTATAAAAAGTCACTTGCATAAATATCCCATAACAGAGGTGTGTTTTTGAGTAACGTGATGTCATGACCCAACAAGTTATCCCAGTAAAGACATTCTTACATCGTTCTGTCTCGTCAAATGATGTGGGGGGGGGGCTTTTGAGCTGGCAAATAAAACAGTCAAGAAATAAACTACGACAAAAAATACCGAGAAAAAAGTAGCAGGACTGTTTGGTAGTGTGAACGGAGCTATAGTGGTTGTGCTTTCCGTTGGTTTAAAACTGTGTTTATGATGAAAATATATGCATGTGACTGACTGTGCTTTGTTGCGGCGAGTGAGAAATATATACTGGAAATGACAACACTTTTACCGATTTTCTGTTGCTTTGCACTACTGTCCGAACATCACCGTGATATAAACAATATAACATCACACAGAATGTTTTACCTATGCTCAAAATCTGGCCAGCAACCTTGTGACAATGCAGATAAATATATAGCAGTGGACTTACATAAGTCGAGTATGCAACAAAGAGACGTGACAATGGAACAAAACAGAAACACCACACCACCACTTTTGAACAAATGCTAAATTCAGGGAACAAATCTGTAGATCAGTTTACCGGCAAAGTTCTCAAAGTTGATCCAAGTTAAGAACCATAAGCGGACAGCATACGGGGGGGCTATTGCTAATATGGCTTAGTGGCATAACAGTAGGGTATCAAACTTACGATCACAATGTTTGACTCTGAGTCAGGTCACTATCAAATGGTTACTACTTGGATGAGTGACTGTCCATGTCCAGGTTATACATTATAACCCAACAACAAGTTAGTGGCGTAGCATAGTGGTTAGAACGTCGGTCCTGGCCGGCGAACTTTCCCTATCCTGCGCTAGACTGATGGATGGCTGTTTGACCACTTTGGGGGTAAAGCGTTCGCTATCAGTCAACCAACAAGGCCAACTCAGCCTGCCATTCCTCCAGGGTCGGTAAAATGAGTAGTAACCCATTATACGGGTTACGGAAGGTGGGGACCTTAGTACAGCTAACTGGGGCCGCTGCGCCAGCCTGTGTCTGCAGGCTGCACGCGGTGGGTGTGCAACCGGCGGCTCTGGTTAGCGATGAAAGCGCATTAGAGGCGTGTTCGCGACGATGCGCTATACAAATTGATGACCTTTACCTTTACCTTTAACAAGGTAGACTTAGCCTTCCATCCCTCGGCGGTAAGACCGGGGGTTGGAATATCGAGTACTGGCCTGTCTGGCTGGGGTTAACACGGGGGTGCATTCACCTGTGTGATCCTAAATGGCAGGTGATGCTCCGTAACTCTGCGATGGGTTTCCCATAAAGAGCTATACACGACATTTAACCAACTTTTAACCCTTAACGTAGTGTGTGTTTGTATACACAACGGAAGCAGTAAGTAAAACCATGCAGCTCACGAAAACTAATTCAGTGAACTGGTCTGTGGTCACACCAATAAATAAGACTACCTTCACAGTAGAAAAAGACCTCATCACTTAGAATTTCCTCGTTACTTTAACAGCAGCAAATCCTCGTAAATATTATGCCAGAATAAATTCATCTGTTGGCAAAGTATATTATGAAATTTAACAAGTGTAACAGCATGATATACAGAACACATTTCTAATAACGAAAATAGAAAACTATTAACACGAGCATTGTAATGGACGACATAGGGTGGGGGTGGTGAGAACTAGTTTATAGGACAACTGCCCCAAACTTATGCAAGACTTGATCCTCTTGAGATTAGCACAGATCTGAGAAGCAATAAATGCAATCGGAGGAAGAAAGAAAAAGGATGCTGACTGCATGACGTAGCATATCAAAAGGCTCATACATCCAGCAAGTCAGTCAGCAAATTTCTAGAAAAATTTCTAGAAGCACAAATTTGATAGTACTTTTCAGCTAGTGGGAAATTTGCCCGATGTCCCGACCAGGACTGCCCAAGAACCTGTTGGGAACTCCCACCCCAAACTCATTAGGCCTGCAGACCCTGACAATGATAATGGCAAATTAAATTAAATTAAATGTGTAGTAATAATATATATTATATATATGATATAATATATAGTATATAGTAATATACATTAAATGAAACAGTATACTGGCAGTCACAGTCATTTAAGACAGCCGATAATGCAGCAGTTATGCTCTAACTACAATGATAGCACTCTTGAGTAGAGAATAAATTGCACATTTATGCAGGCCCGTCAAGAGGGTGGGATAGAGGGGTAAGCTACCCCGGGCCCTGTGACGTTTGGGGGGCCCCGCCATCGCTCAGAAATATAAAGTACACCAGAATGCACCATTTTGAAAAAAAAATTCAAAAATTTTCTCCCCAGAAGGGGCCCCATGAAAATGTTTGGCAGCCCCGCAAGAATGTTTCCCAGGGCCCCGCTGTGGCTCAGACAGGCCTCCATTTATGTCATAATAAGTGTACACGCATCAGATATAATATTTGAACACAGAGTCCCACAAATGGTCACAGAGTAACTCAAAATCATGAACCTAAATCCAAATCAGCAGTATTCATACTGTAAAATCTCACCAACTGTATGCAACAATAATTTCTGCGGTAATAACAAGCTGATCAGTCTCAAAAGGTACAACAGCAACAAATGACACATACAGCCTACAGGGTGGGCCATAAAAATGGCACAAAATTTTTGTACACCAGTACTGTCGGAATGAGGAGAGAATTTGTAGTAACACTATTACTAAAGATCCCACCACACCTCAAGTGTGTCGCTACACAACCTAGGGAGATATCAGTGTCTTCAAAGCAACAATTGAAAACAAGGCAATATCTGTAACAACACATTCTAAAAGAATTAACAACAAAACAACCTGCTTATCGCCTCAATTACTGTCCAAAGTAACTGTAAAATCTCGGAGTTTTAATATCAAATGTTCAATGTGTCCGCCTTGCTGCTGGATGATGCACTCAAGCCGGCAACGCCACTGACCAATGGCGCAATTAACCTAATACTGCGACAGTTTGCCCCACTCAGTGCTCCAGAATTGTCATGAATTGTCTACACTGACCAACCATCTATGAAAGAGCCCTCCAAACAGCATAATCGACGGGATTTAAGTTCAGGCAGTTTGAAAGCCACATGTCAAGCAATCAACATTGATCATGCAATTGATCATTGTCGTCGACAGCGTGAGTGCAAGGTCTTACATTTCACAAGGTAGTGTAACGACACCTATGAGGTGTGGTGGGATCTTTAGTATTAATGTTACAACAAATTTTCTGCTGATTCCACCAGTGAAATAATTCTGAAAATCGGTTAATATTTGATGAAGTTATTGGCATATAAAAACTTTGTGCCATTTTTTTGGCCCACCCTGTAGAAGGACACTTCAATAGCACTGCTGTTCACATTTACAGTCGACATTGCAACCATTTAACTGGCTATTAAACTCAAGATGAATGACTCTGAAACTACACCGTGGGCTATAAAAACACGGCACTTTACTTTTGTCAATATCCTTGCCGATTATTGACCAATTTTCAAAATTCTTTCACTTTCACACACACGCTGTAAAATAAAAGAAAAAAGCACCCAAAGTTCAGTATGCATGTCTCCAAGAAGCCGTGTGGCACACGCAACATGAAACAACCCAACCACGCAATCAGACAGCAAATCTGTAAGAAAAAAGTATTTGCATAAGACCAGCCAGCACGAGTCATGCCACGTCGCTATCAAGTCGGCAGAATTAGACAATTTACAGTCTTTCGGTCGAACGGCAATCATTCCGCAAGAACTGCATCGCAACACAGCACTGGCAGACAGAGAATTCTGTAATGGGGTGGAAGGTTGAGGGGGATCTGGGGAGGTGGCGGTGTCCCCTAACAAGAAAATTTTATGCAGAAAGAAAGAATTTCTGTGCACAATTACTGCTCGGTTATAAGATGCATTAAGTCAATGGAGGGAGGAGTGAGCCCCTTCACCTCCCCCCCTCTGAATCTGCCACTGTCATAACGCGTAAATATGTACACAAATTCACAACAGTTCGAATCCAGAAGATAAAAACAATAAACTACGTGATGCTATCACCTATGGTCATCTACACCATTTGCTAATGAGTTCTTGTGCCCGGGTTCTTGAACTGACTTTGGCTTCTGCGACTTTCTGCAAGCAAGACAACACAAAACCACACACCGACTATTATCTACGAGAACATGTCCCACAAGACCTATCTGTCATTTTTTATTATACTTAGCAAGTCACCTGTGAAGCATTAATCTAAGGATCAATAATACTTGTTGTCACAAAAATAATGTAATATAATGCACAGGGCAAAAAACATATATGATTATGTTTATCGTACAGGGTGCAGCAAAAAAGTAAACCCTTAAAGTTTTTCCGCTGTTTTCTCAGCAGCCGTTTGGAATTTTAATTTAAAATTTTATGGTTTTATTTATTGAAACCTTCTACATCTAACTGTCAAAAAAAATTTGATTCTCTTGAAAAACAATAAAGTTATAGACTTTTTAACACGACCGCCTACCAATTTTTCAACATTCAAAAATGTTCCGGCTATAACACCAATTTCATAACATCATTGAAACAACGTCCTCGTATTACATGGATGAAAACCATTCAGCAGGATCTGAAATCCAGCGACCTCAATATCGACGACGCAGTTGACTTGGCTCAGAACCGTCCACTCTGGAGATTGATGTCTACGTTCGGTGCTACGCACTCTTAGTGGTGCTTGCCAGAAATGATAATGATGATGATTGAAACAACACGGTTAACTAATGATCAAATGCCAGAATTCCATTGTCACTGTAAACGTTCGAAGTGTCCACCGCCAGCTCCAACACAAGCCTTCAGTCACTTTGAGAAGTCTTTCACAGCTTTGTCGATCGGTCCCTGTGGCAGGTTGTTCCAGATAACCTGAAGCGCTTGCTTGAGTTCGGCGATTGTCTTCGACTTTGTTTTAACCTTGTGGTAAGCCTCCAACACTGCACCCCACACATGATAGTCCATTGGGTTCATATCCAGCGAATTTGGACACCACTGGTCTTTCTGATGGTATCTGGACAGCTGGCCCGCAGCGAGTTCTGTGCGCTGCACATCCGGCTGGAAGATGAATCCAGTGGGCAGCCAGCGATTGCTTTAAAGAAATGATAATTTAATGATAATTTCTAAACAAAATAAATTACCGTTTATTAAAATGTTAGTGTTACTTCATGGGCAGTAACGTGGTAACCAGTTTTTGAAAATTAAATAGCATTTTAGCTTAAACATTTTTATGTTGAAAAATCGGTACCTGGTTATGTTAAAAGGTCTATAACTTCGTCGTTTTTCAACAGAATCATACTTCATTTGGCAGTTAAATGTAAGACGTTTCTATAAATAATTGTGTAAAATTTCAAATTAAAATTCCAAACGGTTGCTGAGAAAACAGCGAAAAACTTTAGGCATCTACTTTTTATTGCTGGAACCTGTATACACATTGATTATTCTGCTCAGAATCTCAAAGGTCAGTCGGATGGCTGCACAATCTGTCAGCACTGGGCTGAAATGTTTCTAGCTCTACACACTCTAAAATACTTCCGACTGCCATTACCATCCTGTTATTCAACTACTGACTGCCCTTCTTAACATTGTATCTAGCTCTGATGGATCTGTCTAATGGTGGCATACAGTGCTGGTCAATTTGTGGTCACTAATTCCTGACATATTGAGAGAAGAATGGCAAAAAATCATATCTACAGTTGTCCACGGCAAAACGTTCTAACTGTAAACTACGAAATTCTTAAAAATGCTACTCACTCATTTATCTAATTACAAGCTGAAATATGTCAACCTGTCAAGCTAATTTGTGAGTTATTCATGAACAAACTTTACAAGAATTCTAAAAACACTTGGAAAAAAGTCTCGAAAAAATGCAACATACAAAAGTTGTTTTCAATTTTCTTAAAATGTCATCAACAGCAGATAATTAGCTAGACAATTTACAGCCGTAAATTGCCGTTCCACGCTCGACATTCTCTGACCCACTGCACACACGTTAAGTGAAAAAATGATGCTCGAGAGAGACCGACTTGTTACTGCGTATCTTTGTCGGCATCGTCTGACACTCAGACTCAGGGGCGGAGCCAAGAATGCGCCGACGAGCCTCCGCGTACGCTGCCTCCCGCTCTTCAAGTGTTTTCACCGGCCGACTACCAGCACCACTACAGCAATATCAATCAATCAATATGCATCACAAGCTGCAAGGTAGCGTGCACTGTTGCAAGGGTGACCAGCCATTTCAATGGGAGACTCCAAAATTTGACCCCTCATATTTCTAAAACCCCAATAATTTTTCCACACCAAAATTTGCACAGATGATTATGTCCGGCATGTCAGAAGAACTTTGCTGACTGTGTAATAGTAAAGTTTGAATGTTTAAATTGTGATTTGTGCTGTTTTATATCTACAATGTGTCTCAAAAAAATGTTCCACTTTGTAACTGTCCATATCTTTGACAAATATTAGCCAATTTTCAAAATTCTTTCACTCGCACACTCTTTGGACAATTTGCAATAAAGCAGTTATTGAATATCCCACCACAGCATAACTGTGTCGCTACACTAACTTGTGAAATATAAATGCAAGAAAAAACTAGCAATACTAAGCAACAGGCATGTTGGAAGATGAAAAACACTTCAGACCAAAATCGCGACAAATGATCTGTACAATGCTATGCTGTATTAG
>Ga0056128_1001980_pt1 | contig 23844 bp, 17 predicted proteins | sample WorMetLIZISLAND2_FD_71113 | JGI IMG/M metagenome (GOLD analysis project Ga0056128, IMG submission 71113) | Marine gutless worms symbiont microbial communities from Max Planck institute for Marine Microbiology, Germany - Olavius geniculatus... ... | reverse complement strand
CTCAAGCGTTTCGACGACACAGCAAACACCATGGGACTGCACACTTCGTGGGAAAAGACAAAATTACAGAACACTGGTTATGGTCCTCCACCTCAATCAGTCTCCGTCGATGGACACCCCATGGAAGTCACCGATAAGTTCGTCTACTTGGGCAGCACGGTCGACTCCACTGGATACTCCAACACTGACATTCTTAAACGAATCGGCCTCACATCATCGGTGATGGGCCAGTTGGACCGAGTTTGGTGCCAGAATCGGCTGACCCTTGCTACTAAGCTGAGGATTTACACTACATGCGTTCTGGCAGTAGGCCTCCATGGTGCTGAAACCTGGACACTGTTGAAGGAAGACTCACGCAGGCTACAGGCATTCCACATGACATGCCAAAGACGTATTCTTGGCGTTAGATGGAATGACTTCGTCACCAACAGGGCTGTAGCTGACAGTACGAATCTGCCAAGTATACTCAGTACCATAGCCGCTCGCCGTCACTCTTTTTTCGGCCATATTCGCTGTTTGTCCGCCAACACACCAGCACATAAGGCCCTGAAGTGTGCAGTGGACTCCAAGTTGGGAGACATACCACAGCACGACTGGAATCGCCCCGCTGGCAGACCACGGACTACATGGATGAGTCAGATTGTGCGGGACACCAGACTCACTGCTGCCGACGCATGCGCTCTTGCTGACGACCGGTCAACATGGAGGGCGCTACGACCCACAGCCTGTTACGCGCAGCAGTGAGTGAGTGAGTGGTGCCCCCAAATGTTGTACTTGCGTTAACACCCCAACCTAGAGACACGTCACGTGCCAAAGATTCGTCGGGCTACACCACATAACTCCGAAGTTATAAGCGCTCCTTTATTGCATTTTAAGCCAATTTTTGACCCCCTTTGAAAATAGTGGTAAGGGGGCCCCCCGTCCCTGGTGGGGGGTGTGCTAGTAAGACTTGGTCATACTCTAGCGTGTGTAAAAATTTGGGGGCACAGCACCCCCCAGGGGCCGAAATATGGTCTTCCGAAAAATGCGCTTTCGGTGGGTACAATTCCACATCTAGATCTCCAAGGTTACTGGACCAAACTTCACCGGACTTGTTTCGCCTAATGCGGGAGGAATCGCGGTAGAAAACATATTTATCCGATTTTGAATATCTTCATCCGTTTTGGAGATATTCGCCGCCGAACTTCAAAGTCATCCGAAATGGGGCTAAATTTTGCATGTTTTTGGCCCCTGAAATTTTTTGGGGGAAGGCCCCCAAAATTTTGGACCGGCATTACAAAATTGGCCTAGTATTGACCATCGCACAAAATTTCATGCCGGTCGGCCCACGCATCTCGGAGATCTCGCGTTGACAAAATAAAAAAAAACATCACGGGTAAAACTCAAGTCCGCTCCGCAAGCTATTGCTTCCGGGCGGACTAACAATACAATGTTCATATGAACACGAAGTCTATCCAATGCATTTCGATAGTTTACAGTATATGTCCATATAAATATAATCAGACTGGTGGAAAATAATTAAACAGTTTAATTTCAAATTGTACAGCAGCAATGATTCTTTCATCCTTCTCTATTATTTTAACTAAACAATAAACATTGTCAGTCACAAGACCATTCGATTCATCACCAGCGCTTTACTATAAATGGTTCATTGTCACCATGCATCTATCAGGCACCGTTACGGAGATATCGCGCCTCAAAGATAATGGGGTCACGACCTTGACCTTTTAAGGTCACGTGTCGTCATCATTCGTGTGACCATTCAACTCCCATGGTCGACTTCCTACGGGTGGTCCATAGTGACCATGCATCTATCTTGCACCGTTATGGAGATATGGCACCTCAAATATTGGATGCACGAATGTAGACACGGAAAGAAAGATAGAAGAAAGGAAAGAGAGAAAGAAAGGGGAAGGGAAAAGAAAGCAGAAAGGGAAAAGGAAGAAAAAGGGGAAGGAGAAAAAGAATGGGATGTAAAAAGAAGGACAAGGGAAATAGAAAGGGAAAGGAAAAAGAGGGAAGGGGAAGGGAAAAGGTACGGGAAAGGGGAAGGAAAAGGAGAAAGGATAGGGAAAGGAAAAAGGAAAAGGATAGTGGAAGGAAAAGAGAAAGGGGAAAAAGAAGAGAAAGGGGAAGGGAAGAGGGAAGGGAAGGTAAAGAAAGGGGAAGCAGAAGGGAAAGGGGCAGGGAAAGGAAAAAGAGGAAGAGCAAAGGGCAAGGGAAAGAGGAAGTGGAAAGAAAAGGGGATGGAGAAGGGCAAGGGAAAAAGGAAGTGGAAAGAAAGGGTGCAAGGAAGAGAGCTTAAAAAGCTACACGCACGGACGCACGGACACTCAGGTGATTTTATACTCTGTCCAATGCTATGCATAGCAATTAATTATGCATAGCACTGGACAGAGTATAAAATCACCTGAGTGTCAGTGCGTGCAACTCTTCTTAAGCTCTCTTCCTTGCACCCTCTCTTTCCCTTTCCCTTCTCCTTCCCCTTTTCCTTTCCCTTCCCTTCTTCCCCTTCACAAAAATACAGTTATGCAATATCTATTCATCGTACATGAATCATGCTGCACAAGAGTAGACTCCCAACTGGTGTATGTGTCTGATGCGATATATGGATCCTAAACGATTTGGCTGCACTCAAGCCAAGGATGGGTCGGACTGCGCTAGATGTACTGGGTTCTGTTTTACACATACTGTCTGTCGTATGAATAAGGACGATGATAAAAGGTGGATGTGTGGATCTGCGAATGTGGCAATGTATAAAAGACGGATGTCGATGCGAAGAACATCCGCCTTTTATCCATCGTACTCAGCCATGTCTCTGGACCAATAAGTGGTGTATAACCATGTATTAATTTGGGGCCTCTGGGCGCCGGACGTTTGGGCGACAAGCTTTGTGATTGGCACGTTATTAAAATTACTGTACTTTGCATATCGTTCGAGTTGAAATGGTAAGTTGGCAAAATAAGAAAGTTAGCAAATATGGGTTTACACTAGCAACTTCTGGCTGCACTTAATAGTTATCGTTGTCATACGACGTATGTGCATCGTCGTGCGTTGTCATAATAATAATTACGTCGTCGTCTCGCGTTGTTGTCGTATCTGCGCGTCTTGTCACGCGTTGTGTCGTCGACATCGCACTTCGTAGTGCGTTATTACGCGTCGTCGTCGTTGTATCTTTCCATTGTGCATTGTCGTCAAGTGGCAAAGCAGATCACAGATCACAGTTGCTTCAATAGCGCTATTTATGTAGCGCCTCAACAGACGGGTATGACTGAAAACCGCAGGACACCACAGAACACTTTAAATAACCACCAAAAAGTGCTGAAAACAGTAAAACTATAGGTTTTCTTTAATTTTAGAGCATTACATAGCCACATTATAGCGGTTATGTGGCGATACTAACATTTCAGGAGGTGCAAGAAAACCGCAGGACACATACCGGTAAATGTATTGATTGTAAGCTTAGCCAGTACAGAATTTGAGAACGAGAATGGCGTGAATAAATGTGCAAACACTGACAACATGAGTGATGTACATTGTAAATTTAAGCGTCTTGACGCACGTCTGACGTACGGCGTACGCACCCCTGGCGTCCAGGTATGATGCCTGCGTCTCAGCATCGGCATGTGGCATTTTGTCCCTGTTTCTAGGTATCTGGTGGCGTGCTGATTTTGTTATTTTTGTATTGTTTAGCGGCGTTTATTTAAATTTACTAAACTACTGAAAGGTTAAGTCTTGTTTTCCCGTCTAAAAATCGTTTTGCGGTTATTATTTATGTGTCCTGCGGTCTTTGTATGGAGTCCTGCGGTGTCCTGCGGTTTTCAGGCATACCGCAACAGACACATACTTGGTGTCCAGCTTCCGCCACTCCAGTAAATAAACGGCACATAAAGCGGCGGAATTTCCGCCACTCGAGATTTCTTCAAACAGTATAATTGAATGCAAGTCATCAACAGACTCCTCATAGACGCACAAAAAATTTCGCACCCGCCATTAAAAGTGTACGGTTGAAACCGGTTCTCCTTTGGAACTCCTACGCCGTTAGCTGTTACAACTGAGTTCATCTTTCGTGCTAATATTACAATTATTATAGTCGATATTCAACCGATGACAAGCGCACTTTTATATAAACAACACTCGCTTCCAGTTCTTGAATCGTTCGCTTTATTCTAGTAAGTAGCAAACAACCTGCGTCATCATCATCATCATCAATGGATATCCGAAAGCAGGCCGAAGGCCTCTATTTCCGTCCTAAGTAGATAACTTCAACACGAATATCAACAAAAACTAAACTAATACTGTTTTTGCATTGACTTCCGGTACTAGATGACGGATTTATAATCATAATACAAACTAAAACCACGCCAGATCAAATCTAAACGTCTCTTAAAACTACTAAAACTGCATGCCGATACAACATCATCACTTCATCAGGTAGTGAGTTCCGTAGCTTAACTAATCCATTTACAAAAAATGTTTCCGGAGATCATATTTGCATAACTGGGGCATCAATTTGTATCTATGACCCTTGGTATCATATCGCTTTTCTAACATAGATTCATCCTACTGCAACTTTAACACAAAATTGGTATCATACTTGTTATTTACATAGGCCTATTTAGGCCTATATAACTGAATTATATCCCCTTTTAATTGCCTATAGCGTAAAGTTGGCAATTGCAAAACACGTAATCTTTCTTTATAAGTTTCTTTGTATAAGTCCCAACATCGAATATGCTTTGTTGACTATATTGCTAATGTGTTGATCAAACAACAAAAAAGAATAAAACAAGACTCCAATATCTTTATAGGGCCTACGACTAGACCTGTTCTAATGAAACACCATCTATTTTGTATGTTGTGAAACTATTGTTCGTAGTATCATACTGACGTTGATGGAATGACATTGATTTACATTTCTTTGTACTACTATAAGTTAAACTAACCATCTGTGAAACCAGTTTGTAAATTTATCATTTTTTGACTGTAATATTTCTGCATCAACTATAGGCCTACACTTAATATGATTATATAGCCTTGCATCATCTGCAAAAAGATAAATTTTGACATCTTCCCCGCATGACTCGATTAAGTCAATTATGTAAATAATGAACAAAACAAGCCCAAGTATTGAACCCTGAGGGATGCCACTGAGAACATCGGACCACTCTGACACAGGGATGTGCACGAGACCTTCTGAGCCAAGACCGAGACGAGACCGAGACGAAACGTTGCAGTTTCCGAGACGCTAGCCAAGACCTTAAAGCTCCCGAGACTCTCGAAAGGGAGCTTCAAAGTCTCGCCGAGACGTTTTCCGTGGCGTATATGGTGAAACACATTGACGATGAAAAAAAAATTATACGAATTAATTAACTCGCACCGTGGTAAGCACTTTCTATTTGTGATATTGTGGGTTTTTGCACTTTAGTTTCACAATTATCACTGTACAATTAACGGCTTGCACCATAAAGAATTGCAACTGGAGTGCTATAGCCATGAGCCATTATGTTTATCGCAATTTGCGAGCAACTGAAACTAGTAAACTACAGCTGATTATAGCATTAAACGTCGCCTACATTTGGCTGATAGTATTCATTCTGACATCATACACTTTATCTTCAATGCGACTAGGTCATTTTTGACCAAAAAAGACTGACATGACATAATTCTGCTTTATGATAAATAAGTAAATGAAAAAGTAAAAACACTGTAAACAGATATGTCTAAGCTACAAACGTCATGCTGGTTAGTATTGCTCTAACTGCAGCTACAGTATATGCACGACGAGAGCCTGCACAAAACGTCTTGACGAGACGCAATGGCCTGAGACCCGAGACGAGACCTACTAAGCCGAGACGAGACATATTGCTCCGAGACCGAGACGAGACCGAGACGTTGAGAATTTTGTCCGAGACGAGACCGAGACGAGACGCTAGTACGTCTCGAGACCGTCTCGAGACCGAGACGTCTCGACCGAGACCACATCCCTGCTCCGACATAACTTCATCAATCTTAACCCATGTTTTCTACCGATAAGAAAAAACTCTATCCATAAAATTATTTTCTTATTTTCCTGATAACTATATAACTTGGTAATAAGTCTGCGATAGGAAACTTTATTAAATGCTTTCTCGAGATCTGTATAATACTACAGTTTTAGCAAAATTTGACTTCGCCCAGTTACTTGTGACGAACGTTCGTCCATTCTTGATTAGTTTCTGACTATGTTGCACGACGTCGGTTGTCATAGAATGGTTAACTTTTGTACTGTAGGTTACATGTACAGCAGCTGAAAAACACATTACAGCAGAAAATGGTATCTTAGATCTGTCAAAAATATTAAATGTCACACATTTAAGGCCATTTGAACGCCCTCAAACACTTTATATGATCTTGTATAAAAATTTTGGCATTTTTTCTAAAGGTTCCGAAAATATGACGAGGGAAATTACTAAACAACATCGGCGTTCTTACTTCTTTTGTTTGACCCCTTTTCTGTCCAGGTCTCCAGGAACCCGTACAAATTTGTACAAACTGACTTACTGAAAGTATAGTTCTGGGGCTAGTTTTGCGACTGATAGTACTGTATGGGTGTGCTCCGAAGTACACATAATCCGTGCACTACAGCGCAGGAAGACGGTCGATGGTCATCCAAGGTCTTTTGTTGTAATACAAAAGTCTTCAGACTTTTTTAGATCACAGATTCCATAAAGTAAAATTGAGCAATCCGTACGTGCTACTTTCTTCCATTACGAATTACGAAACCTGCAAGCACGGATTTTAAATGTCCAAACACGTTCGTGCCTGTAGGCACGTTACAACAGGCGCGCGACGCCAGCGCATGTTGTGAAGCGGAAAAGAAATGGAGCCAGAGACTGAGGCAAAATGAATGAATGGGCGTCTTTGTAATGCCGTAAAACAGTGGCAGTAGGCTTACACCTGGTATAACAGAAATATTCTCGTGCCATCGTCCCACTAGATTATTATTATCAGTGGTGCAGCAAGCAGATATACCACCCCGTCCCAACTTAGCTGCACCGCGCAAATGCAGCTTTGATAAAGTTAGCTGCATTATTCTGTGGTCATAGGCTACGTGCTGTGTCTTCAACTGATCTGTCGTTGTCGTCGTTGTCGTTGTTGCTGACAATCGTCGTTAGGCCTACTGTTGGTGCACAACACCTTGGTCGTTATCTTGACCGTAGCTGGAGACGTCGTCCAGGCCGTTCCCGGAACAGATGCCTCGACCAGCTTTCCAGGCATGGACAACATCGGGACTATGCATATACGACGAACACAAGGGCCTATCATCAATGTCGTTGTTGTTGTTGAGAGTTGTCGTTGTCAAGTCTATTGCTGACGAAGATGAAATCGTCGACGAAGAATGCGCCGTTGTGAAGCTCCGTCTCTGTGCGATATCCGTTCGACTCCATGTACTCTCTGTACGCTTGCTTGTCCTGCAGCAGAACCCGCCACATCAATCAACCAACCAACCAATCAATCTATTCATAAATAACGAAACGAAAAGACGGAAGAAAAAAACAAATTTTCGCCAGAATTGATTTAGGGTAGCTGCTTTCTGCAGGAAAAATCACCATCCGTAAAACGGCGTGGGCCTATAATCAGTAGCGTCGTGGCAATTGCCCATGCAGCCCAAATTCTTGTTTGTCGGAAAATTGTCCGAAAATCTTCTTGTCAAAACATTTTTTTGATAAAAAAGTGCAGAATTTGCGACTGAAAAACCTCAATATGAAACATTTAAGGACACCATAAAAATTCTGAGTACTCGTAATCGCCTTTGTCGGAATTTTTGCAACTGTCTGTTGCAATTCTGTCGAAAATTTGCAGTGCCTATCGGAAAAATTGCAACTTCCTGTTGCGCTTACTTTATACTCCACGACGCCGCTGCTAGTAAGTAGTATTAGTAGTAGGCCTACAGACCTTTCCGCGCTTGAACTCAACCGAAAGTACTCTGATGTCAAGTCGCTGCCAGTCGATGGTCTTGAGGACAGGCAGCTCAAAGCCCTCAATGTCCAGGCTGAAGTAGTCGACTCGGCTGCGGTTGAGTGCGTCCAGGATCGTGTCCAGTGGGAAGCAAGGCACTGCCGCCTGGACTCTGTTGTTACTAGCAGCGGCGGCGGCGGCCGCATCTTCATTGACGATCAGTCTACCACGACCACGAGTGTCGCCGGCGTATGGTAACTGAATGACAATCAAACGTATACATGTACGTAGCAATAATCATTTCAATTTGTCTGCGGTTAATAGCGTCGGAATCTTTACGGTGTATAACCAAATATACTACACAAAATTTGGTATAACCAATGGTAAATGGGTGAAGGTAAAGGTACGCCCTATATAGGTAGAGAAATACAGCATACTGAATGTATCAATGTAGCGCGCTGTTTTTAATTTTTCATGAGTCCGACTGGTAATAAGAAGCGCTATACAACTGGTAGCTGATTGGTATGAAAATTAAACTATTCACACTATCGCAACACTCAAGAGATTATATGGTTTCAGTGCATCACTTACAAGTCCAATGGTCATGCGACCGACAACGCTATGAATGGTCTTCTCAAAAGCTCATAAGTGGTAATCCAAAAAATTTAAGGTTACACAAGAGCGATATACTGGTAGTAAAGGAAAGTTTCTTTTTGCGCCACCGTTTAAGATAGCTCTGTTATTGGCCATCTAGGACAACGTAAAATACACAGTATTGCGAGCCAAACCATCACGTGAGAGAGATGACTGACAACGACCCGTATTTGCACTTTGTTGACAGATATAATTGAACGGTAGTATATAAGTAAGATGGCGATGCAGCAGAACATGCCTTGGTGAAGTATTTGTAAGGACTAAGGCAGGCGTTGAGGCTCCAGACTCGTCGGTTCTTGCCAAGTAGTTGTGTATAAAAGAACGGATCCATTTCAATCAACAGTCCCTGCCAGTGACGCTGTCGCTCCAGGAACGCCGTGTTAGACAACCGCTCACCGTCCAAACCACCGCATTCCACAAAGAACCCGCCTTCCTTTACCACAACACAGCCAAGCTAAGGCTACTACTACTATACTACCACTGTACCACTAGGCTACACAACTAATTTGAGCAAAGCTCATGAGACGCGCGAAAGCTTATAGTAATTACTGTTTGCAGTTTGTCCTAGTATATCTCATTCCATTTCGTTGCAATTCACTCTTGAAGTTTGCGCTGCAGCCGAAAAGTGCCAAAAAATCACTAAAACCCCCTATTTTGAAAGTTTAAAGTCGTTCAAAATCATCAATGTTAAATTACTTAATAGCTTATCGGCAGTTATTTTTACGGTAAGCAACAATTAAAGTCTATCTAATTGTCTATCTGCAAGCGCTAGGCGAGCCAACAGCAGTAAAATAACAACTTTTTAGGGGGGTAGCTCTCTTTGACGCTCGCGTGCGGAGACCTCCTTGAACCTAGGGGGTCAGGACTTTAAGTATTAAAATATACGTTTAATGCTGAAAATAGTATGTGCAGGTTGTCTTGGTCTATCTCAAGCCATTTCGGCGTAAGTTACTCTTGAAATGTGTGTGGCAGCCTGAAATCGCAAAAAATCAGTAGGCTTAAAAACATCTATTTTGGGTGTGCAAAGTCGTTTAAGGTCGCTAATCTTAATGTCAATCAAAAAAGCGTATGGGACTTCCTATTATTGATTAATAGTAGGCCTAACCTAGGCCCTATCTCGCACCGTTTCTGAGATACGGCGACTTATTGGCTTAGAATCGCCAATTTTTGTATCCATTCTCATTTAGCGCCATCAAGCAAAGTGACCCCTTTAGATTTTTGGGAAAAGCTTCACAGATTTTAATACTATTATTATTATTATTTACCCTCGGTACTCCGTTCCCGAGGTAGCCTAAAAATTAAGCACGAAATACAAAGGTGGGTACGATCGTCAGTCCGTGCAATCAGCGGCCGGCAAACTGTCGTGCAACAAAACAATATTGAAGCGCTGCACCAAAGCATTATTAGTACGTGTAGTATTAGTAGTAATAGTAGCAGTACATGGTAAAGGTTTCGTGATTCTAGCTTGCACCGTTTTGATACAATAGCAGAGTGTGACAGACAGACACACACAGAGACGGACGCCTAGGCTATAGCTAAGACGCGCGAAGCATTCTGCTGTCGCGCGTAATTGTACCATGTAAGTCTTGGAGCAGATGCTCTATCTTAAAAGTAAGCGGGCTTCAGCCGTTTAAAAGGGGTTAGTATAACTCAAAACTTTAGCTACTTACTCGAAATAACAGCAGTAGTTAAAAATATTTTTCACACATGTTTATATACATGTAAATGCATAATTTAACCTTTATAGTTAGCTTCCAAATGCACCTTGCAGGTCCAGAATGTCCGAAAATCGACAGCGACTGGCGCTTTGCCCCAGACGACACTGATGGGAAGCTAACAGTGATCTTTTGAGTCCACGGTCAGATTTAGGGATAGACTGCGTTGTATGAACAAAAAGAGAAAAGGAAAAAAAACAAATAAAATAAATGGGACAGTTGCTCCAGAGGTTCAGTTCAAGGGAATAAGTTTAAACATTCCTGACTACTGCTACTACCACACCGAGTCCATAAGCCCCTATACACTGTGTCTCAAAAAACATCCCCGACATTTTCGACTGTTACTTGAAAACCAATTGTCAGATTTTAGTAATTTTTGGCATGAATATTCCTGACACCACTTGCCATCAAATGACGCTTGTTTCTGCACTACTTGGGGAAACACAATCAACGAAATATAACTTTTTGTCCAATGCAATGTGATTGCTTAATTAACATAACACGCAAAAACACATTTTGTTCACATTTCTGACACTGGCTGACATTTCATTCAGTTGGCTATTTTTAACTGCCTGCAGTAAAATTGCTTGAAGTGTTGGCCCACTATGCAAACGCAGGCAAAGAGACGCTTTCTCCATTCATTGACAGCAGTGTCGATAATGTTCTGCTCCAGATCAATCTAGGCTGTACCAGTCGCTTCTTGACTTCACAAACATTCCTAAACTTTATCTGGTAAAAACGCTGCTGCACGACAGGCAAATTTTGTAATAAACTGGCTCTCTAAGCCCCCAGATTAGAATAAAGAAAATTTATCGCCGTTTTTCATTCATTTTAACACGTATTATGCTTGCTCTGATTTCCCCAGGTAGTGCATAAGCAGACGTTGGGTGAGGTGAAAACTAAAACATTTATTCATTAGCCAGTAATGTCAAAAATATTTTTGTTAAAAATTATTAAAATCTGCTAATCTTTCTTCAAGTTACGATCGATAATGTCGGGGATGTTTTTTTCAGGTTTTCTGTTTATTTCAACACACGTTTCATTCGATCTGAATTCCCTAGGTAGTGCCGAAACATACATTGGGTGAGGTGGGAAACTGCATGATTGTTTGATGGCAAGTTGTGTCAGAAATGTCGTTACCAAAAATTATCAAAATCTGATAATTGGTTATAAAGTTACAGTCAAAAATGTTGAAGATGTTTTTTGAGACACAGTGTATAAAATTGTGCGATCGGCTCACGCCAATTTTGATTACCCGATCCAGAAAGATAAATAAACCGATAGACAGAAGGGCAAGATATGTAATGCGGCCTATTGGGACAGTCGCGTAATGAATATTGTGGAGCTCAATGCCAATTGACACCAACGACACCGACGCGACTCAACTCAACTGATGAGTAATTAAGTCGCATCTCGCGTCGGCGTCCTAGGTGTGAATCGGTCATAACTGATACCAGCAGAACAGTACTTGCCATTCTGCCAAGCAGTCGATCGACCTCCTTGGACTGCGGCGTTTCGAGCAGTTTGAACATCTTGTACGGCGCGTCGTTGATTGGCGGAGCATCGATGACGTCAGCAGCAAGTGCGATGAGTTCCGGGTCACGTGACGTCGCTCGGCGTCTGGCCAATGAGCGCACGCGACGTGCCACGTTTGGGTCGTAGTCGGTTATTAGACGGTTCGCTGGCCGTCTTGGAGCAGGTCCACCTTCATTCACAACCCTGCAATACACGTAGTAGTAGCTAGTCGTAGCTCGGAGTGGCAGCATAATGCAGCAACAGCAGCAGTAACGCTTTCTATAGGTCATGATGGTAACCCATTTCGAAACAGGTGAACCGGCCCCGGCTTAACCACAGTTAGACAAGCCGGTACTCGATTTACCTATCCCGAATGCATGGAAGGCTGAGTTGATTTGAGTGGATAGTTACATAGGCCTACTGACATGGTTTAGCTGTCACCCGTCCTATCAACAAGTCGGTCAATGTGTCAATAAATGAATCGTACCCCGCTGCTTCAACTCGTCTTTTCACGTTCTCTCCGTCCCAGTTAGCGCCGGCAATCGCCCTTCGCTTATCATCATCATCAGCAGCAGCAGCAGCGCGTGCTGGTCCTGGTGCCGCGTGGTGCAGAGGCTGTCGCTGTGCGGAGTGGCGTGGGTTGTTCAATGCGGGCGGAGTGTAAAACAGCATCGAGAGAATGAACGTGATGTTGAATGACAGGCAAGACGCGATCGCGTACAACAGCAGCCGACGACCCCTCATTGCTCATCGCCGTCTGCTGGCAAGTAAGCAATTAAGTAAGTAAATACGTAGATGCAGTGGCGTCATGGCAGCGGGGAGAGAGAAGGAAGGGGCACTTGCCCCTTTCCCTAAATTTTGGGCTGTCGGAAAATTGTCGGATTTTTTTTTCTTTCTTCGAAAAAGTTGGTTTAGAAATGCAAAATTTGTAGCTAACTTCCGTTTTGGGGAGACTTAGGAACCGGTTAAAATTTTGAGCAATCATCTTTTCTGTGGGAAATGCAACTGTATGTCGGAATTCTGTTGAAAATAATTAGTTTGCAGTGCCTTGTCAAAAATTGCAACTTCCTGCAGGTTTACATTTTTAACCAACGAGCCCGCAGCCGCAGCACTTCGATCGACATAATATTTTCAAACACCGTAAGAAATCTTGGGAATAAAAACTTAAAAACCCGTTTTATAGCAAAAGAAAAGTGCAATAAAGGAAACTGCAACAGACGTCCAACTACGACAGAATGTGCAGGGTGCGGCAAAAAAGTAATCCCTAAAGTTTTTTTGCCATATACTAGCAACCGCTTAAAATTTTAAAGCGAAATTTTACACACTCATTAGGCCCTACCTGTTTATATCTGCATGTGTCTACTTGGGCTAAGCGGTATTTCTCACAGTCATTGGCATATTGTATATTATGTTGTTCAAATGACAATGTTTTTTTTCGTAGCGCAAACATCGAGCGCCTTTCGTTCTGCGCACGTTTGCTGCATGTGAACGTGAAAAAACGACGTGGATAGTTGAAAAATTCAATAACTTTGTCGCAGTCAAAGATAATAAAATGTCTTTTGGCAATTTTACGTGACTATCAACACGTGTGCAAAATTTTGCGTTAGTTTGCAAGCGGTTGCTTAGAAAATGACAAACAACTTAGGGGATTACTTGTTGTCCCATCCTGTAGATTACATGCACTTATATCACGATACTTGTTTTATTGTTGCAGACATTAAACTAACTTTTTTATCTTTTACAGTACTGTTATGAAAGTTTGTATTGTGTTCATATTTGCGTTGTGTAAAATCTTGTGATGAGCAACGTAAGCTTACCGAAGCTGAAGGTCCTCAAAGCAGATCTCAGACTTGTCATTTACGTATCAGCTACAACATTGCCGGAATGCACAGGTAAGCAAGTAAGCAGTACAAGCTTATACCACTCCAGACAGTGCTGTAACATGCTTTGACCACGCTCAGATATCATAGACTACACCGTCGTTTGTTTTGTGGCGCACGCCGCAGCCGAAAGTTGTGAAAACAATAGCCTACCAGTGAGTGCTAGCTGAGTTTAACGGTCAATCAAACGTTAGCGTTTTTAGGTCTCGTTGTTAGATGGTGAATCTCTCCACGGATCTCGCAGAACACGCTTGCCGCTCTTCCGCATGTCGATAGTTCATCGCTGTGAATGTGAACAAACGTGCTCGCCGACTTTTGATCTCTCTAAACTCTTGTAGAACAAGGTTTCGGTCTTACGGGTATTCCGAATTCAGCGACGGTCGAATGCACTGCAGTTCAGCGCAAGAGACGTGCCGTAAGCAGGCGCGTCAATAGTAGACTTATAGCACAGACAGTATGATATTAATACGCAGGAGTAGACTCAGGCTAGGTCTATAGAGTGTATAGCGTACATAGTCGGTGTATTTGTCGTCATGCCTCAACGCTCAGAAAAAGACACTACTTGCACATTTATGGTGCACCAATAAAAATAATCTTATAGAAAACTTTGTTGTGTGTCAGCAATGACAGTACGAAATTAAGGCCACCAAACTTTCCATTTTTAAAGATAAGTATTCAGAAAACATATTCTGCTAATTTCATTAAAAACAGTTGATACAGTTCAATAAATGCAATGGTTTTAACTGTAAAGTACAATTTTTCAAGTAGGACTGAACATTTAGTCGCGAAGTGGTTATTCGCGAAAAACGTATCATACTTTGTAAAACTTTTTTGGCAGTTCATAAGTTTCAGAAACATGCTTTCGTCTAATTTAAAAAAAAATCAAAATAAGCTGTTTTTAACGTAAAGCGATAAGCGCTCGCACATGAAGTGATTAAATACGGATTCGTTTTTATCACTCAGTTTATCCGTCGTAATAAAGCCCCAAGCTGTAGCCGATAGCCAAATTTTGTAAGTATAACAAGAAATTTGAGCTAATGCCCCCTTGACGCGCGAAAGCCTATAGCAGTTCCGATTGATTAGCTTAACTGAAAATTGGGGTGTTCGCGCTAAGTTAATATACAAATACCAAATTCTCTATCTGGATCGCATAGGCCTAACAATAGTAACGTGGCGCCACCTTGTAAATGATATAGACTTGTGTCGCAGTTTGAAATCGCCAAAAATTCATAAAACATAATATTTTGGCGTTTAAGGTCATTCAAGGTCATTGAATTTGGCGCCAATCGAGAGCCAGTATACGACTTCCTATTAGTGATTCATAGTAACCTAGGCCCTATCTCGTACCGTTACTGTTACGTACAGCGACTTATTAGAAAAAAATCGCAAATTTTGCCCACCCCCTTTCATTTAGCGCCCTCGTTCGGGGTGACCCCCTTCGAATTTATGGAAAAGCTTTACGGTTCCTGAAACTAGAGTCTTCCATGCAGCCGACGGTGAAGATTTGGTGATCCTATCTTGAACCGTTTTTGACTGATCCACCCGTGTGCCAGACGGACAGACAGACAGACAGAATTGCGATGGCTAAGACGCGCTGAAAGCAGTAGCTGCTTTCGCGCGTAAAAACTACAAAGTAATGCTTTTCTTTGACATCTTTAACTTTCAAACTGTTGTGACTTAGTTAACAGTCCGCAACATGATTTTTTCAGCAGAATTAGTGACGGTCCTGCGATTTTCTAACCCAGATATCAGTCGAAAATTCGTACACTGGCTCTCGATTGCCACCGAATTCAATGACCTTGAACACCAAAATAAGGGGTTTTATGCATTTTTGGTGATTTCGGACTGCGAGACACATTTCAAGAGCGAATTGCGCCGAAATCACTAGAGATAGACAAAGACAAACTGCACATGAAATTTTTAGCATTGAACGTAGATTTGAACGGTCTAAGTCTCGATTTTCTAGGTTCAAGGAAACCTGCGCACGAGAGCATCAAAGAGTGATACCCCCGTAAAAGTCGTTATTTTTATCCTTGTGGACCAGTCTTTCGTGAAAATGGTTGCAGGTGGACATGGGCATGCTGCCTATCACAACAAGCACTATTGACGAGCTTTTCAGTCTTATCAACAGTAGCGGTTCTAGCCCCCAATATCTGGGGGCACGGCCCCATAGCGAGCGCGGTATCGCGAGCCTATAACGAGTGTCTGGCGTCCAGGTGCAAAGCCTCTGGTCAAGGGGTAAGGGGGCAAAGCCCCCTTAAGCTGAAACTCTTTTGGTTTTTGGACATTCAATTGAAGCCGCAAGTTTGCCTACTTTTCTAAAGTTTGAAACGAAAAGAAATCACATATTTGTGTTATCTTTGCAAAAAAATCATGGTTGGCCACAAAACTGGGGGGAGCTTGGAGCAAAACTGGGGGAGGGGCTTGTGCTCCCCGGGCCCGGGCCTAAAACCGCCACTGCCTATCAACATCGATGACTTTGAAAGACCCTAAACTTTCAAAATAAAAGGTTTCAGGCCTATTGTTTTTTTGCGATTTTCGACTGCAGCGCACATTTCAAGAATAAAATGCGACGAAATGGCTGGAAATATACTCTTGACAGTTTGCTAGCAGAAACTGCTATAGGCTTTCGCGCGTCTCGTGAGCATTAGCTGAAATTTCTTGTTTTAATTTTTAGCTTGCCTGCTAGTTTTTCAGTACAAATCATTTATTAGCTCATATCATATTTTCTCAGTTTTTTTTACTTTAGTAGAACAGTAGCCTATACTTCTAATTAAATCTGTTCTCTATTATTTGTCAATTTTTACTACTCGCAGTATTGTCACGTCCATTAATTTCCAATTATTTTTTTCTGAGTTTTGATGCGCTTACATACGACAATGACAAAAGGCACAATGTTTGATCAACTTTTTAAAAGTGTCGTTCACAAACACAAGACAGTGTTCCACAGCAAACCTTATACATACTGAGTGGTCCAAAAAGTTACCATTTTTTCGCACGGTGTAACTTCATGAATAACAACTAACCGAAATTCAAAATCAATTTACTGGGCTACTTTGCAGAAAAAGTGATAATTACCAAATTAAATGCATCGCTGCACTTCTAGCTGATACGATAGCGACACGTTTGATGTGTGGTCGTATTTGGTGTAGGCTAGTGGTTGGGTGTTTTTGGACCACTCTGTATAAATATGGCGAAGCGTCGCAAGTAACTGCACATTTGTTGTTACTTCCTGGTATTCAAGATATGTGCATTAGGTGATAGATAATTATTATGAAGTTAAATTCAAATGTCGCGTACAAGATGGGTGACCACTCGGCAGCGCTGTGAAATTTTCCGCAATTTCCCCGACACTTTGCGGCACTCTTTATAACAATCTTCCAATTATCCACGCCATGCACGACTAAAAGGCATAATAGGAGAACCTGATCATCATCAGTCATTTAATATTAACAGTATAATATGATCTGGTTCCAGTGCAGTGTGTGCTACTTGGCGCAGACGGCGCAAGCGATGCAGGTATCGAGGTCGTCTGACTGTTGGTCGTCGGTCATCATCTTCTCCACTACTTCATCCAAACACTCGATCCTCTTATTCAGATCTGCAGCATATATCCACAGTTGAACTACGCACAGCTCGCACTGCTACTGTTTTCACAATTTTCGGATGCAGCCGTTCGTCAAAAGCAAACGACGATGTAGTTTATGCCACCTAAGCGTGGTTCAAGTACGATACCGCAATGTCTGGAGTGGTATAAGCTCGTACGGCCTACTGCGTACTCGCTTACTCACTCCGAGCGCTCTTCTCTAATTGGGTGCTATACAAATTGACATATTCAATATTTCATTCATTCATTCCAGCAGTGCGTTATCTATCTAGTACTTAAACACCCTTCTTTATTCAACGCTCGCACTTGTATCGCCTATCTTTAGCACTGTGTCTGCGATAACAACAGTGTTCGAGACTAACGTTTAATAAATTATGTATATAATAAGCACTAAACAGACACCGTTGACGCATTTTGCAATCAGGCTTACCACCTACTATAAACTGCACACAGGGCCTACCGTGAAATGCGGAGCACGTGTCCTTGTCCGCAGATCTCATTTTTGCATCTGGAAGAAACACACATCAACGATAATAAAAGTTAGATTAAAACATTAAGACTGCATTTTGTGCGTTCAACAAAAAGACGTACTAACCAGTTAACCTTCAGGCTTTGTCTGCCGACGAATCAATGCAGCTGATTTTTCAACGCCGACGCAAAAATTTTGTTGTGTTTTAGTATGCTTTAAAAGGTGTACGTAGCGAATTCTCCGCATGTTTGGAGGTTTTGACGGCCGATAACCTTGAGCGACCTTTGGCATCTTGAGCTAAAATTCAACACGCAGGTTACTCCTGTTCTGCTGAACGTTCACAGTATTTTACTCCTCGCGCGCTACGTTCCTAACGCAGTGAAGAGGAGTATATAAGATCAGTGTAACATTGAGGACCGACCGACCGACGACCGACCTCTGTTCCTGGAAGAGCCTTCCTGGAAGAACTTCAAACGGCCATATCTCCATAACGGTGCTAGATAGACGCATGGTCACTATGGACCATCGGGAGTTGAATGGTTACGTGACCGATGACGTCCCGTGACTCCAAAAGGTCAAACTCGTGATCCCATTATCTTTGAGGCGCCATATCTCCGTAACGGTGCTAGACAGACACATGGTCACTATAGACCACCCATAGGAAGTCGACCCCCGAGAGTCGAATGGTCACGTGACCGATGATAGCAGTCTTTTTTCATAATCATAACCATAGTGAAAGATTAAAGATCTTTCACCATGTCATAACTCAGTGACTATGTCACACAGAGTGTAGAATAGTTTTCTTTTTGCTTCGTAATGACGTCAGATGCACGGTTGATGCTGTCGGCGAGGTGATGCTGTCGGCAGCGCTATTTGCGGTGTGAAAAGAAAGGAACTAAAAGGCAGTAAAAATACAGGAAAACATCATGCGCGCGAGGAGTACATTAGATTGGTCACAATCTAAAATATTTCTTGTTTAATTATTTATACGCCCCTTGTTTTTAAGTTAGAATTTTGGGAGCCCGTACGCCGTGCGGGATGGAAAAACAAGCGGAAAGAGGGACGAGCAAGACCCATAATGTGGTTTATTAGAACAGCCGCATAATAAACCATATTAGTCCTATAAATCATGAAAGTGAACCATGTAAATTGGTGCCGCTGAGAAAGAGGCCTCTGAGAGTGTTGAGAAAGTGGTCTCTAACGCTAACGTTAACAGCGCGTACAAAGCGAACACACTGGCAGTTCAGTTTATTTCGTGCAATGTAGGCTACAAGGCGAGTTCAGTTCAGTTCACTTATAGCACAATGTCTGCAGTGGTATCAGTGAGAGTGCTGAGGAAGTGGTCCATCACTTCGAAGTCGCGGTTTTGCAACTCATCGCTGTTGGCGACTGCCGCCAGAAAGTCGTTCAGAATCGCCACAAAGAAGTTCATGATCATTACGATCATAGTGAAAAGATAGACAACAAAATTGATAATTACCATTAATATACACTAGTATTAGAAATAATATTATTATGATTATTATAAAAATAGACGATCAAAGGTAATAATAAGATCACCAATATGATACGCTAATATAACAAATAATACCATTACGATCATAGTGAAGAGGTAGATAATCATAAAGAGCCCCGCGGCTTGTCCACCGTGGTTCATCATTGTGTCCAAACTGAACTTTCCCAGCATAGCTTCCACCTGCATACACCGACAGCCAACCAGTCACGCAGCCGACGCAAATCTACGCTACTATACAGACCTGGTTTCCATCCAACGCAACGCACGCAACGAATGCAAAGTGCGAAACAAAGTTCGTTGGGTTGCCTACGTTGGAATAGTTGCTTAAGTTGTCACAAAGCAACGTGAACAAAAATATACGAATCATTACGTCAACTATACATTCTAACAGAATCTATCATATTTATCTAAGATGATTAACGTTGTGTTATAATTAGATATTTCACTTTAATAGCTTTTTATGTCACTGTGAAATGTGGAAATTGACACTACCTGTGAGCCCATAGCGGTGGCCATCGTCGAGTAATTGGCAAGATCGTGGTACATGAGATAGATTGCCGACGTGAAGGCGAGAAAAATGATGGCCATGACCAGTCCGAAGCTGACGAGATCGCACAGTGCGTGAGCGAGTGTTGCGCCGAGGATTGCGATTGTCTTGTGATAACGCAATAAATGCAGCAGCTGCAGCTGGGTTAGGAATGCTACAATACCGATCTGAACTAGGTACAGCCCGTTGTAGTGCACAACTGGCTGAAAACTCACGATTTCCCCTAGAAACATAAACACGGCCAGCAGTGTTTAGCAAAAATACACATAGGATTGCTTATTTTGTCACAGAGCAAATGAGGCTAATATTATTAGCAAAAAAGTATTAGGCCTACATCAAGTTGTCATTAAGCACTGAGTTGTATACAATTTCGCCGCAACGTTCTTGCAGTTTAGTAGCATAGTAAGCATTTACAGTGGTTTTTGTAAATGCCACTGCATAATTGTTATTGATATTTATTACTTTTTCTTTTTTATAAATATTTTATATTATTAATGCCACATCAATAGAACAACAAACAATCTGGGGCTGTCAGTCAGGGAATAGGACAGTTGTAAGAAAACATCAAGAAATTGTCTCAGACTCAGGATAGTCGGGGGAAATCTGGTTAGAAATCTGGTCAGCAGCCATTCGGAAAATTAAAACAAAACCACGTACCTGGGTTATTCATGAGATGCTCAACGACCCAAACTGTCCAGACACTTCGCGCTGTATACAGTGCCACGGCTATGTAGAACAGGATGATGGCTGACCACTGTAGCACGTTCCAGACCTGCTTGAAGTAGCTGAGACGCATGCGGCAGATCTTGTGCACTTCCACAACGGTGATCACCAACATAAACACGGCACACAGGATCTCCGACAGCAGTGCAACCACACCCGCTGAGCCGGCGTAGCGATACAACTGAACCACGTTGACAAAGTGGCGAAAAATTTGCAATGTGTGAAAAAAGTTCTTGTTGGTAAAAAGTGCGATAATATAGAAGTTCTCCTGCGTAAAATATGGGCGATAATGTGGGACTAAAAAGCACGATGATGTAAAAGTTTTTCTATGTGAACAGTGGCATAATGTCGGCGTTTTGGTGAAAAATGTGTAATTGCGTAGAAGATTTTCCTTTCATTTTATCATCCATGGCGGCCTTGTGTTTGTAATAGTCGCAGTGGTACGTGTAATAGTAGTAGTACAACTGAACGACGTTGACGTTGGTAGTCCACAGCGTACTGCCGTCCGGCGTGTACTCAAAGATCAGAATGACCTGATTGAACAGCTTGCTGTTAGGATTCAGCACATTGAACTCAACCAGCACCGCTCTCGTGTACTCATCCACCCACTGACTAGCTTCCAGATCACGGATAAGACTGCTTGCCTGGTCGGCATGATCAGTAAGGTCCGCCACATACCCACCGCCTGGATATGTCGCGATCTTTCCACCGAAAAAGTACTGGTTTCCTGTCGGAGGGGTGAAAAGAAAGGCACGTTGAAGGAGTGTCCTGGAACTCCATGGTATGGACACATTGTATCCGTGTATCCATGTGAGTGGGATCCAGCCGGGAGCATAGTCGCTTGTCTCCGCCGTGACGTCACTATAAGAGTTGGTGCAGCGTACTTCGCTCACTATGTCCGCAGAATGACAGCGACCTGTGATCCAAATTTACAAAGTAATCATCTCATTAGGAGGTTACCCGTTATTTAGGTGCGCTTAGTCACGTAGTCACCGACGCTGATAGACGGCGAGAGTCCCTACTGGTCTGCGCTACAGTTGTGCAACAGTTGCATATGCAGGCACCGTCTAACAGCAATAAACAAGAAAATTTTGTTACGCGGTGAGCTGGTAACGTTCGTAAGCCAGTTACCGGTAATTGAACATTGTTCTGTACAACGATGTGATGGAAAATGAAGTTAAATTTAGCTCAAAGACTTAAGACTTTTATTTTGCACAGAATAGCTTAGCTACAATGTCACAATTTGATACAACGCCGAAAAATAAACAGAATAGAATCGATACCAGTTGTCGCAAATCTTCAAAAAACATCTGATTTGTGAGTGAGTGTCAGAACGTAAAACAAGAAATTGGAGCTAATGCTCACGAGACCCGCGAAAGCCTATAGCAGTTCCTGTTCACAAACTGCCAGTCTATCTCCAGCCATTTCGCCGCAGTTTATTCTTGGAGTTTGCGCTGCAGCCGAAGATCGCAAAAAGTAATAAAACTCCTCATTTTGAAAGTTCGGAGTTTTTCAAAGTCATCGATATTGATACGACTGAAAAGCTCGTTACTAATGCATGTTGTGGTAGGCAGCATGCTTATGTCTATCTGCAACCGTTTTCAGGAAAGACTGGCCAACAACGGTAAAATAACAACTTTTACGAAGGTATCGCTCTTTGATGCTCTCGTGCGCAGGTTTTCCTGAACCTATAAAATCGAGACTTGGACAGTTAAAATTTACGTTCAATGCTAAAAATTTTATATGCAGCTTGTTTTTTATCTGTCTCTAGTGATTTCGGCGCAATTTGCTTTTGAAATGTGTCTCGCAGCCCGAAGTTGCCAAAAATCTACAAAAACCCTTATTTTGTCGTTCAGTGTCATCCAAGGTCATTGAATTCGGTAGCAGTTAAAAGCTCGTGTACGACTTCCTATTAGTGATTAATAATAATCTAGGCCCTATCTCGCACCGTTATTGAGATACAGCGACTTATTGGCTAATTTAATCGCAAATTTTTCCTTTCCCACTTATTTAGCGCCCTCGTTCGGAGTGACTCACTCCGAATTTATGAAAAAGCTTTACGGTTCCTGCAACTAGAGTCTTCCGGTGATAAAAATTTGGAGATCTAGCTTGCACCGTTTTTGACTGTGTGACGGACGCACAGATGGACAGACAGACAGAATTGCGAAGACGCACTAAAGCAGTAGCTGCTTTCGCACGTAAAAATAAACGACCAGCTACCGTGTGACGTACAGAGTCTGATAGGCCTATAGGTGAAAAGTCAAAAACTGAAGTGCTTTTATGGCTGAAAAAAGTGCAACCGATTTGCACATGCACGTTCTTAGCGCACCGCCGTCGCCGACGTAAATCCCGCAGTACGTATACTAAGCTCGTACCTTTCTTGACACGAAGTTGACGAAACTTAGGAGGACCAAGTCGCCAGCTGTACATGTCAGCAAGGTAACCTTGTTCATACGAACTACTGCTCTTGCCATTGTAGTTAACGGTGTAGTAGAGATTCGTTATTAGTACGTCGTTCGCCCACTGATACAGTCCTCCGCGTAGGTATGTCTATGGACAACGAAACGGGGGATAAAAACTGAAAACAAAACCGATCATTAATTAAGACGCCATAACAATAAGTCTATTTCAGTTTGTCACGTTTCACTTTCATTCAAAACATTGTCAGTTCTTTTTAGTTTGCTTGCCAGTCAAACTGACAATTTGTTTGTCCGTTTTTCAGTGCAAATAGTTTATCGTATTGCATCGCATCGTACGACTGCTGGTACCGGTTAGGCCACCGGCAAACGGTTTATAAATACGTTAAAAGAAAGAACAAGCAATAAGTCAGTTTGCCATTTGCATCGATTGTATCATTTTGATGTGCTAGATTCGCATATACGGCGGTTTCTACGCAAAAGCTTCGATCGATCTTTTGCTCAGAATATTTTATCTCTGGTTAAAATTTACGTAACGTAACTTAACTTACGTCCTTTTTGAGGTTCTTGGTAAAAAGTGTGATAATATGAAAAAAGTTGTTCTTGGTGAAAAGTGCGATGAGGTGAGAGTTTTGTCGGTACGAGTTGGTGTCCTGCTGTCCGTTGATGACGACCAACAGAAAAAAGAGAAGCAGAGCGTAGAACAAGATCTCACGCATCATGCCTTTCATCTTATCATCCATGTCGGCCTTGTGTTCGTAGTTGTTGTAGTAGTAGTAGTAGTTGGCCTTGTGTTTGGCTGCAGCCGTCTCATCGGCTGTCATGTACTCGTCTATACAGAGATTAACGCAGCCAAATAC
>Ga0056128_1001979_pt1 | contig 23853 bp, 14 predicted proteins | sample WorMetLIZISLAND2_FD_71113 | JGI IMG/M metagenome (GOLD analysis project Ga0056128, IMG submission 71113) | Marine gutless worms symbiont microbial communities from Max Planck institute for Marine Microbiology, Germany - Olavius geniculatus... ... | reverse complement strand
ACATGGATGAAAACCATTCAGCAGGATCTGAAATCCAGCGACCTCAATATGGACGACGCAGTTGACCTGGCTCAGAACCGTCCACTCTGGAGATTGATGTCTACGTTCGGCGCTACACACTCTTAGTGCTGCTTGCCAGAAATGATGATGATGATGCCCACTATTTGGAATATGTTTTTTTTACATACTTACATTATTTCCCTTCTATGTAGTGTTTTTTTGTCACTACCTCAAAACGTTTTTCTACAACGTAGCTTTTATGCCATTTTAGTTCTCATCCAATCCCTTGCCCCTTAGATTTAGTGGGTTTTCCCTTTGACATTGTGTGCGATGCTAATTGGTTTACTTAGAGCTGAGTACCAGCTGCTTTTGTGTCTTTTTACCATACGTTTGTCTGGTGTCTACATGTTTTTGTGTTTGTTTTTGGCGAATAAAGTGCCAAAAAATTTGCCATAGAGGTACACGGCGACAGGTTGCTGGTAGGGGTTTGCAGTTATGGTTTTATGAATTTCGGTTTGGTTTTAGTCGGACTTATAGAATAACTGCCGTCTTCGATGTGGAATCAAAATTGCATGCATTGAAAAGCCACAGTTTTGATAGAGAATTGATGTGAATCTGTTTCATTTTGTAGTTTTTGCTAGTAACTGTATTACCAGGTAACAAAGATCAAGTCGTCAACTATTGTCTTGAATGATTTACAATTTTTGGTACAATCATTAAGTAAATCAGTGCAGAACAGTTCACTTGAGTAGCAGTGCGTGTACTATACAACGTGCAATGTGATCTTTTAGTTCATTTCACAAAGTGTATCAAATGACGTAAGTTTAGTTCATTTGGTTTGCTTTGTATACATCTTTAGTTAACCCAGCAGGACTACACTCTATAGGCCGTTTTCTGGATCTTTTAGTTAACTGATCAGTTAGTGAACCATCTGTTAATCGTAACTCGCTAGTTAAGTTTGTGCGCATTTCTGAACAAAACCTTGACTGGCCGTTAGCTAACTGAATGGTAAGCTATAGTTGCTTAGCAACGATGCACACGACACTTATCACTTCCGCCCAGTGCAGGCAAGTGTCATGAATATTAATGAGCGCAAGTGCATGTCAGCCAGCCCACGAGCCAGCCAATCGATTGCAGACGGCCATTTTGTCCATTCATGAATGGATTTTGTAGTAAAATTTGTAGCAGTTATGCAAATCTGTCAGTTAACACTAACTTGACCGGCCAGTTAAGATCCAGAAACCGGCCCTAAAATGTTTATCTTGCACGCCGTAGTTGTAGTGTTCAGTTTGTTGTGATTTTAGTTTTGTTAGTTAATTTCTTTTGTATTTATCTGTTTATCTCAGGTGCTGCAAGAAGAAAATGATCAGATCGATGTCAGATTTTTTGGTGAACATGACCGGTTGGTAGCAGCTAGTCGTTTGTTTTCATTGTTGTAAAACCTCCCTCTTCAAACATCGTCTATCACTTGCTTGTCATAGCATTGTCCAGGGCAGTGTCCATTCATATTCAGATTTTGGTTCTAGTTGGGTATTTTTAATGTGGCTTACATAATATTGATGTTATTTCTCATAATGCTGGCTTTTGTGCTGTAACACTGGAACACAAAACATTTGCAAACATTTTTTTTGTATTTAATCGATGTTCAAATATTTAACATTTCACCAGCGTTTGGGGGCTTTGCCACCAAACTCCTCCCCACTTAGAATCTGCCTTTGGACCACTCTGGGGGACAAATGCCCAGAACCTTTCTGTTTTCAAGCTTTTTGGCAAATTTTCTTGGATAAATTATTAAACACGAGTTTGCCTAAACACCGCAGATCAGCTCAGGTCCGAGAAATTGCTTATGTTACTGACTGCACAGATAAGTCTGACACCTCGGAATGCTGCAGATTTGTGGTGTCATTTTGCAGTCAGTTTATTTAAAAGTGCCTATAAGAGATGACCTAGAAGAGTTAACCAAGCAACCCCATCTCTCAGCCATAGTCCAGACAAGGCGCCTGTCCCTGTTCAGACACATTGCACGAATGCCTGATGAAACAGATGCAAAACAGATCTTAACAGCTTCCCCCGCTGGAAACTGGACAAGACCACTGGGACGTCCTCGTATTACATGGATGAAAACCATTCAGCAGGATCTGAAATCCAGCAACCTTAATATGGACGACGCGGTTGACTTGGCTCAGAACCGTCCACTCTGGAGATTGATGTCTACGTTCGGCGCTACGCACTCTTAGTGCTGCTTGCCAGAAATGATGATGATGATGACGAGATGTTGGGCGGACATGTTCCACATGTCTGCCCAACCTTTGCCTTCCGCGGTTTTAGCATTGCAGCCCCCACAGTTTGGAACTCACTACCCTCTAGCATTCATAGTTCTACCTCTGCAATCACTTTCCGTCGCCTCCTTAAAACTCACTGCTTCCAGCAGGCCTACTGCTCCACCTAGCAGCTCAGCCAAGTGCCTCAGATTCGGCCACTGGCAGACATTGTGCACTCAGAATATTGTATTTACTTACTTACATTTTTTTCTGCTGATGGATTGTATAGACCATACACGTCACACCCTTGTAGTTGTTTTTTATGTTAAAAGGTTGCATATAGCTTCTAATGAGCGAACTCATCTCAGAGCTACGGAGCGTCACTTGTCATATGGGATCACACAGTGTTACCTGCCACCCGACAGAGGTGAACGCGCCGCATAATGTTATGGTGCATTATGGTGTGACTGTGTTATCATCACAGACTGAACAGTAGTTCAAGCCCTGTGTTAACGGCGACTTCTCTTACCTATGGGAATGCCAAAAATTCGACCTCCCACAGAATTAAAAACCCTGACCCGATTTGGATAAAATTTGGCGCTGTTGATTATATTAGCAAAACAACCCCCAATGCAAAATTTTGTGCTAATCTGTCCACAGGGGCATCTGGGTGAAATATATGCAAAAAATTTTTCTAATACCAATATACTTTTTTATTCAACTCACCTACAGGTCAGACCCCTTAGGGGATTTGTACGTGCGATGGCTCAAATGACATGGCCTCAGGCAAGATACAAACCTTTCAAGGTTAAAAAGTTAAAATCTAATATTTAACATATTTATTCGAAAAATTCCAAAAAATTACAATGACACCTATGGGGAAAATTGAACGATTCTTTAAACGGTCAACGCCGACTGTGAATCGTAATTTTTGGTTTTAGGGTATGGTTTTTTCGGTCGGCCAATATAGTGCTGTCATTTATATTTATCACGACTATTCCTGGTTGCCATGGCAACAAAATTCGAGAAAAATGGACTATACCTCGGCTTCTGTAAGCACAGTCTTTGCGTCTATAGGCGGGTTTTCAGGGTTGGGCTATCGAATGCTGCCAATGAAATTTTGCCTCGACCCTTTTTCGTTGCCATGGCAACAAAGTTTGTCAAATTTGGACAAAACTGGCTAGAACTCGGTTTGCATATTAGTAGTATAGGTAGCCCAAAATATCTGTTGCCCGATATCTTACATAACCATGCAAGACAGATGCATGGTCATCATTGACCGTTTGTAGAAAACTTTTGTAAAAAGTTGAATGTCACGTGATCTTAAAAGTCAAGATCGTCAGAGTAACATATCTGGGGCCAGATATCTCTGTAACTGATCACCTGTATAAAAACATCATTTTAGTAATAAAACAGCAAGTATAAATGTACAAAACATCAGCAAAAATTACAGAAGGTGATATTATTCAGCAGCACATTGACACATGGTCAGTGTGATGCGGGCAATATCACCTTTTGTAATTTTTGCTGTTTTTGATGTGCTAGTCTGTAGGTCTAGATGTTGCCGTTAACAAGTTTGTAAACTGATGTTCTGTACATTTGTCTTTATTATCATTCAGCAGTTTCTGTGATGTGAGCTGATTCATGCTGTTTAGAAGAAGAAGAAGATTTCGTGTAGGCACTAGGCAGCGAAGCTGAACTAGGCCCGTTGCGTGGGAGCTCATCCCCTTGACGGCACTTTGAGCCGGCGAGGGCGGAGCCCAATTAAGCTAGCATACAGCCCAAGTCGGCCGGATTAACCGACTGGATCGGTATACTTGCAGTCCTGGCCACAGGGTCTACTGTTGCGCAGAACTCGCCGTTTCTTCTGTAGCGATGACCTTGACCACCGCCAGTACTCATTTTACCATCCCACAAAGGGTAGAAGGCTGAGTCGACCTAGTTGGCTGGCTTCGTACTGTGGACAGTCACCCATCTAAGTACTAACCGGGCCCGGCGTAGAGTAACTTCGTTTGATCCGAGACGCGTTACCAACTACGCCATGCCATCAACCGTGCTGTTTAGGCAGACCCCCTTAAATGCCTGCTTGTGGTGAGGTGTGTGTTTGCTTGTTGCGAACTAAAGGTGCCCATATCCCAGGCTTACTTTAAAAATACCAGTACAGTACTTGCAGCTATGACACCTGTATTGTCCCCAACCAGGCAAACTCAGCCTGGCCTCTCACTGTGGATAGGCAAAATGAGTACCGGTGCTGATTACAGATCCCTAGGGAAGAAATGGTTAGTTTTGTGTAACAGTAGGCCCTGCTGCAAGAACTTGGATGGTATGAAAAAGTGGATGAGCCCCCATGCAAAGTAAGTAAGTATGTGCATATTTTGAGTGCATAATGTCAGCCAGTGGCCGAATTTGAGGCACTTGGCTGAGCCGCTAGGGGGAGCAGTAGGCCTGCTGGAAGCAGCGAGTTTTAAGGAGGCGACGGAAAGCGTCTGCAGAGGTAGAACTACGGATGCTTGAGGGTAGTGAGTTCCAAACTGTGGGGGCTGCAATGCTAAAACCGCGGGAGGCAAAGGTTGTGTGGATCTAGCTGTCTATGCAAATTCTTCTTCTTCTGTAGTTAATTCTTGGCTACATCAGGAATCGTACTTTGGCTTGTTGCAGAGCTAAGGTGCACGTATCGCAGGTCTACCTGATATCCGAGAAGTACCCAGTCACTTCAACCAAACTACGCAAAGGTTTCGATGTTGCAACGGCCGAACTGCGTCGACATGTCGACCTGCTCAGGTTGCCATCGTCTGTTATTATCGTTATTCCTTTACTCGTGGTGTTTATAATCATAGGTACAGCAATATTGCAAACTCTTACTCATAGCCAACTGTGAAGTAACTGCCGGTGTCGTAGGCATTCTTCAGTTTAAATTGTATTGTGTTGTAGCTTAAGGGGATGTCAGACGAACGACAAAATCGGCCGATTTTATCTGCTGACAAAATCGCTCCACAAAAATCTGTCATGTGTCATGCAAAAATCGCTCGATTTCGTCAGCAAGTTCTATCTTCAACGATTTTGTCGGCCGACTTTTTGAATATCGGACAACAAATTTTGTTTATGTTGCCATGGTCATTGTTTACAACGGAAGACGAATATTTATTTTAGTTATTTATTGTGTTTGTTATTATTTTCATTCATTAGATGCAGAAAAAAAGTGATGCAAGTATTATTTTGCGATCTGCATTCAGCTGTTGTGCTAGCTGATAACGTATGAAGTAGCAGACAAAACTATCGGCCGTGTGTCATGGTTCACCGATTTTGTCGGCCGATTTTGTCGGGCAACTAGACCACGCCCACAAAAGTCGGCCGATTTTGTCGTTCGTCTGACATCGGCTTTAGTCGATGGTTGCTGCCTGTGCAGAGAGAGGTTTGGATCATTCACGTATGCCACTCCGATGACGCCGTACACGCTGCAGCATGACAATAACAATATACCAGCGGAAACGTCGTCGTCACACAGAACTGGAACCAACTCTCCGATCGGAGGAGTTACTGCTTGGTCCACTCCGTCAGCGTCGTCTAAGCTGTCTCCGAGCAGCAGCGGCAAGAATTCGGAGCATCCGTCATCTTCAGTTGCTCGTGGTGCGAAGCGTCTATCGTCTTCGGTTGTTAGGGTTGCAAAAAACTGGCTTTAAAAATTTTCAAGCTGAACCCGGTGGATTTTTTTGGGGGGGAGGGGTTGTGTTTTTGTTTTTGTAATCTTAAATCAGTTTTTGTTAAAAGGCACAACTTGATGGGTTTGGGGATTTCTGTGGGTTTCAGTTTTTATAGTGAACTCTGTTAACAAGAAGCCCAGCTGTTGCAATGACGGCCGACTGTACTACCTGGCAATTTGTGAGGCATTATCTTTGTTTGGTGGGAAGAGGAGGATCAGCAGTGGATGTATTGGATAGGGTTTTGGTAAATGTCTATAGCCTGTTAATAGTAACCATGTTGCTGATACAGTTTGGCCATAATGTGCCATGCAAATTTTGTGGTTAGGGGTAGGAATCTTTATTTGGAAGAGCAGCTATCTGTAAGGGGTCGGCAATGAATGAATGAATGAATATGTCAATTTGTATAGTGCCCAATTAGAGAAGACCTCAAGAGCGCTCGCAGCCAAATAAATGAGTTTTGAGTTTTTTCGCAAATGTATCTCTGGACAGTGATGAGGTCCGCAGGTCGAAGGGGAGGCTGTTCCAAGTGGCCGGGCCAGCCACGGCAAAGTCCCTCCGACCGATCGTGGTCCTTGTGCGCGGCACGACGAGTGCCCCGCTGTTTGCGGACCGCAGCTGCCACCTGCCAACGACAGACGAGACTGGGGTGCACACATCTGCCAAGTATGACGGTGCCAGACCATGAAGGCACTTGAAGGTGATCATCGCTAGCTTGAAGGTGATTCGCTGGTGGACCGGAAGCCAATGAAGTTGATGCAGCACTGGAGTGATGTGGTCGAACTTCCTAGTTCCGGTCACGACACGCGCTGCTGCATTCTGGACAGTCTGCAGTTTCGTCAGAAGGCCGTCACCGATTTCGTAGAGCAGACTGTTGCAGTAATCAAGACGGCTGCTGACGAATGCCTGCACCGGTGTCTTCGCAGCCTCCAAAGTCAAAGAAGATCTGACCATCCGTAGCTGGCATAGTTGAAACAGGCACGACCAGCGTAATGCGGCGACGTGGTCAGCCATGGTGAGCTGGTCGTCAATGTTGACACCAAGGTCGAGCACTACAGCAATGCTTCGGTTGAATCTGGTGTTGGTCAGTTCCTATAGTAGTAACCATGCCAGTAACTGAAGCGGTTTGGCTGCAGTTTGCAATGCAAGTATTTTTGCCCGTTTAGGGAGGAATAGGGAGGGTCATCCCTGTTTCTTTGTTTAGACTGTTTTCCAGTAAGAAGTACCATTTAGCCACAACTACAGAGAACATATACATGCATGTATGTGTGTACGTATGTAGGTCTAAGCAGCAGCAGAAGTCATCCTGCAGTGAAGCTGGTTGTCAAACTATCTTCATCCTCATCGTCTTCTTCCGCTAACAAGCAGACGTCGATTGTGTCGAAAACGGCCAGTGCTGTTAAGCAGCGGTATTCGAGCATCATTTCGACCCGTCGAGGAGCTACGGCTGCTGTCGCTATGAGCAAATCAACAGGTGCCGCAGCAGCTAACAACAAGGCAGCAGCAGCTACTGATACGGCTGCTGCCAGTAGGTCAACAACAGTCGATACACTGATAGCTGGTGGTGGACACAGTGGCAGAGTGATGACAGAATGCGTGGTGAACATTGAGAGATATGCTGCTGCCGCTAATGCGTCTGATGGAGTTGCCGTGGTAGCTGGCAAACTTGCTGCCAAAAGCAGTGAACAGCTACTGGTCAATGAGGACATGATATCCAGTCAGCCGGTAGCCAATAGGAGCACAGCGAGCTCTGATTCCAGTGAGATGTCAGCCAATGGAAACGCAGAACAGTCTGAGGCCAGTGAGCTGGTAGCCAATAGGAACACAGAGAACTCCGATTTCAGTGAGCTGCTAGCCAATAGAATCATAGAGCAGTCTGAGACCTGTGTGCCGGTAGCCAATAGGAGCACAGAATTCAACGAGTTGCCAGCCAATAGAAATGCAGAGAACTCCAAGTCCAGTGAGCTGCCAGCCAGTAGGAGCACAGATAGTAAACAGTCAGCCATTAGGAGCACAGATCACTGTGAGCATGCTCCGAGGAGTCCAGCACCTGAGGAACATGGCTTTAAGACAGTTTGCACTGCTAGCGACGATGACATCACGTTGGTTACAGATGCTGCTGCGGACACGGTGGAAACTGAGAGTTCGGTGCACCCCGAGTCAACACAGCCTGGCCATCTGTCGTCAGTTGGTGCGGTGACTATCAGCGAAGTTCTAGCAGCTGCTTCTCTGTCTGAGTGTCAGAAGCACGGCATTGCTGACCGTGATGATGTTCGCGAGAACCATTCCGAAGACAAGCTTCACGATCAACCTGTTGGTGGCGATGACTTGCTAGACGACAAACTGGGTCAGTTTGTCGAAGATGAAGTTGCTGCAGACAATGATGAAGTTAGTACCATCGTAACAACAACCAAAGTCAGTGATAGCCTACCACTGGCGACACCATTTGCTACTGGTACCACTAGCTTGGATTGCGATCCAGAGACGGTTGCGTCTAGTGAAATGAATGCGGAAGACTCCGATTCGGATGTAGTGACGATTGCATCTAGTGAAATGGATCCAGAAGATGAAACGAATACGCATGACTCTGTGAAGCACCAAGATGACCGATTAGTATGTACCACAGTCGAACGTTCAAATCTGCTATCTGATAATACAGTAGACTCGACAAAGCATGAAGGTGAGAGATTAATAGGTGGCAGTGCTACCGCAGTAGAACGTTCTTACAATCTGTTATCGGATGCTTCCAAAACTGTTGCATCTTTGGATGTTTCGACTGCTTCATCACACGTTCTCGGCTCGATATCTCCAGTCGACCAGTCAAGAGCGGCTGAATTAACGTCCAGTGACATTCGGGAGTTTGTTGTGATGGAGAACGAAGAAAATAACAGCTCTACAGGTTTGGTTATGCTGCTAAGCTAATATTTATTTTTCATTTATATCACAATATCCTACTCAGTTGGCCTATTTCATAATATGAAAAAAACAATCACTGCATCTACAAACTAGAAAAGCAGTCGTAGCCCACACACCTCTGCCAAGGGCTTGTCAGATTGTAATGTAGATTTCACCTACGCGTTTCAAACTGTAGTTGCATTTTCCACAGTGACCTAGTTCTACGTGACCTAAAAAACCGTGACTGGATAGGCCTACACTGCCGCTTTGCAGCGGTTCCGCTTATGCCCCCTTTAACGCAATGCCAACGAAAATTTCAAATTGATCCAGAATCCAGGATTCCTGCCGGATCGCCCCCAAAATTGAGTCACCTGTAGCTTATGCCATGCCCGACATACCCTCAAAATTTCTGAAAGATCCGTCCATAACTTTTTGAGTTATCTTGTACACACACATAGACAAACAGACACAGACAAACAAAAACCGACAAAAACATAACCTCCTTGGCGGAGGTAATTACTGTCTTCTTACACTTAGCGTTCTGACAGCCTAGGTGGCATTCCCTTCGTATCTCGGTAATCTGCATGAACGATTGTTTGTAGTCCGATATTTTTAAAAATTTTAGATAGCTAGTTACCATGGATGAAAACCGTTCAGCAGGATCTGTAATCCAGCGACCTCAATATGGACGACGCAGTTGACTTGGCTCAGAACCGTCCACTCTGGAGATTGATGTCTACGTTCGGCGCTACGCACTCTTAGTGGCGCTTACCAGAAATGATGATGATTATGATGATGATGAGTTATCAGGACAGTTTTCAGCTTTTTATGTGCACTTGTCACATATTATTAATAAAATTCTGCGTTAATACTGTATTAAAATGTGTGGCAAACAAAGCAGCTTTGTGCCATTTGGAGCAGTCAATGTCTTCTAACAGTCAACCTGTAAGTGTCGGGAGAGACATGATTTGGCAGACGCATCTCGTTGGTGTTGACTGTGTTGTTATGTTGCTATCGTACTCAATATTAGCGATCTCTTTGCAGCGTTCCTACAGATCAGGGAAAACTGGAAAATGTCAGGGAATTTGTGTTGTCAGGGAAATGTGAGGGAAAAATATTATTTTTGGAAAGTCAGGGAAAAATTTTGGAAAATGATCTTGGATTATGCAGATGCAGATAACTGTGATTTTTTGCATCTCCAAGTATTAAAAAGCTGGCAAATTTGTGGCTTCCATTGAACTTCCAAAAGCTAGACATGTTTCAACTTCGGGGGGGGGGGCTTTGCTCCCCTGATCCCCCGACCAGAGCCTCTGACATTTGCATATTGCTCTATTAATACGGCTTCTTTGCTTAATACCATTTATGACACTTCTGCGATAGGGTTATTGTTTCGATAATGTCAGGGAAATTGTCATATTGTCATTCCATGACTGGAAAAGTCGGGGAATTTTGCTACCGAAAACCTGTAGGAACCCTGTCTTTGTTGCTGACCGTCAGCTGTTATTTGATGATGCATCTGTCTGGATGTAGATGCCGTTATTACGGAGAGTAAGGATGGCAATGTGACGGAGACCGGCAGCTGTGGTGCATCCGAGGAGCTGCCAGCGTCTGGTCGTGATGTGGTGCCCCCTGGTGTACTCAGCATGAGAACCGACTTGGACGATCAGAACAGCTCTGTCGAAGAAGCTGGTCTACAGAGAACCTCATCGGCAAGTAGCTACTCTACAGAAATAGGTGACGGCCCGCCATAGCCAGGGGCCGCCATAGCCACAATCCCACAGTCGATGGTACGAATGGCGAGCTCCGCCACACTTTCCTATAGGCTACTAGGGTTAGGGTTTGGGTTAGGGCTAGTGGGGTCCAACCCTAACCCTAACCGTAACTCTAACTATGGTGGCCCCTGGCTATGGCTATGGCTGCCCTTGGCTATGGCAGGCCACAGTCACGGAAATATGAAGGCGCTAACCAGTAGTGTCTGGTGGTAAATTATCGTTTGGGGAATGCCTCATCTTTTTTTCCTTCTCTTTTTCTTAGAAGTTGGCCTTCGTTAATCCATCTAGCCGGTCTCAAAGAGTACTGTAGGCTTCCCCAGCAGGGTCCATGGCTCATCGAGCATTCATCAAGTACGCTTCAGGCATGCGTTGAGCTGACTTGATAAGTGCTTGATGAATATGCCTGATGAATGTTTGTCAAAGCAGTGTGATGATTGCTTGCAATATGAAGCGTGTTTGATATTGCAAACATTCATCAAGTTGGCTCGTGAGGCACTCGTCAAGCCAGCTCGATTAGTACTAGATGAGTGTTTGAAGAATGCTCAACAAGCTATGCCATTGTAGTCTATACACTTGAACCATGTTGATTGTGCTTGATGAGCACTTGTTGAGCCTGCTCTTCGAGTCAGCTTTATTGTGTAAATGGAGTAATGGTTACATAGTGTTAAAATTTGTACAGTTTTTACGCGTGAAAGCAGCTACTGCTTTCAGCGCGTCTTTGCCATCGCAATTCTGTCTGTCCGTCTGTCTGTCTATCTGTCACACGGGTGGATCAGGCAAAAATGGTGCAAGCTAGGATTACAAAGTCTTTACCATCTGCTGCTTGGAAGACTCTAGTTTCAGCATCTGTAAAGCTTTTCCATAAATTCGAAGGGGGTCACCCAGAACGAGGGCGCTAAATAAGAGGGGGATGGAAAAAATTTGTGATTTTTGGCCAATAAGTCGCTGTATCTCAGTAACGGTGCGAGATAGGGCCTAGGTTACTATTAATCACCAATAGGAAGTCGTACACTAGCTCTCGATTGGCGCCAAATTCAATTACCTTGAACGCAAAAATAGGGGTTTTTATGTTTTTTTGGCGATTTCGGTCTGCGACCCAAGTCTATATCATTCACAAGGTGGCGCCACGGAACTATCGTTACACGATCCAGATAGAGAATTTGGTATTTTTATATTAACTTTGCGTAAACACCCCAATTTTCAGCTAAACTACTGAACCAGAACTGCTATAGGCTTTCACGCGTCTCGTGAGCATTAGCTCAAATTTCTTGTTTGAGCCATTGTGACTGTACAGCTATGTGTCTGGAATAAACATGGATTGATCGACTGAATGGACTGGCTGGTTGGCTGATTATATGTCTATAATCCAAAGGTTTGATAGTCCGAAGGTGTATACTGCGACATGCATTTTCGCTAACTCTAACCCTAACTCTCCACTTAGTTGAGAGGAAATGTGAAGATTGAGTCAACATCTGTAGAAGTGTATAGGGAAAAACCCTAAAACTTTTGGACCCTCGAACCTTTGTATTATTGAGCTGCCCCCTGTTGGTTTATTGTGTGACTCAGGAGTACATTGACAATCATGACAGAGACGAGGAAACTACTGCCATGGAAAAAACTACACCAGCAGCAGTAAACGCGGAAGAAGTTACTTTGCGGAGAAATACGTCGATCGCAGTTTGCCGCTTGTCTTCGCCATGCATTGCAGCAACATCCGCGGCTGACACCACTACTAGCTCAGAGACAGTCAGCTCTGTGTCTAGCTTGTCAGCATCAGACATCAACGCAGCTGGTTCCCGGTCATTGACGTCTGCATGTGTTGCTGTCTCGTTGGAGTCGGATTCCATTGCTGGGTTGGAGTTGCTGCCGCAGTGTGTTCCAATCGTGTCGTCTCGCGTCACATCCGATGTACCAGACTCCGCAGTCGCTGGTACGCAGTGTTGTTACTGTTTAAGCGATAAAATAATACAACTTTGATTTCCGAAGCAATACAGTTAAACGATGGAGATTTTTTTTATAAGAGGAGGGTGGTGGCCACAAACCTAGAATACGAAATACTCGGGGAATTCTCAAAACGCAGGAGAACTCGGGGAATTCTGTGCAACCACAGAAAAAAATTGTAACAAACAGAACAGTGTCACCAGATGCATTTTCCTTTGTGCAGAAATGCTTTAAAATGCGTTTGCTGCTGGGGAATCTACAGTACTCCCTCAGATTTCTATCATTATGCGGCCGTCCTTCCTAGAAGGAGGCCCCATCATGTGTTGATCCTGTCCGTCTGTCTGTCCGTCTGTCCCGTGCCTCCACTTAGAGGGAAAACGAAAAGGCCTACGAATACCAAACTTGGTAGGAAGGGTCCCTGGGAGACCAGCACCCCGTGGACCAATTTCAAGGTCAAGGGGTCAGAGGTCAAGGTCACGGCGGCTAATTGTGTTGTTGGCGAAAAGTCCCCAAAACTTCGCCGCCTGTTGTCCGATCAACTTGATATTTGGCAGGTGGCGTAAGGATCCCTTGCTGCCTTGCACAGACCTAGAAAGCCCCAAAACAGCATGCACATACTCAACTGCACGGACGGCCCCATAGCGGTCGGCCCCTTAACAGCCGCACCCTCTTGTTTCAGTTACTTTTGGTTGCAGTAACCTATGGAAAACTAAGTGTATGAAAAATCCGGGAAAACTCAAATAGATTTTTTCTCCTACTTTGTGGCCGTACTATAAGAATGTGATAGACAATCGACTATTAACGTACCGGCACATCACGACTCACGAGACTTTATTTACGTCATGCTTATGGTGTTTTTAGGCGTTTTTAATGTTTTAAATATACATAAAAATAAATATACATGGTGGCGTGACGTAGTTGGCATGTGCAGTGTGCACACGCCTCTAATGTGCTTTCGTCACTAATCAGAGCCGCCTGCCGCACGGCCACCAAGTGCAGCCTGTAGACACAGGCTGGCGCAGTGGCTGGCTAGGCAACCCCAGTCAGCTGTACCAGGTCCCCACCTTCCGTGACCCATGTAAATGAGTTACTACTCATTTTACCATCCTATGGAGGGTAGAAGGCTGAGTCGACCTAGCTGGCAGGCTTCGCACCGAGATGGTTTACCTGCCCGCAGGCAGTCACCCATTGCAGTACTAACTGGGCCCGGCGTAGAGTAACTTCGTTTCAGCCGAAACGCATTACCAACTACGCCACTCCGCCAACCAACGAAGCCACCAGTATCACTCATGGCATGAGTAAGTGCAGGCAAAAGCCATATAATGCTTACTGTTACAAATAACTACATAAATTAACTTTGTTTCCAGTTGCAATTCACGACATTTAATATAATTTTGGAATCCATTTGATGTAGTTCAGTTAACACACACATCAGACACTGCTTTACAACTATCAATAACTCTGTTGCTAAAAACAAACTTTCTCACATCTAGTCTACTGCGTTTTTATACAACTTCTTTGAACGACCTCTTCCCTGACCCTCGTTTTACCTTACCTTACCTTACCTCCGGGGTGGACAGGCTCTTACACCTGCCCAGCACTGAGGCCATATCGGCTTGGCCCAATACGTGTCCCCGAATGTAACCACAAGGTTACCGGTAGCGGCTATAAAGCTGTAGACGGCTGTGAAGCCGTAAATAGATGGCTGTAAAGCCGTAGTCGGCTGTGAAGCCGAAACCAGCACAAGAGCACTGGTAATGTGTAGCAATCTGCCTACACGAGTTTGGTCAGCTCTTAGTTGGCTCCTCGCCTCCAGATTTCAGAAATCTTTCGGGTCATCGGTGCAAAGCCCCACCACCAATGCAAGGTGGCTGACCACGGTGGGGTGACCCTCATTTTATGTAAAGAACAAATCTGGTTGCAAATCATAACACCCATTAATGATTTTAAATGTTTCTAGTAAATTGCTTTTATGCTTTTTTTTCTAATGTCGTTAAATTTAATTTTTTAATTTGCGGTTCGTAGTGCAAGTTTCTTATGCCCTCTATTGGTCTTGTAACTCGATGCTGAACTCCCTCAGTTAACTCATATTGATGAAGCACAATATTCTGTGCGGTGTAACACTACAGGATCCCGTATGGCAGCTGACGCTCCTAGCTCTGAGGTGGGTTTTCTATGAAGAGCTGTATACCATTTAAGCATAACCATGTGCTGTGTTTTCTTAACATCTTCCCCCACAGGAAACTGGAGGAGACCACTGGGACGTCCTCGTATTACATGGATGAAAACCATTCAGCAGGATCTGAAATCCAGCGACCTCAATATGGACGACGCAGTTGACTTGGCTCAGAACTGTCCACTCTGGAGATTGATGTCTACGTTTGGCGCTACAACGCACTCTTAGTGGTGCTTGCCAGAAATGATGATGATGATGTGCTGTGCTGTGTCTGCAGTGATGGATGCCAGCAGCGGTCAGCATCCTGTCTGCAGTGACAGTATTGACACTGTGCCATCTAGCAGCCAGTCGTCTGCCACGTCGTGCCATGCACCAGTCGTTGATGTAACAGCTCTGACCGGATCTTTCACTGCCGGTGGTGCTAACACTCCCGCTACCGGTGGTGCTAACACTCCCGGCACTGTACCTGCTACAAGTGTTGTGTCACAGCCGTTCCAGTTCTCGGTCGCCGGATACGACTTTCGCAAGTACACCGACATGGTAACCGTTTCGGAATCGTTTTCGAATACTTTAAAGGTCCATGGCCACGATCAAATTCACTTGCGCAATTTCTGTAGACTTAAATTAAACATTTAACCTCACGTATATAATATGTCGATTTGAGCTTCATAAATATATGAAATTAATGCGTGATTTCAAACGAAATGCAGCATTACGTTACGTTATCTGAAATATTCTAATCTACCAGTGCCCATGGTGACGTCATGAACCTAGCCCATATAAATCATGAATATTAATGGCCTAGTCGACGACGTCATGATTCTAGGCTAGGCCATTAATATTCATGACATTTATAGGCTAAACTCATGACGTCACTGCAGGTCATCATGGCGGCGCGTTTTCTACGTCGTTTTCGTAGATCGTCGACTTCAAAGGTAAATATTTCCGTGTTGACAAAACGCTGGGCGCCGATATTACTGTCAAAGTTATCAGAAAATTCTGCACTTTCAGGAAAATGGATAAAGTGTATATGTTAATTTTGGCGTCCACGGACCTTTAACGTACTAATCTCGAAGCGTCGTTTTCATTGGTGGCCATATGTTTAGATGGGACAACGTATGCATTGCATGCAACTCAGTGCTAGTCAATGGTAACCGTAATGAAAAAAATCATTTCCTCTGGCTGGTTATGACTTATGCAAATACACGGAGGACGTGGTAGTTATTAGTTGACTCAAACTTTTGTGCATTTGTCGCTAATAGCTTGGCTGAATTCTGATAATGATGATGTAAAAACACTGGCCAGAAATACAAGACGCGACAAGAAGTACCTCATTTTGCCGAAATTTAGAAGCAAAATTGAAATGTTGAGCACATGCAATTTTCGCTGTCAAAAAATGCAACTTTTTGTACCATCTCCCCCCTCCCCAGCTTTTGTGTAGAAATGCCAGTGTGATGTGTGTTAAAATCGGTGCAAATTACGACAGCTTTCGAGTTTGAGCACAAATATCTCTGGAATCGATAAAGGTAGCGACAAAATCTAAACGGCGTTGACGAGAACGATCCTTTCGGCGTTGAATGAAAAAAAATTGTGAAATTCGGTCCACTACGAACAAAGTTATAAGTGCTCATGTTGACCTACCCTAAGTCGACAACGTGTGTTCGGCGTATGCCAATGCATTTGAGTTCGGGCCACGTGACTTTGATGGGGGGAAAATTTTACCCTTACCCCTAATTTTCCCCTAATCGGACTTAGGGAGCCGGGCGGACTCACGTTGGGCTTTGCCCCAAATTTCTAGTTTCTTTATATTGTTGTCATTATCTCATTTTTCACTTTAGTTTTCATTGTGTTCATTGTTATCATTAAGGAATTAGTTGTTTTTTATTATTGCCAATTGCTGTTATTGCTATGATTAACGTAAATTCCACTGAGAAATGCAGATTTAAAGAAAATAATTTCCACGATGGTTGCTGGCTTGATCTGTAAGACACGATGACATTGTTCGAAGGTTTAAAGAAGCCCATCTGAGAGCCACTGAGCGTCACCTGCCATATGGGATCACGCCGTGTCACCTGCCATTGACACAGATATCCAAGACGAAAGAATTATGCGAGGTGCACTCGTTGTCCACCTCACCGAATTTGTCAACGCACTACCATGTAAAACCCAGATGCTCCAAATTGTTGCATATTGCTGAGTTGTTATGTTCATAAAAATCCTAACAACATAATTTGTTCAGCAGAATTATAAGTTTATGTAACTTGCTTCCAAATTATCAGAATTTATGCCCAAAGTGTATACAGTGGCTTAGACGTGATGCCGCGGCTGATGGCGGCATTAACGATCAACTGATCAAAATGCACAGCACTCATTCATGGATAAAATGTATTTTGAGCTTATTCGTCAGCTATTATGTTGTCTGCTTTTTCGGCGTAATACCACAAAATTATTAAATTATGTGGCACTCTCTGTCGAATTGATAATGAAACGGTGAGTTTGGAGCATCTGCATTTTACATGGTAGTGCATTGACATGAATTAGGTGAGGTGGAAAATGAGTGTACGTCACATATTTCTATTGTCTTGGCCATCTGTGTGCCAAAAATTATCAAATTGGTGGAGATTTGATGAAGTTCCGACAAAAACGAGTTGGGACATTTTTTGGGTGGCTCACCCTGTAGCAAGACAGTTTATGTCACCCGTTCAAGTAGTATCACTTAATAGCGACTCGACCAGGAGTCACTGCAGGTCCATCATCACTACCGAGCCATCTTACACCGACCTCAGTGTCCATGCGCTCTTCTACCAGTCAGTTACTTGCAATTCCACGGCATAACTTATCCTTTGGTTCTCGTTCCTTTCGCATCTCTGCTCCGAGAATTTGGAACTCCTTAACTCCTCAAATTCGTCAATGTCAAACGTTGGCTACATTCAGATGTCACTTAAAGACCCACTACTTTCAGTCAGCCTTTTCTGCCACCTAGCGTCCATCATCCTATGCGTGCGCCCTGATTCTTTCTGAGACTTCGGCGCTTTATAAATCATTTACTTACTTACTTACTTACTTACTTACTTTGTGTGTTGACTGCACATGTACACGTGTGCAGGTGCATTCAGCAACAGAGCAGATGCTGAAACAGTTTTGTTCTGATGTACTCAATGGCGGCGTTGGCTCAGTACGTTTCTTTCTCGCAGAATGTAGGTTGCGGACTGTCACAAGAACCAGTTTGCTTCACCCTTACGACATTTCACCTTCGGGACATTTTTTCCTGTGGAAGATTACGGACAGAGATGGATGAACCAAGACGGGTAGTAGTCCAATCAGCCCCAGGGATGGGGTTAGTAATACGGTTAGGAATAGCGATAAGTTGCATCTTTGGTCATGGCGGACCTTGGCTGTATTGGCCGCTGGTCTGCTGTGCTGGACAGGAACCTGACCAAATTTGGACTAGTGCCCCTTAGTCTAGTGACCAGTCACATATCTTTGAATGAATTCATTCTGCTGCTGCCTTATTTAGAATGACCGTCCACCAGGTGTTGCTGCGGTGGACAGTAGTGTCGATGTTTCGGTGTCGCACCTTCCCAGCGACTGCTGCATCGGTCTGGAACAGTCTGCCGGAGTCGGTCCGGTCGTCTCCGTCGTTGCAAGTTTTCCGCAGCGGACTGAAAACCGAACTTTTTGCCCGGTCCTACAGCCGTGACTAACAACGTCTCATTGCACTGACTACTATTACGTGACTTCACTGTTTAGGCTTCTTGTTACATGTCCTTGTAGTCTTAGGACTTAACGCCACGCTAAAGTCAATTCGTCCTTCATCATCATCATCATCATCATCATACTAATACAGAAACTCTTTGCGCAGAGCACATTTATCGCAAGTGAGAGGCCAAGGCATCGAGGCGAAGGACATGGTCAGACCTCTCTGAGGCCAAGGCCACAATTTTTGTCTTCAGGCTGTTCATGAGCTCACAAGTGCCTCACGCCAACACCACAAGAAACCTATACCAACCAATAGGCTACAAGTAGAAGAAGAAGAAGAAGAAGATTCTGCATAGACAGCTAGGTTTGTCGCGTGGGAGCTGATCCCCTTTACAGCGCTTTGAGCCGGCGAGGACAAAGCCGGTGCGATGGTTTTACCTGCCTGCAGGCAGTCACCCACCGCAGTACTAAGCCCAATTAAGCTAGCATACAGCCCAGGTCGGCCGGATGGCCGGCACAAGTAGGCTGGTACCCAATAATTATACTATAGCTGCACATGATATATGGCGCAGGCTTAAATAGGGCAACTGAAGCAAGTCTGCCGCGAGCCCCTTGTAGCCTGTTGGTAGCATGAGCGTCTGCTGCGCGAAAGGTCCCGGGTTCCAGTCCTCGTGTGTACAAACTTTTTGCAACATTTTTCTCTTCGCTGTCATAATTAATTTTTTTGAGGTAATAAATGTCTGGCTTGGGGTTAAATGTTGTAAAAAGGTAAAGTGAGAAGAGTTAGGGTTAGGGTTAGGGATAGGGCCAGTGGTTAGGGTTTGTGCCATTGTTCATTCATTTATGAGAAATCGTACGAAATGACGAAGTCAGAAGGTTAACCAAGCAACCCCATCTCTCAGCCATAGTCCAGTCAAGGTGCCTGTCCCTGTTCGGACATGTTGCACGAATGCCTGACGAAACAGATGCAAAACAGATCTTAACAGCTTCCCCCGCAGGAAACTGGACGAGACCACTGGGACGTCCTCATATTACATGGATGAAAACCATTTAGCAGGATCTGAAATCCAGCGACCTTAGTATGGACGACGCAGTTGACTTGGCTCAGAACCGTCCACTCTGGAGATTGATGCCTACGTTCGGCGCTACGACGCACTCTTAGTGATGCTTGCCAGAAATGAATGAATGTATGTACGAAATTGTTTGGCACAGATAAAATGGGGTGCTGGCGTGAGGCACTTGTACGAGTTCAAGGACAGTTCTCGGAGAACCTGTTTCTGCTTTATGTCGTGTTTTCTCATGGAACGATCTATATTTAGATTATGCGTGTTGTGCTGACGTAGGCCGTTCACAGACACATGCAACTGGAGGTGAATCGACTCAAGTGGGAACACGCGCAAGAGATTGCAGAACTGCGCCACAATGCCAGTCAGCTTTGCTTCACTTTGACTTTAATACTAAAATAATAACCAGCTACCAGATTGCATTAAGGATTGGGTTTTCTGTTGGCAGAAATCTGTTTCTACTGAGCTCGGCTGATTTAAATCTGGCAGAGTGCCAGTATGCTTCACAGACAGCCAACGAAGTGCTGCTGCGTCTTACTGACCCAGTTCAATACCTGTGTAATGCTTGGCAAATAAAGGCAGTTTGCTTAGTTGCTTACTTCTCGCATAATTGGTGGCATGGCTTGGCAGCAATGCATCTGGTTGAATCAGCAAAGTTACTCTCTGCTGCACCTTGTTAATACTTCAATGGGTGACTGTCTGCGGGCGTGTTTATCATCTCAATATGTAACCAGACAAACAGGTTGACTCAGCCTTCTACCCTCTGTGAGATGTTAAAATGGTATCAGCTTTTGGGCTGAGTGGTGATAAATGGCCATGCTGAGTGTAGCATTACAGCTGCCAGTTTGGGTGGATATCAGTCTGAGGCTGATTGGCTTGGTCCAAAGGTCGGTCGGCCAGCGGCTGCCTAGCTCTGTGCTACAAATAAATAGGCTGAACTCTGCGACAGTGGCAATGCCCATGACAGCACCACAAACGTCGTCATGACTATTACCATTGTTATTATATTACTTATGGGGCCGTCCTTCCTAGGAGGAGGCCCCATCATGTGTTGATCCTGTCCGTCTGTCCATCTGTCTGTCCCGTGCCTCCACCTAGAGGGAAAACGAAAAGGCCGTGTGGACCAATTTCAAGCTTAAGGGGTTAGAGGTCAAGGTCACGGCGGCTAATCGCGTTGTTGGCGAAAAATCCCCATAACTTCGCCGCCTAATGTCCGATCAACTTGATATTTGGCAGGTGGCGTAAGGATCCCTTGCCGCCTTGCACCGGGTGACCTCGTTGCCGTGGCAACGGCCGTTCCGTCCGTCTGTCCGTCCGTTTGTCCGTCGTGTGCCTCCGCCTAGAGCGAAAACGAAATGGCCTAGGAAGACCGAACTTGGTATCGCATTCGCCTGACTACTGACTGAACTAGACCACGGTTTCGCGCCCTCTACCACAGGAACAAACAGACCTAGAAAGCCCCAAAACAGCACGCACGTACTCATCTGCAAGGACGGCCCCATAGCGGGCGGCCCCTCAACGGCCGCACCCTCTTATTTACTTTTAGGTTTGGTGGGTTAGTGGCGTAATGGTAGGCTCTCAAACTTACAATCGAGAGGTTGCAGTTTCGACTCTCGGTCGAATTGCTATCAGGTGCTTATTACATGTTCTCTGATGGATTACTGTCTGTGGCCAGGTGGACCATCTCGGTTTACAGCTGACATTTAGGTCAACTTAGCCTTTTATCCCTCTGGGGTAAGTAAATCGAGTACCAGTCTGTCTGACTGGGATTAAGTTGGGGCATGTTGGTCAGTTTCAGACGGCAGGTAACACTGTGACCTCGTATGACAGCTGATGCTTCATAGCTCTACAACGGTTTTCTTATAAAGACCTATGCATGATTTTTAACTGTTGGCTTACTTAGGTAGTGGTGTGCTGTTATAGCCGTTGCTCTGGCTGAGCAGAAGCTAACGCTGGAACACGTGCACAAAACGGCTGTTGACAAATTACAATGCAAGCTGAAAGAGAAAGAGACGGCGTACAATAATCTGCGCTCGAAACTCGCTCGCGAGAAGGATTTGGCCGTCGCTGAAACTAAGAAAAAACAATGGGTCGGTAGTTGCGCATTGCTTGTACGGATTTAGCTTCTGCTGTTATTGCTTTTCACTTTGATAGCCCAAGTTTCCAAGAGCGATGATTGATTTGTAATACCATGTCAGACAATTTATGCAATGTGGATGTAATGACAGTGTTTCTCTAGCATATGGGAGTATTTTTTCTGACCTGATTTTAGAGCAGAGATCGTACATATGTTATAAAGTGCTCAGTCTAACTGCTTTGACTCTGGAGTCTTTCTGTTGTTGTAGAATCGAAAGGTGTAAGATATTTTGCGCCCCAATTCTCTTGTGAGATTTCAGTGCTATATAAATCGGCACTTAGTTACTTACAGTTGATGTTGTATTTTGTGCATGTTAGCAACTCATTTACTTACTTTCTAGGTAAAAAAACAGTCGTTCTTAACAACAGTTCATGCTGCAAGGCTGCATATATTTGTCTGGTGCATCGTGCAGTTGACCACTGGCATCAGTTTTTGTAGTTGTAGTAGTAGTAGTTGTTAAAAGGTAAAGGTAAAGGTCAAAGGTCGTCAACTTGTGTAGCGCATCGTCGCGAGCATGCGCACGCCTCTAATGCGCTTTCGTCACTAACCAGAGCCGCCTGCCGCACGGCCACCGTGTGCTGCTTGCAGACACAGGCTGGCACAGCGGCTGGCTAGGCAACTCCAGTCAGCTGTACCAAGGTCCCCACCTTCCGTAACCCATGTAAATGAGTTACTACTCAGTTTACCGTCCCACGGAGGGTAGATGACTGAGTCGACCTAGCTGGCAGGCTTTGCACCGAGATGGTTTACCTGCCCGCAGGCAGTCACCCATCGCAGTACTAACCGGGCCCGGTGTAGAGTAACTTCGTTTCAGCCGAAGCGCGTTACCAACTACACCACGCCACGTTGTTGTAGCAGTTTTGTGTTGTGTTGTGGTGTGTTAGTGTGCTGCCTGCGGGAAGGAGGCGCTGTTCTATTGTTGTTGGAACACGAGCTACTGTGACTATCCGTGTCAGCTGGAGCACTGGCCACAACATCAGTTGACGTGCTGTCAGACGTTCGATCACGCCGGACGTAACACTGCTGCGGCTGTGAGGTCGGCTGAATACTCTGGCCAGCAACAACAACAACAGTCTACAGTCAGAGCCAACCAACAGGTATTCGTTCACTCTCACTCGTGCTAATATTCGCCGTGTAATGTAACAGTTAGGAGCGTCTGTGTTTAACAGAGTAGTGCAGTGACACAAATGCAGTCAGGTGGAAAATCGCTGCATCTTGGGTAATTTTATCGTCTTGGCCACCTCCGTACCAAAAATTACGGAAATCGGTGCAATTTTTACGAGTTTGCTACAAGGAAAGGGTTGCTTCTTTTTTTCTTGGACACGGTGTAATTAGTTTGAGAGCAATGAGCTTATGTGTTCCAGTTGTTTATTTACACATCTCCCAGCATCACGTAACAGCTGCAGTTATTGGACAATGCTGATCATCAAACAAATGGGCACAGGCAGACATCATGAATATTAATGAGTGTGCTGCTTTCAATAGGCAAGCCTAGCGAGACTGTTGTAGATTGGCAGCTGTTGTCATCTTGGTGAATGATCTGATCGCAAATAGTCTACGAGCCTCGGTATAATACAGATACGTCGTAGTGATTGCAATCTTAGGATTGATTTCTCAGTCCCGCGATTCACGATTGAAATTTTGTGTTATTTAACAAATTTTTTATCTAATCCTGAAATGCCACCAATACCAAGATTTGGGATCGGTTCTTCTGGGCTGAGTTGTAGTAAGTGGCGACATCTGGTGAGTGTGGATGCCAGCATTTGAGATTGTGCGATTGCAATCGCTGCTGCGTATACAGGGCGAGTCGGAAATTTTACTTCCTAAAGTTTTTTAACTTTATTTTGCAAAGACTGAGAAATTTGTAAGCCATATTTTACAGGCATATTCGGCGTCCAAAACTATGCCAAATTACACAGTTTCATTCAAATTATGGTTAAGTTTGATGAAGTTATGCCGTATTATGCATCCACACCCAGAGAGTTTTCCATTTTTACTGCCAATAGTTTGATTGTGTTAGGTATTAGCTTTATTAGTCCACCTGAAAGCGATAGCTTGCGAAGCGGACTTAAGTTTTACCCCTGATGTTTTTTTTATTTATTTTTTTCCACTTGCGAAATCTCCGAGATGCGTGGGCCGACCGGCGTGAAATTTTGCACGATGGTCAGTACTAGGCCGAATTTTATAATGCTGGTCCAAAATTTTGGGGG
>Ga0056128_1001977_pt1 | contig 23868 bp, 14 predicted proteins | sample WorMetLIZISLAND2_FD_71113 | JGI IMG/M metagenome (GOLD analysis project Ga0056128, IMG submission 71113) | Marine gutless worms symbiont microbial communities from Max Planck institute for Marine Microbiology, Germany - Olavius geniculatus... ... | reverse complement strand
CGGCCATATTGAATTAAATCGAATCGAGGAAATGGTTCGCGAATAAACAACAATATTCCACTACAAAGTTACTATTTTTACAAACCGCACATCTCTAACGATGAACAATTTTACGATGACCTCAGTCGTGACGTCAAATATGCGCTACAGCTTTTGTACATTATATTAATGCTATTTACGGGTAGTTAACTTTCTACGAGTTGGATAAAAACACGACCTGCACAGAGACTACTTGTACAAGTGAAATTTACAGGTAACCCGTACTCGTACATATGTGAACGGCCGCCATTGAAATACATGCAAACTCGTGTTTGCCGGAACTCGTATACGGGGTACCCGTACAGTACTCGTGTCTGTGTGAACGCAGCCTTAGACTGGTTTGCTGGATCATGGATGTAATAATGAAAGCAAGTGCTGTGACCACGTAACATTTGTTTAACGTCTTGGAGTTACTGTCACCAGTGACGTCATTGCTTAGCAGCATTGACGTCAGCAGTTGCTGCAGCTGAAAGACTGACTAATTCTGTATGTATGAATATATACGTCCGACACATGCTGAGTATAGGCCTATTTTATGTTTGCCGTCAATAACAGGTGACATCTTTCGCCGCCATACATAAAAGATGTAGACGCCGAGTGGCGACATGATACGCGACCGTCCGTCCATTTGCCACGTCTCAGTCGTTGGCAGTAAATTATGTCCTCCCTTGTGAACGGGCCTTGATTACACTGCTATACAGTTTATGTGCGCGTGTACTGCTTTTTGGTGTAATAACTACTACATTGCTAGATTGATTTTTCATGAGGTTTTTGACGTTAGGTGAGTTTGATCTTTGACCTTTTAAACTGAAACTTGGCGTAACGGCTACTTTTACCATGGGAAACGTGTACGCCAAGTTTGGTTTTTGGTTTCCACGCTTTTGTTATCGAGTTGGGAACTCTATGCGAACAGACGGCAGACGGACGGACAGATGTATACGTGACGCATAATGGGGCCTAATTTGAAGTAGATTTAGAGAAGTTGAGCGGTTAAAGAAAAAGCGAAAGATCATTAATACAGTAATTCTGTGGGAGGCATGACAATGACTGATAAAGTGTATACGCTCTGCGTGTGTAGGGTAAATGTCAACGCAAGGAGCCGCCGTGCAAGTATCTTCACCCTCCTCAACACCTCAAGGAGATTCTTCTACAGAACGGACGACAAAATCTGATCTACAAAAACTTAGCTCTACAAGCTGCTTCGCTCCAGTCGCTCGGCTGCATTCCACAAACCGTCATTCCGCTGGTATAGGCCTAAGATATATTTTGTATTGATAGAGCACACTGTCGGGGTTGTTATGCGGTTGTCTTAACAGGTCGCATTATGGTCTTTGCCGTTCGTCTGTCTGTCTGTCTGTCTCTTTGTCTGTACGGTTTCTATTAGGTCTACCCAAATTCAAACCAAACTCGTTATTACATTACGTAAATTACCGTACAAAGAACACTAAAATACAGAAGACGGCGTGGTGACATGGTTGAGGTTTTTACAATCGTGAATGACCTTTATGATGGAAAAGTCGCACCTACATTACATTACAATAATACGCCAGTGACCAGAGGTAACAAATTCAAATTGCACAACCAAACATTTACTCACAATTTCAAAAAATATTTTGGCACGTATTGTTAATATCTGGAATAGTTTACTTAATTGGGTAGTTGATGTACAGTTTATTGATTTATTTAATAGTGCTGCTTGATAGATTTTGGGCACAACAGGAAGTTATGTATGATTGGACCGCCGAATTAACTAAAACCGGAGACAGATCGGAGTATATCGAAAAAAGTTATTAGATTATTAGTAGAATTAGTTATAAGTGATACGGATATAGAGGGACTTTGTGCCTCCAAACCCAAAACCAAAATCTGTAAGAATGTTTTTAGGGCAGAAGCAACGGCTGTGTTGATTTTTAGCTCAAATGTCAGTGGGGACGCCCACGTAATATGTCGGCACTGTTTCTAGTTGCAATTTTGGTGCACCGAAAAAGGCATTTCTCGCCCAATTTCTTGTTCTAACACTATAGTGTAACACGAAGCCCAATTGTCGCTAGAGTGGACCGACCGTATGCCGGTGTCCGAAGGGCAGCAAATGTGAACGCCTGTTAGTGATTAATAGCAACCTTGGCCCTATCTCTCACCGTTTCTGAGATACGGTGTACCGTTTAGCCACAACAGGGCGTACTCATCTTTAAGGTCATCTAAAATCAATTATTTTCATGTCGTCTGAAAGGCAATATGCGACTTTCTATTAGTGATCAATAGCAACCTAGACGTTAACTTTCACCGCTTAGCCAGAATACGCCCGTTACAGACGGACAGACAACGGACAACCCGTGCCATAAGGCAGACCGTTAAGTTTGGCTAAACTTATGGCTAGAGACATTTCAAATTTGTAGTCTGTGTGTGGTTCTGTGGTTTAGATGTATGAGAATGGAGCGACACTGAAGCAGCCTACAGGAGCCATTCTACATCCTGGCGCCGGCGCGTCTTCTGGACTCATTTTCCACACTGCGACGTCTGCTGCTGCTGCTGCTGCTGCTGCGGGACAGTTCGTCACCATGGTAACTGTCTCTGTAGCTTGTAATCATTGTGACTGTGTGAACCGTGCATCTGTCTGTTGATTGGTTTAAGGTTCACGCTATTTCATCATCTCACTATCCGTCTATCGTGTTGTTACGTAACTGTCGCTGATATTTTGCTTTGCTGATTCGAAAGGTATAACATACAACAAGAGACACAAAAAGTCATATAATACATTTTATAAAAGGGTAAAATAAAATGTTGTACAAATATTTATCAGCATGACACATTCCACATTTTATATAGTATGTTTCAAACGTGCAGGCGATTTGCTTAGAAAATTTTTTGTCAGCGTTGTGCGAAACTTTTTACGACTAAAGTTTTTTTTGTTATGTTGTTTTGCAAGTTGCATGCGAAACGAAGATACACATAGTTTTGCTTAAAAACCCACGACTGGTGGCTAGGACATAAAATATAACAGAAAGTTTGTTAGAGGTGGACGACAAAGTTCACTAGCTCTGGCTTTCATCCAATGACCAGAATGAATAAAGGTAAAGGTAAAGGTATCCCATACTCAATAACGAGCATAGGGTCGGAGCTGATCCCGGTCTCTAGGCAGTCAGCCCGCAAGTGACATAGTCATAAACCCAGTCGTAGGCTGCCATTCCACCAAGCCCGCGGTTACCTTCCCAGCCAGAGAGCGTCACTGCTCTTTGACCGGTACCAAATTATACTGCTTGGTGACTAGACCACCAAGTTACACGCATATAGGCCGATATTCGTTATTTTGTTGTAATCAGTAATGTGAACTGTGACGTTCTGATGGACCATACAGCGTGTAGGCTTATAGTTACAAAACATTACCTCCTTGGTGGAGGTAAAAAGATTGTGTGTCTGTGTGTGTTTGACGGTCAGTTACCTGGCGGTGGTGCTTCATCAGGGCAATACCTGCTACCTACCGCAGCGACGCCAGCTGCTGCAGGCATTCACGCACAGGCTGCAACGGCCTGTTATAACCCGGCGGCAGCGGCGACTGGGTTTCTAGCAGCCGGTTTGACTGAAGTCTCTGCGCCCGCTTCGTCCAACATTGCATCGCACGCCAACAATAGCGCCGTGAGTGACGCCCTGCGCTGGCTGTTTTCGTTAAAAGTTTTTAAAAATGTAACAAGTCAAATTAAGTCAAGTTGCCTAAAAATGCACGCATTTTCTAGACAACTGCGCGTCAGAAATGCCGACATTCCTTCGAAGCTTAGTGCAAATGTTTTCAAGCAGAACACAGAAAAATATTTTCTTGTTGCAGAATCTTTGTAGAGTGCGTCTGGAATTAGTTGCGAAAATCGGTTTAGACATCGACCGCTACTTGTTCCCATTCGTCAGTGACGAGTTTTCCAACCGTTGCGCAAACGTCGTTTAAACTTGAATGCGTTGAGTATAGACGATAGACACGTATGTAACTACACGTAACTGCCATAGCGCATTCCGCCAGTCGACGCTGCATGCTTGGTTTGTCGCGTATCGTTGGAGATTACGCCGACATTATTTTAGTCACGGTTCGCTACTGTCTCACGTATCACGGTCTCGTGACGTCATTCCTTATCAGCTGCTGCTGCTGCGGCTGCTGATTAACTGTTTTTATCGGTAGCTGTAGTGTGCGTCATCTGATGCCATCTACACGGTGCGCTACTAGAAACAGTCACTTAGGAAAAAAATTTTTATCTCCCGAAAGACAGCAATTTTCTCGCCCAATTTTCTTCACATACAAAGGACGATTAAGACCATATTCAGTAGATTTTATTTTTATTTTAGTATTTTGCTTAATTTATACCTTATAACTATTTTACGTAAAATTGCCATTTTTTAAATTATGGACAATTAAGTAAACTGTGAAATTCCGAGCTATAAATGGCACTACTCATAGTTACGTCTTGCGTGTATGCATATTATTTACTGTTCACACGCTAACTTTCTTTGACGTATGATGCCATTTCGGGGTTATTGCTGAAGTATTTGTTTTTTATTATCGTGACCTGGAACAATTTTGCTGTCGCTTGTTTATGTTTTGCGGTTGGAAACTGAGTAATGAAAACAAAATGTGTATTCAAGCACTTTGCGAGCAAGGACTTAGGGCCGAAGCAATAAAAACGAGTTATTTCGACAAATACTAAAGCTCAATACCTCGATTCGTTTTTTGCGAATATTTAGGGCGCGATTGTACGATTACTTGAAAAAGCAGACTTTTTAGTCCAAACATTTACGTGTATTAAACCGTATGAGTTGTTTTAACAAAATTTGCAGGATGTGTTGTGTGAATAGGCCTACTCAGGAATATATAAAATGCGCAAGTTTCAGTTTCAATCATATAATGCCATTGTTGATTTACAAAAAGTTTTTAGGATACTGGTTTTATTGGCGCACTCTGTTCTGAATACGATCGAGTAGACTACTAGACTAACTGTAGTCGACAGTGGCTATACGGCGTGAACTTTTGTGTATATACTAGCACAGTATCTAGAAGTCAACGGCCACAGTCACGTGCGTAACGGTCAATAAGCATCCTTTCTGGTTGCTGTTTCGATTTTTTTGTTCATTTTTTTTCGGAAACGTCAACTCTGGGCTTCCCGTTGCTTGCTATACCAGTGTCTAGCTCCAGACGGCTGGCTAGTCGCGACAGTGAACTGTTCGACTGAGAAGTTAGTCTCCATGAACTATAGATTGCAGACTTTGTTACATCACCGTTGCCAATCGCTCAGAGACGTCAGCCCTGCAGACTCAGACATTATGCTTTCCTGCGCCTCTCGTCTTACGTTTCTGTCCGAAAGCGACTGTTCTCTGATGTGCAGACAGCAGATCAGCCTAACGTTTTAAGTTGCACTCTGTCTATGAAAACCTGCCCGTTTTATTATCGATGGCTAATGTCGTCGGATTTTAATAATTCTAGCTTCGAAAGTTGATAATTATTATTAATCATTGTTAACGATCTATACATTTTTCGTCTAAAGTCACGCCATTAAGAAATCGTCAGGACTTCACAGTAGATGCATTGTCAGTATCTGATAAACGATTGTAACTTCTTTCAGAGAACGTAAGCACTTCTATCCTATTTGCGTTCAGCGATGTTGTGCAGTTGAACGTTCCACTTTCACAAAGTAGTGAAGGAACACATTTGAGGTGATGTGGCACCATGTATTTCAGTCTTTTCCGCAGTTATGAGACGAATTAATTTCGCGATTAAAATCAACGAGCTACGTGTCTGTACGTTATTAGAAAACAGCATGTAGCCATAACTGCATTCTGTCCGATCGTCGTGCGTTGTTTAGGCTTCAGCACTCGAGACACGAAGGAAATATTAGTGTGATTGATTTGAGGTCACTCACTGCAGACGTGGGGGGAGACTGGTCAGTCAATCGAATGCGCGTTACCGAGACCATTTACATTAGCGCGTAGTGGTGAAATCTGGCTGAGACTAAATAATTTAGAGTCGTGGACTGTCAAAGAATATCGTTGCCCATTGATTCTCGTCTGACCTAAACAACAAGTTATTTGAGCAAAGCTCACGTGACGCGCGATAGCAGTGGTCCTGCCACTTTGGCAATCAATGTAGGTCTACAGCAATAAGATATTAGGCTAATGCATCTTGAAAAAGTACTTAAATTTGAGGCCTCCGTGCGGAAGCCTCCTTGAATTGAAGAGATCGAAACTTAGATTCTTAAAATGTACGTTTTATGCTAAAAATGTGATACGCAGGCTGTCCAGGTCCATCTCCAGCCATTTCGGCGCAATTCACTCTTAAAATGTGTGTCGCAGCCGAAAATCGCAAAAAATTTACTAAAAACCCTTATTTTTGGGGTTCAACTTACTCAAGGTCATCGACGTTGACACTAATAAAAAGCTTGTCACTATTGCTTGTTATGATAAGCAGCATGTCTTTGCCTGTCTGTTTTTCACGCTACACGAGATAATTGCGGTAGAATGACCACTTTTTAAGGGGTAGCTGTCTTTGACGCCCGCCTGCGCCGGCCTCCTTGAACCTAGGGGGTCGGGACTTGGAGTGCTAAAATTTAAGTTCAATGCTAGAAAATTTATGTGCCGGGTTGTCTTGGTCTATCTCCAGCCATTTCGTCGCAATTCAGTGTTGAAATGTGCGCTGCATTAAAAAATTGCGACAAATTGACTAAAAACTCCTCTGGGGGGTTTAAGATCGTTAAAGGTCATCGATGTTGATAAATCTAAAAAACCTGTTACCAGTGCTTGTTATGAAAAGCAGCATGTCTGTACCTATCTGCAACCGTTTTCACACTATACGAGCAAATAACGGCAAAATAACGTCTTTTTAGGGGTCCCCCTCTTTGACGCCCTCGTTCGAGGGGAAGCCTTGCACCTAAAAGCAAGAAATTTTGTAACGATAAATTAAAGTTTTGGGGCAGCCCACAGTGAAGATTTCGTAATCCCAGCTTGCACCGTTTTGATACAGATCACGAGTGTGACGGACAGACGGACGGATGGACGGACAGACCCCTAGAGGATGGCTAAAACACGCGAAGCATTCTGTTATCGGGCGTAAAACCGTCAGAAATGTGCGTGCCTCTATTGCTCCGTTTCTTGCATAAAAAGCCAGCGTGCAGTTGTAATTGCGCACTACGGTCCATTTTTTACTTTTTTATTTCTACAGTTTTGCTTGCTGTTATTTATGTCACTTTTTCGTTATAATGAGCTGACACAAAATTTTGCGTGTCAAAATATTATCTAGCCTGTTGTTCGATGCCATTATTTGTCAGTTTAAAAAATTGTTTACATAATCATTAGTGGAAACGAAAAGCCAACTATGAACTTTTCCATTTTTGTCAGGCCGTGTTTTCTTGTGTTATTTGGTGCCAATGGTTTAGTGACACGAAGGGCATCTGGCCTCTAAAAACCTGTTGCAGCAATTCCAAAGTGTTCCCCGTTGGCCGGCTTTACTTCACAAGTAGGCCATTTAAGCAGACAACGAATGCGGCTTTTATTCACGCTATGCAGTATTAGTATTTATGTCTCGATTTCTGTACATACACCTGTATAGGCATGGAGCGTGCCCGGTTTTGGTGCTGGCTGTTACGGCTTGCCGACTGGTGCTCACGCCGTCACGTACGACGCCAATTACTACCAGGTACTTATAAATTTAAGCTTTACCTAATTAACTGTCAGTTGTTTGGTTTCGAGCTGATTAATTCTGATTTTTGCATTACAGATTAACTTTTTTTGTCACCAAATTTTAAACCAAGTTTGTATGACTCGCTGGATAATTTTTACTGTAAAGGGCTTAGAAAGTATTTTATAATAAACTACGAAATGGACCAAAAAGTAAGCTGCAACTTTTGTTCATATCCTCACCAAATATTGAACGATTTTTGAACTTTTTTTCGCTGGCACGCTGTGCAAAAAAAATCGATGAAGTAATTACTGAATATCTTGCCATACATTAACTGCGTCGCTACACTACCTGATAAAAAATAAATGAAGATGATTTTGATTTATTGAAAGTCGGTCAATATTTGGCGAAGATATCAACAAGAGTATCCAGATTACTTTTTTGGCCCACCCTGTATACGACGACTAATTTTCTGATCTCAGCCTCGTATTTTTTCATAAACGTTTATTTGTTGATTTTTGATATTCAAATACCATTACTAATGCCATTTCTCTTATTTCAGTTTCGTTTAAAACAGTTGTTTTTTTATTATTTACATGTACGTTCCAAATTAGACTGCCAGTTTTCATGGTGAAATTATTCATCGCATTGTTGCTGATGCTGATGCGAGCAGGCTTCCAGTTGCAGCAGCAGCTCGTCGTCGTATTCTTCGCCGGACGAAGCTTCGAGTGGCGCCGTCAACTCAATGTCTGTGACTTCAGCCAGCGACTCGGTCAACGTCACTTCTTCAGCGTACTGTCAGCCGCTCTATTACAAGGTCTGTCATGTGTAGCGTAGTGTCTACGACTATGTGCCTGGCCACTGACGACCAGTTTAAGTCAAAAAGAAAAACGAAAATTGAGAAGAATATATATAAAACTTTGTTGTTTGGCTGCATGCACTTGGCCATTCATGGCGAAATAAAGACAGCACACAAGATAATAACGATAAAACACGAACACTACCATAACCTTATGCACAGAAAAAAGAAAACGAACAGGAAAAAAATACAATCAGTGGATGCTTGGGAAGATCCTACGAGATGATGTTTTGGGTGCGTGTATTGGCTAATGTAAATGCATTGAAAAATAGGCTCGCCAAATGGATGATGAGACAGGGGACATTAATAAGCACTTAATGCTTCTCAGTCCATTAACTGTAACTGTAACTGTGAAGGTCGTGCGTCAGTTAAAGGTTGGCTACTAATTACAGTGCGGTCGAAACAAGTATACTTTGAATCTGATTTCACAAGAGTTTACAAAATGCGAAATTTTAAAACTTACGGAATTCGGGTACTTATAAAAGTTGGGTCAGTTCGTCTCGAATCGTTGATAAAAAAGCTGCAGGCTAGCGTGGCCAGGCAACGCTGTCTTACTCTAAGGTAAATTGTATGTAGTGGATAGCTTGCTGTGTACACGCTGCTTTCACGCCAGCAAGCATCGCTTCCGCCCAGCTAATAGGTAACCCAGACAGTCGTCCTGCTGAAGTATCCCTGCAGTAAAGGGTTAATGTCGAGGTGTTAATGTTTTTTTCTAGAAAACTAGACGTGAAAAAAATAATCGTACAAGCAGTTTGAGCACTTGTTAATTAAATATGCTATTTTTGTTTAGCTGATGTTATTTTTACCGTGTTTGTGCATGCATTTGCTATTGCTATTGTCCGCATGGGATGTTTTTTTACACGTTAGGGCCTATTATTATCATTATTAGGCTTGTTATAAAAATTCTAAAACTATGATTTTGGAACAGTATCAAGATTAATATTAATAAAATGCAGTATCTGTTGCCGCGAATAATTATGATGGTCGACTGATTAATATCTGAGTAAGAAATGTTTCACGGTTAGTCACTGTCTGTTCATTATTGTCAGTTGCTGTTGATTCTGTTGCATACTACTGCTGCGTATCGGTATAGTTATCATTTTATCGCTGCTGTGCAGATGCAAACTGCTTACATGCTGCTGACACTGCATGCAAGCTGTGATATGTGTTTACTGCGGCAGTGGCGTCGTAGCCGTGGAGTTGTTTGCCCGCCCCCTAAATTTGGGACTGTCGGGAAAATATTCAACCGTTTGGGACTGAAAACCCATATTTTGGGAAAAATTTTGCGGCAGAATTAAAAATTTGAGCACCCAGAATCTCCTCCGTCGGAAATTTGCTGTGTCCGTCGAAAAATGGCAACTTCTGCCCCTCCTACTTTTTAACTCTCGACGCCGCTGTACCGCAGTGTCGGTATAATGTGTATTTGTTGTGAATAATGTTGGCCGCCGTGTGTGATGTCGCTGGTTGGCTGCTTTGTCACTGCTCGCTTACAGCCGCAGTACGTGGAGCTATACGCCACCGGCACCGAAGCGCCGGCAGCAGTGCCTACTGCTGCAGTGTGTACTCGCAAGCGCCCTGCAGCCATTGAACCTGCTGCTGCTGCGACTGCCATCGATGCCGACGGTCTCTTCCTGGTATCTCGTCTACAATTTCTGTCTCTCTCTCTCTCTCTCTCTCTGTGTTTTGTAAACCTAGACCTTACTCATTAGGTATACTGTCTGAAGATTTCGTGAAAACCGTCGGATTGATATCCAAGCTGAATACAGGCCCATAGGGCGTGGCAGAGCGCATTAGAGATCTTTTTGAGCATGCGCTATATAACTGTACAATTTACTTACTTTCTTACTTACTTACAGAGCTCCTATGGGTTGTTTGCATCTTCTGTCGGTCTCTGCTTTTTGTCTGTTTTGCACAGTATGACAGTTCTTAACTGCTTATAAGGACCTTCGTGCGTTCGGTATTAGGAAATACAGTAGGCCTAATTGTTAATGGTCATCTATGGAGATTTATCGGTCTAGGCCTACCAGTCAATGCAAAGTACACTGTAGGCCTAATTGGTACATCATATGGCGTTAACACGATCCAGCAAACGTCCAGCATTAGCATGTGTATTTTGAATACATTTGCTGGAAGTTTGCTGGACGTTTGCTGGATCGTGTAAACACCCCATTAAGAAGGGCGCATCATCGCGCATGACCAAAATTTCCACAGCGTTGCAAAGCAACAGCCCATTCTTTGGATGCGTGGGCACGCACCGCGCCCGCGTAAAAAACTTAGTGAACATCAAACGACAATTTTATGGCACTATTTGATGCTAATCGACAAATTAGCTTAATCAGCATGCAGATAGACGGTGATACTGTCATGTTACGTGTGAAATGACGGCTGCACTGCATCGAAAGAAGTTTTCATATTCCAGTTTTCCAAGTGCTTTTGACTAGTTTCAGAGAATTGCTCACGTTTAAGTTGTTTTTTTTCGACTGAACTAAACTGAACTGAACTGAGTTTATTAAAACACTCTTGCAGCTCGAAAGCTGAATGGCTAAATAATACAGTAATTCATAGAAAACAAAATATGCAAAATATGCGAAAATTGTAGAAATAAAGAAAAAATAATATCTAGACAGAAAAAAATACAAACAAAAACAACAACAACAATTGTCCCAGTACGGTAGTGTATGTAAAGTAGAATGGTATAAACTATTTGATAGTCATAGAAAATGATCCCTTTCAAAAACTCCCCCATACACCACACAGCCCCCTCTCGCCTCCGACGTCTCCTTCCAGCTCCAACTATTTGGTAGGTATTTTAGGTATGTAGTTAGCTGATAATTATTAAAAGCATAATTAATAAAAGAATAATAGCCTTTTGTACGAGTATAAACTTTAGGAAATTTAGCAGAATTACGAAGGCAGTTGCAATCTCGTGATGTTTTGTCTGCTTTGCATGAAGCGTTTTGTTGTGATCTGTAAACGAGCGTTCAGCTAAAAGTCTGCGAATGTAAGGTTTAACGCATGCCGTTACAAAACCATGCAGTTTCACTGTTGTGTCATTACAATGAATTGATTGCAACATGTTGCTATCATTTAGACTTAGTACTTTTACAGTTGTCAATTGGGCATTTTGTTTGTATTTGAAAAAGGCCTACTCCGACAGTTCCCACGTGTTTATTTTTTTAAGCGCCACGTGGAGAGTAATTCCGCTAAAATATTTCAGTTCAACAAAGATCAAAAGTTGTTGGCTGCTTGCTATCTGTTGTCCGTGCTAGATATAAACAAGCGCACAGTAGCTTTTTTATTCTTTTGGTCACAAGATCGCCGTTGCTTTGCGCAGCTCTAAGCTTCCGCTAGTTTTTATGTATAGTTAGAATAGACAAGAAATTAATAAATTTTTCTCACGTGGTACTGTTTTTTTTTTAAATATTCATCTGTTCATTTGATGCCACATTTGTTGCAAGAATGAATTGCTCATCGTTCTGTGTCTTGCAATAATGTGAATTTATTTTTCAAAGGAATATTTCATGGTGCTAACAATCTGCAAGCCTGGGTGCTATAGGCTAAGCACACGTCAGTTGACATGTAGGGCAAGAAGCCCGTAAAAATTCTACTCTAACAATACCCAAAATTTTACTATTCGGACGCAATTTTTAGGTTAAGCCTAACTTCGGAGAATTAACCAGTTGAACAAAAAGCTGAAATTATATGACTTTACTCTGCAGACGGCTATCTTTGTAATTCGAATGTTTGTTCATAATACCGTTAAATTTGTATTCAGACGCGAAAGTCGACGACTGTAAAACAATAAATGTATGCCGGTACGCAAAGCTTCAAGATAAAATATCGTAGGCCTACGCCTAAAGCAACATGGATACCGACTGACTGGTGACCACAATGTCATAACTTAATTTGTGGCTATTAAGCAGCACTGAATATGGTCTAGTGTAGCCTATACAACGTATATGAATGAATTCGTTAAATTGTTATCACTAAGTGTTGCGAATGACGACCAGGGCGTCAGTGCAGTTGCGGGCGGTGTAATGCCGGTGCTGAAACGGCCGGCGCTGATAGACGCCAAGACAGGTCTGCCGGTATACCGTCAGCTGACCGCTACGTCGTACCCACCACACGTGGCGGCGATCAACGCGGTACAGGCGATTCAACCGCAGCCGCCGTTTATCTCATTTCCATGCAAGTACCGTACATCAGTGTGCCGAAATATCTCGAACAAGTTATTCTTATTTATTTTATTTTAATATGTAATAAGTTCGCTGTCTTATGCAGGCAGACTGGTTTTTAAGTTTAAAAAAGTAAACGTCGTCATTGTAATTGCATAGATTACTTTTGCGTCTCTGTTCTATTCTGATAAGTGCCAACGTTGAGTAGGTGCATTTTGGCCGACCGTGCTAACCTATGCATGTCCCAGGCTGTGTCTCTCTGCAATGAATGTATTGTGGCTAAACAGGGTAAACTGTCTCAACAAGCAGATACGGTTGCCAGCTAGACCGCTACCCAGTGGTACCAATTCGGATCCCCTATGATCCTCCTTTCCCCCGAACGGGGGTACTGTCTTCACCCCCAAATACTTGCATTGCGAATTGCGGCCAAACCGCTTCACTTAGCGGCATGGTTACTATTGACAGCCTATAGAAACTGACCAACGTCTTATCCAACTGTACCAACAGTCACTGAACCCTTATCTCTGTCCACATGTTCTCCAAAAACAGGGGTGCCTACCGCAACCCCCAAATTTGCATGGCGCCCTACGGCCAAACTGTGTCAGCGGCGTGGTTACTATAACGGGCTATAGCATAGGCGGATCCTGGAGTTGAAGTTGGGGGACAAGGTTGAGCGCCGAAGGTGCGAGCCGAGTCGAGGCACCGAAGGCGCCAAGGGGGGTGTGTGGGGAGGGGGTGTCTCCCTCCCCATAGGAGGAAGGTTTTTTGAGATTTTGGGGGTCAGTTGGCGTATTTTCGTGGACTCTTGGTGCTAAATTTCGTTTTTATGACCAAAACAGTATAGAAATACACCTGGAATACAAGGACTGCTATGTGAATTGATTTGCATGTGATAAAGAGCGTTCCTCAAAGGTGTCTGTCCCTCTAAGTCCTTGGAGCAATTAGTTTCCCACTAACTCAAGGTGAGGCTCTGCAGGCGTCGACAGGGTGGGGAATGGGGAGAGGGTATTCCCTTCCTAGCTGACTAGGTCTGGGGGAGCGTCGTAAGCTCCCCCAGCGGGGTCCGGGCCAGAGTCCCGGCGAAAACGAATTTGGTGCGGTGTAAGCATCACAGAACACTTCTGCTTGCAAGATATCATGGATATATCAGAAATGCAGAACAATAAAAATATTCAACTTCCTCCTTAATTTTCCAAAAAAACTCCCCTCTATTTTCTCTTGGAGGATTTGCATGGTGTAGACTCCTCTGGCGTTATTGGTTATTGTTGCTTACTCTTACGTAGGCGTAGCCAGAAATTCATGGAGTCACGAGAGGCGAACATAGCCCTCAAGGGCCAAAAATTGAGGCCGAAAGCCGAGAACAAAGGTGAACTTCTTGAGTAGGGGCTGGTCGCCGGGGCGCAGCCCCGGAAGCAAACGCTTTTGGGGCATGTAACCGTCCTAAAATGCATATATTAAGTTTAAATTTTATTAGTTTTACTGCACCAATTTATATAATGCATTGCATATGCAAGGCAAAAAAGGCGACTTTGGCATCTTGGGGGCACGGCCGCTTTCCCCCTCTAAATCCGCTTATGGGCTATAGACATCTACTAATTCTCTATCTAATCTTTCCATTGCCGACTTTCCCCTTTCCCACAGCGTCGATAGTGCCTCACAAATTGCCAAGCAGTAAGCACGGTCGACTGTCCTAGCGACAGTTGGACTTCTTGTGCAATCTCTGCTGATCGTCTTGCAATTGCATTGAGTTCTAAAAATAATTGTTAACCTGCTTTGTGGTCTGATAACTAGTGTGATATTTTACGGTGTTATTTTTCGTTGTTTGTTACAGTAGCGGGTCGAACGCAGATTTTGCCTCGGATGTAGCATCAGCGTGGACTTCTGTCATTCTGCAAGTTGCAGGTAGGCCTATATCGTCGTCTAACGATCGCTTAATATAAATTAACTGCAAGTATATCAATCTGATAATAGGCCACTTTGATTAAGTTAGTTTACGACAACTTGCATGCTTGGTTTTTGACGCGCTACAGCTATGCTGCATGGCGCGTTTATGGCACGATTGTCGTCTGTGATTCACGGATGTACGACCCTGGGTAGGTTTTAGAGGAAAACTTTCTACAGGAATAATCAGCCCGGTGTTGAGGCTCTTTGCCTGCAAAATTTAGGCAAAGCAGTGCAAGGGGAACATTTTCAAATTTGGAGGTGAATGGAGGGGGTAGGAAAAATGGGAGTTTTCAAGGGAAAACTGGCCATATTTCAGAAACGGTGAGAGACAGAGTCTAGGTTGTTAATCACTAGTAGGAAGTGGCATAGACGACTAGCTTTCAGATGAGATGAAAATCATCGACCTTGGATGACCTTGAATGTCAGTACTGCAACAGGAATAGGCTATAGCGCGTCTTCCCTAGCAACAGGTGGGCTTTCTTGTTATTCCTGCTTGGTTTTTATTGGATCACCCACCACTCTGTACATTGTGTCTCTACAGTGCAGTGTGCAAGACGCAAAGGTGCACGGCTGGTATTGGAAGACCGTAGGTGCAGGAGCGTCAGTTCGACAATCATCCTCGTATTGACCGTCTGGAGCGCTTTAAACTGTGACGACTGCTGGTGTGATAGTTATCAAAATGAATACCTGTGCGGCACAACCGCGATGAGCATGTCTTGTTCATAAAGGAACGTGTACAAAGCGAGAGATCTGAAATAAAACGAAATAAAAATGCTGCGACTTTCATTTCAATAAGTTCATTACATTTCGTTTAGTCTTATTTCAGTTCATTTCGATTCTGTCGCTCTGAACACACCTTAATGCATGCGAATATCTGATACTTTGCAACTTATCAGGAGTAAAGGAACTCCGTGTTCTTTGACATACCAGTATCGGAGGACAGCAATTAACGTCAACATGACATCGTAACACTGTTGCAGAAATATCTTACTTGTACTATCTACTACAGTGCACTGTTATTGTGAAAGTGTGCATAGATAAAATTATCTGTGCGGTACGTTGTTAATATTTGTTATTGTTATTATTATGGCTGCTGACAATTGAGACAGCGATACGATTTTTCCAGAGGGCGTTTGACTGCACGCCGCAAAGCTGTCCCCACTTAAGGGGTCTAGGAGAGCGCAGTAGGCTACCAGGGGGTTTTCCTAGCTCTGGCCGACGGGGAAGAGGAGGAGAATCGTTAGAACATAACGAAGCCCCTTGACTACCAGTCTGACTGCGCAGCAAAAAACATTCATATACTAAGTACATGCCTGAGAAATGTTTTTCTGGTCTGCATGATGCATCACGGTGTTAAAACATGCATACCGCTAGGTATAGAACTTTTGACGCAGCGGTCACTTAGTATAATTTCGTATTGTGATTATTTTGTGATAATTTATCAATAATAATTAATCTATTGTAATTCGTGTACGTAGTCGTTTGTAGAAGCTAATGCTGCTGATGCTCTTGCGGCAGTTTTAATTATCTGGTGATAAAATTATGCCTTGTTGACGGTCTACGTCTGTTCCAGTCGTATTTAATGTTGTTAATTACTGTTCTATTTTTGTATTTTTTGGTTACCAGATTCCATGGACCATGACCATGAACCACTGTTAATTTTACCTACAGAAGTAGGCCATATAGAGTAATCAAAAAATAAGCCAGAGTATTCGTTGTAACTGGGTCAAATTCTTTCACTGGTTCAAAAAACTATTTTGATAACACTCTGACGTTACAAATTTAAGTGGCTTACTTTTTTGCCACACGGCTGTGGTTTTGTTTAATTTCTGTTACAGTAAACATTATATTTTTTTCTGCAGATACATGTCCATTAATTCCAGTGCTAACAAAGAAATCTCCTGATCTGTTTTCTTACAAAAATCAATGAAGTTTGTTTTCACACTTGTTTACACTATGTTTAGCCTTAGTACATCTGTTGCACACAGTCAACACACTGGAAGATTTTCACGTTTGTTTTGTTCATTCCTTTCATTCTACTGATCGCACACGGACTTTTTCATGTTAGCAGAAATTCCACCAGTTTTAACCGTTTTTTGTGCATTAGTTTTTATTTGTACATAGTTTGTTTTTGAAAATCTTGAATGCATTACTTGCATTAGCTGCTAGAATGCCATGTCCACCAAATGACTGAAATAGTAAAAAACACTGAATGCGATTGGACCGCTCAACATTATACAGGACCAATATTATGCAATATCACGTTCATTTTGTTTAGCTAAATATCACATGTCAACGTTAAGTCATTGTGCAGGCAGACTTTTTATATGCCTGAGTAATGTTTGTTTGTTTCTTGACAATAAAAGTAATATTTTAGTCTTGTGTTAAGTCTCAATTCAATTCCAAGCATATGTATATGCAAGCATATGTATATTCTTAACTGGTTTGTCTTTTGCTGTCAGACTGCATATAATTGTATGAATAGAAAAAATACTGAATTAGTGGACCTAATGCACACTGCCCTACACAGTGGCGTCGTGGGCTAAAAAAAGTAGGCGAGAATTTCTCGACAGACAAGTGCAAATTTCTCACAGAATGGTACAAGTTCTCAAATTTTCAATTTTGCCCCTAAATTTCCCCAAAATGTAGTTTTCTGCCTAAAACTGTGCATTTTTGAACAAAAACTTTTCAACAAGAAGATATTCCGATAACTTCCCAACAGCCAAAAATTTAGGGAGAGCAATTCCCCCCCCGCCATGACGCCACTGGCGCTACAAATGCAGTGAACATGAATCTTGTGTAAACACTTTTATTTGTTAAATGCTTAATTAAAGACAAACAGGAAATCAAACAAAATGATAAGCCAAATATTTGATACACATCACTAGCATAATATGACTGAATTTGAAAATATCAATAACTACAGGGTGCGGCAAAATAGTAGCCCCTAAAGTTTTTTGCTGTTTTCTCAGCAACCGTTTGGAATTTTAATTCTAAATTTTACGGCTTTATTTACTAAAAACTTTTACATTTAACTTCCAAGTAAAATGTGATTCTGTTGAAAAACGTCAAAGTTATAGATTTTTTAACATGAACGCCTACTGATTTTTCAGCATTAAAAATGTTCAAGTTAAAAATGCTATTTAATTTTCAAAAATCAAGTTACAATGTTACTGCCGATGACGTCACAGTGACGTTTTGATAAACATTAATTTATTATGTTTATAAATTATCACTTAATCATCGTTCTTTTAAAGCAGTCGTCGGCTGCCCACCAGGTTCATCTTCCAGGAGGACAGCGTGCCAGCACACACAGAGCGCAGCGCACGGAACATGGCTGCTGGCCAGCTGTCCAGATTTCATCACAAGATTAGTGGCCTTCAAATCAGCTGAATATAAACCCAAAGGACTATCACATGTGGGGTGCAATGTTGGAGGCTTACTGCATGCTTAAAACAAAGCCGAAAACAATCGCCGAGGTCAAGGAAGCGCTTCAGGTTATCTGTGGCAACCTGCCACAAGGACCGATTGACAAGACTGTGAAAGACGTATCAAATTAAGCGACTGAAGACTTGTGTTGGAGTTTGGAGCTGGCAGTGGACACTTCAGGCATTCACAGTAACAATAGAATTCTGGGGTCTGATCATTAGGTAACTGTGTTGTTTCAACGAAGTTACTGAATTGGTGTTGTAGCCTGAACATATTTAATGCTGAAAAATCGGTAGGCGGCGGCCATGTTCAACTGTCTATAACTTCGTCAACTTTTAACAGAATCAAATTTTTACTTGGCAGTTAGATGTGAAAGGTTTTAGTAAATAAAGCTGTAAAATTTTGAATTAAAGTTCCAAATGGTTGCTGAGAAAATAGCGAAAAACTTTAGGGGGCTACTTTTTGCCGAACCCTGCAAGCACGAAATCCACAGGTAATTCACGCTTGAACTGCCGTAAACTAAAGAAAACAAAACGTATGTAGTTTTCTTTGCAGAAAAAGTATCCTCTTCAAAGTTCAACAAAAAATTTATATTCTTGTTAAAAACAATTAATTTCATGAAGCACAAAAATCGCAAAATGTGGCTGCGCAGCACAAATTGTAAACACAAGAAATAGCTTTTACAAATGAATACTCCAATTACAGCCAGCCATATTATACTTCTACTTCTTGGTTAAGGATTAAAATCAAATCTGCATTCGCACCGTATTTTCAAAGTGCCAGCGTGCAACAAGAGTCAGTCGCCAAGAAATGGCGATTTTACCTCTACGTACAGAAGTGCAAACATACCGAAAATTAATATACGCACTGTTTACTGAACAAATCAACAGAACGCAACTGCGTAAACTTCGACGCAGATAATTAATCAAATCATTCATTCAATCACTGACAGCCTGTCAGACAAACAGTTCACAGCTTCATGGCTGAACATTACTGGCTAGGCCATCGGCAAAGCATTGCCCTCACAACAGAATGTCTCTAGTTGAACAAGTCTTCTGAACAGCAGCACTACAGACAACACAATCAGGTCATGCAATCGCTAATGTAAAAATTGCAAAGATTACGAAAAAATCAACAATTAGACAGCACTTCAGTTCAGACCTCTACCAAGTATTGTCTTATTATTGGAGATCAACAGAAATGACAACATTATACGAAAAAGCCCACAAAACGTGCATGAACTGCAGCCGGATCACCAGGAATCTTGGATCTGTGTCGTCATCGAGATCAACAAAATCTAATGACTTGCTGCTTAGGACACACCCCTCAAATTCCATAAATAATCAACATCTGTTCATAAATTCTTAATGTATCTCGTAGATGGACAGACGAAAAGACAAGCAAAAAACTGGCAGGTGAAATGGCTGTTGATCCAGCAAACTGTGATCGCTCGACTGCGGACAGGACAGATAGACAGACAGACAGACACATATGCATACAGAAACTGCCTGAATTTAAGGGCATGCTTAAGCTTGAGGATCACTGGCGAACAGACAGACGCACACAGTGTAAAAACATAATCTCTTTCCTTCAGCATTACAAAAGCCTACACAAAAATTACAGTGCAAATGAGCACATCCACAAAGCATTTTTACAGTAACACAAAATAAACTTATATGATGTTCAGTCACATTTTTCTTTGTCTTTCTGTACTAAATGAAAACGGTGTAAGTGTGCTCCTACAAACTTTGAGCACAGCTTCTTAAAAATACATCTGTCATGATGTACACTGCACAATATAAGAAAGCTCGACTACAATTTTACTTCATAGCAAAAAATAAGAACTTCTACCACATAATATCCAAATCTGTTATTGGGAATCCAAATGTATCCATACAGTTACATGCATTGCACAGACAGACTAATACACTGTCACATCAGACAGGAATTCAACTTAGCGTAAGTTTATAAGTGAAAGGTATTACCACTGGTCATAGGACTGCATAACTTACAGAATGAGGTCATTTTAAAAGCACATCTCATTATAACATTATACGTCATCTACAGAATAAAAGCAATACATTGTATTCAAATCTTAACCCTGCAGTAACTCCAAAAATGGTCTGGCTGAACAAAAACTGCTGTTTTACTTTTCAGAAAGAAAAAACAAAACTAACTGTCTGTGACAAGAAAGACGAGAAGAGAATAACAAACAAAATACGTAACCATTATTGAAAATAGAATGCACAGCATTAGAAAATGTTAGGATTTCAACAGCTAAAAAATCCACGATTGCTACTCCAGAAAGACAATGTCTCTAAAGATGGTGAGATGCTGTACATGACAGAGAAATATCAACAGCAGCAACCAGAATCAGTGTATGTTGAATGCTGGGAGACAGAGCGAGACGAGCAAACGTACTACCTGAAGCGGGGTGAACTACGAGAGGTGGAATGAGAGCTGGCCCTCGCGTGCAGCGACTGCAAGGCGTGCCCTCATGACGTCACTGCTCGAGTACTCCGGCAGCTTCAGGTAGTTGACACACGTCATCACAGAGGGCAGGAAGTCATCGGCGTTCTCTGTCGACTCCACGGTCTTACGCACGATCGTCAGCGGCGGATTCAAGCTTCGCAGACCTGCCACCACAGCACACCCGTGCTCCATCACTGTGGCCAGAAAACTTCCCACAGTTTTCCACGTTTTCCCACCAGAACCACAAACTTAACATTTTACAAGATTACCAACCGCAAACATATTTTTAGAGATTCTAGCACATTTTTGTACCACAGAAACAGCATGAAGTGATGCTATTTTGTTTGTTACAATTTTTCCCCGAGGTTGCACAGAATTCCCCAAGTATTCCATCTGTGTTAGACCCACAGAGTCTAGCATTATACAGATCATTCTCCGCAATGTTGATCTGAAGTGTTTTTTTTTCAATTTTACCAAAACGTTTGTTTGTTATTATTGTACATGCATATTTCATTCATATTTCACAAGGTAGTGTAAAGATGCATTTACGGTGTGGCAGGATATATAATAATCACATTAATTGTCCAAATTGCAAATTGTCCGCAGAGTGTGTCAGTGAATGAATTTTGAAAATTGGTCATTAACTGGCAAAGATATAGACAGAAGTAAAGTGCCACATTTTTTACGGCCCACCCTGTATTTGCCTATCCACTGCACTGTATAATCCAAAGCATTATCAACCTTTTGTGCATTAACCAATTAAAATGAGAATTGGACAGACTCCTGCGCTGGGAACGTTCATACCACTATTGGTTTTTATACACCTTCTTGTTCCCAAAATATGAGCCTGTACAGTGTACAGGACTGAGGCAACGTTCAAATAAACATGAGTACGAGTCCGGCACTGTACGGCTATCCCGTATACGAGTTCCGGCAAACATGAATTTGCGTGTATTTCAATGGCGGCCGTTCACATACATACGTCATACAAGTACAGGTTACCTGTAAATTTCACTAGTACGAGTAGTTTCTGTGCAGGTCATGTTTTTATCCAACCCATGCGAAGTAAACCACCCGTAAATAACAATAATATAATGCACAAATACTGTGGCACATATTTGATGTCAGAACTGACGTCATTGTAAAATTATTCATTAGAGGTGCGCAGTTGGTAAAATTATTAGCGATGTGATGAAATATTGTCGTTTATTCACGAAGCATTTCCTCAATTCAGTTTCATTCAATATGGCCGACATGCATTGAGTTATCTGCTTGTACAAGTGACCGTGAATGTTCCACTCGTACAAGTGAAGCTTCTACGAGCCACAAACAGAAACCTGGACCCGTACTTGTATTCGTGTCTGTGTGAACGCAGCCTGACACAGGCAGATGTTCAACACCTGTAATGCAGCCTATCAGAACAGCTGCACAACAGTATGACATGGAAACGAATGTAATGACAGACCGCCAACAGGTAGTCTCGGTGACCCAGTCATGAACTGCAGGAACAGGCGCTGTTCCGACATGTCGTATGTGGCCAGTATTTCAAAGAGACACTTGATTGCCGGTGAGTCCAGCGTGTAACCATGATCCGGCCGACAAGATTCCATCAGATACTTGAGGGTCCACGACTCAAACGAGCTACCGCAGAACAGCTGGTCCAACTGCACAACGACAACGCCAAAATATTAATCATTCATTAATCACATTAAGCTAACTCACTGCCTTATCACAAAAATACGCTGGTAACATTAGCACATCTCAGCAACACATTGATCAGATAGTTAGCTCAAAAGCCTAACAAATATCGCTAGAGTTTGAGTGCATCGACAGTCTGAGACTCTGTCTTAAAGATTGGCTATATTTTCTATTTTTCAGATTATTCTTTTACATTTTTTTTCATCTGTATATGTTTTTTTTTGGTTTTTCTGTTTTTTTATACTGCATAAATGTTAAATAAATAACATGAATACCAGGAAAATGTTACCACATCTCATACCCTTTAATTAAAACTTTAATAATTATCTATAGCATGTCACAACAGAAACACACCTGATAAAGCTCATCACTCGTCAATCACAACATGACACACTGTGATACGTTGAAATCTATGGATTAACATTGTATTGAAATGTGACAGATATGTGGCCAAAATCCACCTGATCTGTAAACATAGTGAAAAGTCTACTATAATTTTGGAGATGAAATTTTTCCTGGATGATTGTCCCACATCCCACAGACAACATATGACACAGGCATCGTGCTACCTCATCAGCATAAAACAGGCGCAAGGTGGACAGTGGAAACATGGACTCAAATCCTTCACGGAAAGCTTCAAACTGACGATTTACACCGTCAATCAACGTCCACTGAGTCACCAGCTGCAACAGCAGAAAACAGTGAACAAACATCGTGATGATAGTAATAAAGGTAAATAACAAAAATGATCTAAATGTGCAAAATTACAGTGATCAGGTATGATTCAATATTGAAGACTGCTTTAACGCGTTATCAGAAAACAAAAAGTAAGTTGTGGCAAACTACAAAAGGCAATATGCGAAATGTCAGGTACTTGCTATAACACTGTTACACAAGTAATTTGAGCAAAGCTCACGTGATGCACAACAGCAGCAGTTCTGCCACATGGGCAATTAGTGTATACAGTGTGCAATAAAATAACCACGTGTCTTGAAGGAGTACCCAAACTGGAAGCCTCCGTATGGAAGACTTTAAATTTAGAAGGTCGAAACTTGAATGATTAAAAATGTACGATCTATGCAAAAACTTCATATGTAGGTTGTGCAGGTCTATCTGCAGCCATTTTGGTGCAATTCACTCTTGAAATGTGCGTCACAGCCAAAAATTGCTATAACACCCGCTATTTTGAAAGTTCAAAGTCATTAAAGGTCATTCAAGGTCATCGATGTTGAGACCATTCAAAAGCATGTCAGTAGTGCTTATTATGATAAGCAGCATGTCTGTGTCTATCCACAACTGTTTTCATGCTAGACGAGCCAATAGCGGTAATATAACCACTTTTCAACAACCGCCTGTGCAGGCCTCCTTGAACCTAGGGCAGTGCTGTCCAACCGCGGCCCGCGGGCCACATGCGGCCTGCGAGGGGATTCCATGTGGCCCACCATTCTCCCACATAAATTGTAGTTTTGGTCTGGTGATTAGTCAGATGAAATCAACTTGCAAAATTTAACAATGTCTGATGGTCTTTTGCGTTTCCAAATTTCAGAAAAATGGGCGAATTTGCGGTTTCCATTGAACATTCGGAAGCAAAGTGTTTCAGCTTCAGG
>Ga0056128_1001976_pt1 | contig 23874 bp, 11 predicted proteins | sample WorMetLIZISLAND2_FD_71113 | JGI IMG/M metagenome (GOLD analysis project Ga0056128, IMG submission 71113) | Marine gutless worms symbiont microbial communities from Max Planck institute for Marine Microbiology, Germany - Olavius geniculatus... ... | reverse complement strand
CGATTCCTCCTGCGTTAGGCGAAACAAGTCCGGTGAAGTTTGGTCCAGTGACCTTGGAGATTTAGATGTGAAATCGTACCCACCCAAAGTGCATTTTTCGGAAGACCATATTTCGGCCCCGCGCTAAAGAATGACCAAGTCTTAGTAGCGCACCCCCATCGGGGACGGGAGCCCCCCTTACAACTTTTTTCAAAAGAGGGTCAAAAATTGGCTTAAAATGCAATAAAGGAGCGTTTATAACTTCGGAGGTAAGGGGCGTAGCCCGACGAAACTTTGGCACTTGACGTGTCTCTAGGTTGGGGTGTTAACGCAAGTACAACATTTGATGGCACCGCCCCCGTTAAAATTTGGGAGTGCAAAAAACGTTCAAAAATCGGTGCGATCTACGACAACTTTCGAGTTTGACCGCAAATATCTCTGGAACCGATGAAGATAGCGACAAAATCTAAACGGCGTTGACAAAGACGATCTTTTCGGCGTTGAACAAAAAAAATTTTGTGAAATTCGGTAAACAACGAACAAAGTTATAAGCGCTCATGTTGACCTACCCTAAGTCGACAATGCGCGTTCGGCGTATGCCAATGCATTTGAGTTTGGGGCACGTGACTTTGATGCCGGGGCAATTTTACATCCCCCCCGTAATTTCCTCCAATCGGACTTAGGGCGCCGGGCGGACTCACGTTGGGCTTTGCCCCAAATTTCTAGTTTTGTTTATTTCAACGCTTTTTGCGTGTACCGTTTCTTCAGGTAGCGTGGAAACACGCGTCGGGTTAGGTAGACTTTTAAAAGATTGTTTGAAAGCCAATTGTGTGGGAAATAATAGTACTAGAAATTATCAAATTCTAATAGCCCGTCTACAAGTTACGATCGGTAATTTCGGGGTCCCTTTTCGAGACACAGTATACAAGACCAGTGATTTCTTGACTAAGCTTAGAACGCAACAACTTCAGACCTCGCGCTATTAACCCGAATCGACTATATCTACGGCATTTTTTACTTTTAAGCTTTAGGCTAAAGAATAGTTAAATTTGTAAGTCAAGCTTAACAGATTTGTAATACATTACACTACTTACGGCTTGCAGTGGCTCTACTGCATTAATAAAAGAAAATAGGCCTAACAACGAACCAGATAAGCCTACTTACTGTGAAAATCCAACTGCGTTCAAATTTGCAGATTAACGTGAACGATTAAAATAATTAACTTTTCACTAGTTTAACAAACTGCAGGCAACGCTAACAACTAAACAGCAATTGTATACACCGTTGCCAAGCAACAGCTGCAACGAAGAATATTGATATTCGTCAGCGCCGTCGGTTTCTGCGCATGCACCGACAGCAGAGCATCCATTGAACAGTCGAAAGACCACCCGCGTTGCGTCGCCCATCTATGCTCACATTGCTTCTGTGTGGTCTTAACGGAACAGTGCGAAACTGCTATTGTCGCATTAACGCTCAGGTAAAGAAAATTTTATTATCTTCCCCAACCTTGCCTCAGGATACCGCGGACGTATTTTGTGACAGCAAACTGTAGCAGAAAACGCTTTGGTGCTGGTTTTAGTTCTCGTTATTCATCTTCTTTATTTTTCTGACTTCAGGCTTCTATTCGTCTGTTTCTTGACTTTTTGCGTGTAGGCCTATTATTTTGCGCATTACGCAGCATGTCACTTGTTGCATTTCTCTCACTATAGTTCCGTTTAAAGTATTTTTAGTATTTTCTTATTCTGTGAGCCAGATTCAGCTGGCAGTTTGCGCCTCACAGTTTTTCACAGCAAAATAGCAGATCATTAATGGTATTATAATTATCATTGCGGAGGCCGTATCTGCTGACATCGCCAGTCGCCTAGTTGAACGTTCGCTTCGCTCTTTTTAGGGCTTCCCTTTTGCAATAATATTAAACTTTGTGAAGACGGGTACATTCGGCTGTCGGCTTTTATCTGTTGCTTGACCGAAGACCTTAAGTCTCGGCGACCTGCCACTCATTTGCTAGCGACTGCAGCTTTAGGCGACCGCTCAAGATAACCGCCTCACGATGCACTTGAGTGAACTGGCTTCGTGGCGTAACAGACTTACGGTCGCGAGGTCGTGGGTTTAACTCATAAATGTTAAAAACATTAATTTGCAAACAAAAAACATTAAAAAACATGTTTTTTCATTTTTATAAAAAAACAAGTAAAAACAAATAAAAACATTGAACCACATTTAGCGCAATAACGTGTTAAAAATAAAAACCTACCATTTGTGAAGACTGAAGACCGGAATGTACTGAATGTTATTATGTAAACGTGATTATGGCACAGATCGAAAACAGGACTAAACGCAATTTGCCCATAAGAAATGCATCATATTTATAATTTGGTATGTTTATTTTTAATAAGAACAAAAACGCGACATTAAAAATAACACAAAAACATTTTTTAAAAACATTAAAAATTAAAACACAAAAAATTTTTAAAAAAATAATTTAAAAAACATTACAAACATGTTTTTAACTTTTATATAAAAACATAAAAAATGTTTTAACATTTATGGTTCGACTCCCGCTGCCGGTTGGCTATGAGGTTATTGCTTTAATGGACGGCTGATTGTCTTTATACATCTATATGTAACCAACACCGAGATCAACTCAGCCTTTCATCCCTCCAGGGTAGGTAAATTGTGCATATGTCTCTATGGATACAACGCGCTAGCTATATGCTATCTATTGCTATTGCTCTCAGCACAACGCAACGCGCAGGGGTACAGTGAAATTAAGACATTATTTTGATTTTGAGACGCGTACGGAACAACGTAACTGAACTGAACTGTCATGGTTAAGTTTTTGACGAACTGGCCAATGGGTAAGCAGTAATGCATTACAGTATGCACCGTCTGACGGCATCGGTGACTACGTGACTAGGCGCACGTACGCGTCGACCAATGACCGATAATCAATTCGTCAACTACTAAACCTTGTCAGTTCAGTTCAGTTCAGTTACGTCGCTTTGTACGCGCATTTAATCTCAGCAGACTAATTGTTTTTACAGCAACATCGTTCAGTTGTTAGTATTTGTTGTTTATATATATATATACCAACCCACGTCAAGCAAAGACGCCTTTGTCGGTCTGTGCGTAAAGACAAAGCTATATAAGTTTATTGCTACGCTTCTTCATGTCTTTGATCTCTCTCGAGTTGATTAGGCCTGCTGCAGCTGTAGGCTACAGATAGGATCCCCAAAGGTTGTAACTTGTACGGACAAATTTCAGCGGCTCGATCAGCTTAATGCAGCTGCACGTGGCGTTACCAACTCTCGCGAGAAGTGTAATCGAGGCTTGACAAAAGCTATGCGCCCTGCTGTATACTTTGACTGCTAACGTCTAACGTAGTTATGTACATAGACTACTTCCATACACACAACGGTAAAAGTTTCGGACCGCGGAGCGCGTTTACCTGTGTCGGGTGGCAGGTAACACTGTGTGATCCCATATGGCAAGTGACGCTCCGTATTTCTGTGAGGGGTTCAGTCTTCTAAAGAGCTATATTCCAATTTTTGCGTTTACCTTTACCTTTGACTAAACTCCACTTGCTATTAAGTATACCACCCCAGCCTTCAATATTTAGGGATCACGACTCTAGGTCTAACCCACGACACTTTTGGGTGCACGTGACGACATCGGTCACGTGACTATTGAACCCGCCGTGGGTGGTTTTCTATAGGCAGTCTGTCGTACACTGACCAATAATGAACGCATGATATGATTTTAATTTAGCTACCTGGGTAGTGCGTGGTGGTTTGAAGTATGTATCTGAGTGCTAACTACTTGTGACTGGGTGATTGGCTTCTGTTAATGGCGCACGCATGCACACATTCACGATTGTAGTTGTCAATGATATTGCACTCGCTGGTAGACTATAGACCCTATAGGCAAGTTGGGCGCCAAGACGCGCCATCAGAAGGCAATCGATAACAACATTCAGTCAGTGGCTTCTATCCCCCAAATTTGGAATTAAAATTGGGCGCAAGTTCCCCCCAATTTTACGCTAAAGTTTTCTCTCCCACTTTTGGGCTCAACTCTTTCCCCCTTTTCGGGCTTTTTGCTAAGGGCGTAGATTGCCCAGTGAAAAATAAAGGGAATTTTGACCTACACCCTTAACAAAACTCCCCTTCTTTATTTTTCATTGTAAAAAGGGGGAAGTTTTGTTAAGGGTGTTAAATTCCCACTGAAAAATGTGGGGAGTTTTGATCTACATTCTTAACAAAACTTTTCTTATTTATTTTTCACTGGCTTCAGGATGCGACCACCAGGTATAGTGATAGAATCCCCCGACGGCAGCAATTAACGGATGAGTAGCGCGTGCGTTGTTGATGAACGAGTATATACAGGGTTGTCCAAACAAAACTGCACAAAGTTAATGACACCATAATTTTGCAACCGTACGTCACAGAGTCATCGGGTTTTCAGCAAAATGTTCCGAAAGAAATTTCTTACGTGACTAAAGTCAATATTTGAATACAGCAGTTAAATATTCTTTGTTATTGCCGCTGGTAATTGAACTGTGCAAAAAAGTATCACCCTCGACACTGCGGTCCATAAAAAACATGCCAGTTTTATTTTTTGAATAGCGCCGTGAAACATTAGCCGATTTTAATAAATTTTGGCAGGCAATATTAGAAAGAAACTTGACCCATGTGTCTTTAGTTTTGGCCACCTCGGTCTAAGGTTGTCGCTACACTACCTTGCATTTTGAGTGGGTTTTATAGGCTCTCGCGAATGCTCCATGTCCAACTCGTGGCCGGGCATTGAAAAGCTGGCTACAATGCGCTTTCCTATCAGTGGTTAGTGCCTTACTGTTGACCGTTGCCGTGTGTCGCTTCTTGTTAGTGGCCAGTAGGCTAATGACCGGAGCTCTGATTCGCTTCGTTTTCGAGCTAATTGCTTGAAAAGGTCACCGACAGACGACAGGCAACGCTAGAGGACAGTGGTCATGTAAGCAATAGCAAAATTTTAAGACCAAGAAGAACTCGGGAACACGATTGAGACCGTTCCATGCTTTAACGTATGAATTATCGTCATTAAATCGACGAACACGCAGTGAGCCTACACTTGGACCAAATTTACGGACGGCGGCGGTTCCGAAAACTATTGTGGTCAGCGGTGACCACCGCCGTATCAAATGTTCCAATGGCCAGAAAATGTATATGTTTTGGTAATTAAATGTCAAAATTTTTTGTAATGATTAGCGTTCAGGCTATGTTACATCATCATTATCATCATCATCATCATCATCATTCGCTTAATGAAAAGTTGACATACGCAACTTTTGACAAAACAAACATAAAATAACATTCAAAATGTGCAAACATTTGTTAAAAACTTTTAACAATGTGTTTGAAAGCTAAAACGTACTATACGGCGCGTTAGAAATTGTCGCTGCTATTGATCGATTGCATTAAATGACGAAGTCTCATGCGATGGTGTAATTGTAGATGACAATGATGCGCTTGCTGCTGCTGTAGTCATATACGTCAACGGCCAATTATCATGTATTCTGCCTGCATTGCGTTAGCCGTCATTATTCTCGGTAAGTATTATCGACACTTCACAACGTATTTTTGTAGTTTTTGCCCGTGTTGCGTTTATTTATGTGTCATTTCATCCGTACATTTATTTTCCAAAAAACTTTTTTACGTAGAAACTTGACTTTAACTACTAGTATGAGCCTATAATGGCCGATTGAATAACAGTTCTGCTGCTTTGTCAAGCTATACAAAAAGCCTCTGCTGTTAGAGAAATAAAACAGCGGTTATCAGTAGGCCTACTGTTGTTATACTAACTGTTAAAAACTTAAAATATATTCATGTTCTTTAACTTTAGTTTATTATTGAGTTTAGCGACAGGAAAATATGTGATATAGAAGTACCCGGTAGCATTCTACGACACTCTGCGTGATCGGAATCGAGAGGGGTAATTTCCGAGCGCAGGTGAATGTTTTGCCTGTTGCGAAGTTGTTCCATGGTTTTGCCAAAGGTGGCGTTGGCCTGGAGTTGGCCAGGTCGGAACACCAACATTCGGATAAAAATTCCCCAAGAATTGGGGGATGGGGCTAGGTCCCCCAATTTTGGAACTTAAGCAGGGGCAAAGGCCCCCTATCGTGGGGTGACAAAATTTCCCCCCAAAACCCCTTGGGGGAGCAGATATTAAGGGTAAAAATTTAAAATTTGGTCCCGATTTTCTCAAAACTGGTGAACTTTGGTCCACATATTTTGGCATCATTGGAAGGCACTCGCGAAGGACTACAAGACGCCCAAATATTGTGGGCCAAAGTTCAAGAACAAAAAAGTTACGAGGGGTCAAATTTTGAGGATGATTTTGATTTTCTCGAAATTGGTGGACTTTGGCCCACATATTTTGACGTTTTTGGAAAGCCCTTGGGAAGGGCTACAAGCCACCAGAATTCTGTGGGCCAAAATTCAGAAACAAAAAGTTATTGGGTAATCAAATTTTGAACTTTGGTCACGATTTTCTCAAAACTTGTGAACTTTGGTCCAGATATTTCGGCCTCATTGCAAAGCCCTCGGGAAGGAATACAAGACACCAAAATATTGTGGGCCAAAGTTCAGAAACAAAAAAGTTATCAAGTGATCAAATTTCGAAATATGGTCCCGATTTTCTCGAAATCGGTAAACTTTGGTCCACATATTTCGGAACTGTTGGAAATTCCTCAAGAAGCACTACAAGGCCCCCGAATATTGTGGGCCAAAGTTAAAAAAAACAAAGTTGTGAAAGGGTCAAATTTTGAACTTTGGTCCCGATTTTCTCGAAATCTCTGAACTTTGGTCCACAGTTTTTGACATTCGTGGAAAGATCCGTGAACGGTCTACGGTATGTCACAATTTTATGGGCCAAAGTTCAAAAACAACAAAGTTATGCATCAAAAACCCTAAAATTATGGGGGTGTGACACTTCGGGGGCCCATAGCAAAAAATCTACTCCTGACATGTCCCACTTTCTTTCGTTTTTTCGAAAGCACTTTGGACGGCCTATCAAAATAAAAAAATAAAAAGTGGGGGTCCCGGAGCTCGTTTTCGAAAATCCGGGGGTTGAAGTTGAAAAACCCCAAAATTCCGAAAAAAATTCCCCAAAATTGGGGTTTAGGGCTGGGTCCCCCAATTTCGGAACTTAAGTAGAGCCTAAGGCCCCCTATCGCCCGATGTCAAAATTGTCCCAAAAAACCCCTTGGGGGAGGAGATATTGGGGTCGAAATTTGAACTTTGGTCCACTATTGCCCGAAATCGGTGAACTTTGGTCCACTTTTTTCGGCATTTTAGGAAAGCCCTCGGGCAGCGCTACAAGCCCACCAAATTTTGTGGGCCTAAGTTCAAAAACAAAAATTTTGCTCCAAATTAACATGGCACCCCCCTCTGCTCATACAAGACGAAATGCGCGTGTCGTAAAAGACTGTATCGGAATCGACTAAGCTGACGGAATATTCCTCCACATTGTATCACATTGTATGTAATGGATTTGCATAGTTTTGATTTGTTTAGTTTGTGTGCTAGATTATACTGTTATAAAATTTTGGTTACTAATGTCATGGTCGTATATAATTAGGCCCCCTAATTATGCGCATTGCATACCGTAACATATTAATAGGGGGCCTACATTGCCTGCGATAGTATCGCTTACGCGAGACAGCCTGTCGATTTGCCAAAGCGTAATTACCTCACCTCATATAAACTATCGATATTGGGTTTTATCGATTCCGTCGTTCTTGAACTAGAACCAATTCACACATTCTTTACTGCTAGAACAGCGAAGCGTGTCCTGCTTCTTTCTTTAGTGAGGTAGCCTACCGAATAAAAGCCATAAAATGACACGTGAGGGAAATTTCGTTTGAGCAATAATAATGTCGACAGGCAAACGATTAATTAAATTAATTAATTTGTCCACAGCAACGGTACGGCGATGGCGCAGTCACTTCAATAAGAAGCCCAGCTGTGGCTAGGGTGCAAGTGCGGTGTCGTTACAGTTTTATGCACGCTGTGCTAACGCTGCTATCAATCGCCGCAATCAACACTAAAATACGGTAATTTGACGCATGTGGGTGTTGGATGCAGGCAAAAACTTTGGGTTAAAAATTGCGGTCAAACGGCTGGAGATGGCTATACGGATACTATTGACAGCCTGCCGTCATCGCCCTATTCGATGATACCGTCGCCGATCCCATGCGGCGTACCGTTTAGCTACAATGCATGCAGACAGACCCTGTCACACAACCTTGTACCATAGCTCGTAGATGCGAATCGATTAACAGAGTGTTGTAGTTATGCCGTTACTTACTGGTTGTCGCCGGGTCACGTGACGACCTCCCACGACGATATCTCGCGGCTTGCTATCACTGATACATTGTACTATCACTCTGGCGTATCACCCACATTGCGTCTGAGCAACTAGAGAGGCGCAAATCGAAAACTACCGACGTCAAAATACCGTAAAGCTAACTGGGTTACGGCGGTATTAATATTTAAAGGGGGAGGCAATTGACCCCATTGACCTTTTCTGTGGTTATTTAAAATAAACAAAAACATAGATTCCTCTGTAGTGCCAACACCTTACGAGTGTGCCGCCATCTGCACATTTCGAGGGTCGCAGGCGTTGACAAGGCTTAATAATGTCTTTTCTTGCTGTCTGTTTTGTCGTTATGGCGAATAAACGTGTTCATAATGATTAGATCTTGCATTCGGCGATGAAGTCGGGAAGTCAAGTCTGGAAAACCTTTGTTTTGGGAGAAATTTAAGCGGAAAATTGACATTTGGGCATTCGTATCTTCTCTTCGAAAATATGCGGCAGTATGTCGAAAGATTGCAATGTTTTTTTTAACTTTTTGCCTTTCCCTTCCTGTCCTTTCCCATCTAACTTTTTTCACTCACGACGCCACCGGATCAGCCTGTTTGAAACTGCCCGCGATAGTTTATCGGTATTCGGTGCAGCGCTATGCTAAAGCGACGATTCAAATCAATATTTGGCTTCTTCCCTGCGACGTACCGCTGGTGTTATCATCGATACGTGGACAGTACCATCGATCAGCGTCACTACTGACATCTGTCAGCCATCCCCATTCATAGTCGCCAGCTCATGACGCGCGAAATTACTGACCACGAATACCGACGACCACGGCGGTACTGTCTGTCGTTGGGTCTTTCTCTGTTATTAGTCCGACCGTTCAGTCTTACGTGAAGAATACTGATCACGTCTTGCATGTGTTATTATTCCTGATCCATTTCAAGCGTTCAACGCCATCGCGTGATGTTTTTGGTAGGCTACCGACAGCAGCTTCAGTTCCTTATCGTGTCGTCAGTCACAATCGTAGCCGATGACGTCACGTGATCCCAAAAGGTCAAGTTCGTGACCCCATTATCTTTGAGGCGCCATATATCCGTAACGGTGCCAGATAGACGCATGGTCACCATGGATCACCTATAGGAAGTCGACCCCCGAGATTCGAATGGTCACGTGACCGATGACATGACGTGACCCCAAAAGGTCAAATTTGTGACCCCATTATCTTTGAGGCGTCATATCTTCACAACGGTGCAAGGTAGACAGATAGTGACGATGGACCATTTATAGTAAAGCCCTGGTGACGAATCGAATGGTCTCGTGACTGACAATGTTTATTGTTTAGTTAAAATAATAGAGAAGGATGAGAGGATCATTGCTGCTGTACAATTTGAAATTAAACTGTTTGATTTTTTTCTACCAGTCTAAACAGCTCACTGATTATATTCATACGGACATATACTGTAAACTATCGAAATGCATTGGACAGACTCCGTGTTCCTATGAACATTATCCTGTTTAATATTCAATATGAATATTAAAAACTGCTCGGGTTTAGGTCTATTATACGATTGCTTGTCCTCGTGATTATTTTGCTCCTTGTTTATTGCCTCTGCTCTATAATGACATTGTTTAGTTGGTTTTATTGATCACTTCTAATAACATAAAGCTTTAATATAACACCACAAAAATTATCTGTTGAGGTGTATTCACAGCGACAGAAATAAAGTGTACTGAACTGATATGAAATGGAATGGTATAGTTCTGTGGCTGCTTTAAACACAGCTTAACGAGTCTCAGTGTTGATGCCGACTATCACTTGCGCAAAACAAGAAGCCCAGCTGTCACTAGGATAGCCGACCGTACTAGTTGTCAGTGACCTTCAAAGTCATCAAAGGTCGATGAATTTTATTTCATCTGAAAGGGCGAAGCCACTTTTTATTAGTGATTAATTGTAACCTTGGCCGTATCTCTCACCGTTTCCGAGATATGGCCAGTTTCCCGTTGAAAAACACATTTTTACCCCCTCCATTTAACCTCGAATTTGAAAATGTTCCCCTTATACTAAATCACTAAAATTTTGTATGCCTAGGTTTATGACACAGAGCTACATGTTACAGACGAAGGACCGACAAACGGACAGACTGATGGACTACAACCATAGCAAAAGCTCGACTGTTACTTAAGTACGGTCGGTTAATAAATCTGAGATAACGGCGCACAGCTTACGCCGAAAAGCACTGCTTTTTTCCGCTATAGTAATCAATCGCCGTGTCTTGTTGTTGATTCGGAGAATGTTCGGCGAGAGAGTGACTGAAAGAATGCGGTCTTTTATTACACAGTCTATGGTCGTGCGTGTCTTATTAACCGCGTTGAATTGGGCGGACGCGTGCGATATTACGATATATCGCCGTCGTGGTCGTCGTCGTTGTGCAAGTGATTTTTTTCAACCGAACCGTCACGCAAGCGTAATGGCAGCTACGGCGAATCTTGTTTCGTCGGTCGACGATAAATTTTATCTCGCAGTTTGACCCACACCCCACTGACTTCGATTTGTAATTGGTGGATTTGTTGGACGACCGTGGCGTCATTTAAGTGAATTATTTCGTTCTCTTCCCTTTCCTTTATCATTTTCTCTTATTCTTTAGTCCCTTTTCCTTTTCCGTCTCTTATTTTTTCCTTATTTTTTCCGCTCTTTAAATCTAGCTAGTGGATTTGCAGGAGCGCTGTAAGTTCCCGAGGGGGATCTGGGGCAGAGCTCCAGCCGAAATCAAATGCATGATTGTGCATTTCCGCTGTAAAATGTGACATTTGGTGGCAACAATTTAAATTATTTTTTGAAAATCAACTGATTTAATTTTGTGCAGTTTACACAGTAAAAGTCAATCGGGGACCAAACGTTTGTCGTCAGTCGTATACGCAGAACTCATTCTGAAAAAAATTGAAACCACAAATCCTTGGAGGAGTTCATAGACCCCCAGTACATTCCCCCAAATGACGCTTTTTTGTTCTACAACAAGTTGTACTTTTAAGTTGTACAACAAGTTGTGTACTACATCTCGACATATTGGCATGCTGTGGACTTGTCGTATAGGCGTTCGGAATGGATGGCCGCATAGTGCCACGCGGTACCATTTATTAGCTGATGCCAATCAGCCGCCACATGCCCGGTGGTTGTAAAGCGCTCTTAATAGCGACTCATGCTAGAAGCGCAATAGCCACTTACCTGATCTTTTCATCTCATCTTTTTACCTTTACCGATATGTCGTAACTTGTTGTGGATTTGCTGTACTGTGAAATTGTTGTGTGAAGTGTTTGCTTATCGTCTGTCAAAAAAGTAGACGGAACAGGAAGTTGCGACTTTCCGACAAGTTGTAGATGTGGAGCGTAAGCTTAGGCTACGGGACGACCGCTGGCTGTGCTGCTGCTTCATGCTTCGGATCGCGGCTCGCCGTCGTGCGGTCATGCCTGCAGTGTGCGCCTAGTCTTCAGACCCCGTCAATGCCTCCCCGACCAGTCCCAGCGACTCCAGTCTAGCGAATGCAATCCCGCAGAAATCCCGAATCCTGCAATGGATTCCGGGATCCCGGCCATTTTCGCCAATCCCGAGGCGGCATTCCAATCCCGAAATTTCGGGACTACAAAAAAGTGTTAAATAATGAATTAAAATTTATGATGAAATTTTTCGTGCGCTCAAGAGTCCTTGCTATGCACTATAAATTACATTTCAACAGTCACAGTCACTAGCGACTACTCATCCTAAGCATGAAATAAGTGTAGTAGGGAGGGCTACCATTGGAATACTAAATGATGACCAATATGTAGACACTTTTGACTTGCAATTAAGATGTTTTATGATTCACCAGGTAGCAGTGTTGACTAGTGATTCCGCTTCTTACCAAATTACATTGCTCTTTGCTGCTTCTCCAACGGCAGAGCATCACCGTTTAATGCCGCATACTAAGTAATACTACTCGGTGACGCGCATGTAAACTACTTGGTCTGCTTAAGTGATTGCTGCTTTGACCTGCAATGTGAGTGTGTAGGGTTCAACGTCCCATCTGACACATTATAGGTCATTTCGGGGACGGCCTTTCCAAGCAAAATGCACATACATACACATAATAAATGAAACGGTGAGTTTAACCTTTACAGCAATAGAACAGAAACAAGCTAACCTAAAACTGCAAAAACTCGCCATTATTATTGGGCATATGTAAGACTAATGGCAGTTGTAATAATCTTCCCTGTTTTCCTACAGACAATCATCAATCTCATATTGCTGTCTATTGGAGAACAGAGGGCACTTCGACGTCCAGTATAAGCATTCCTATTTATCCTGTCTTTTACCGCATGACTTCTACCACGTTTATGCGCAAACTGCGCCTTTTCGACGGAACGAAAATGTCATGGAACTTTTGCTTGCTTCCCAACATCAATGTTATTGTCATTAAACCGCCCATATTTTGGCGTCGGAATTCGATTGTTTACCACAGGCTCCAACCAACACGAACGCTGACGTATTTGCGTTTACAATTAGGATTGTTGCGTTTGTGCAATAATTTATAGGTGCTCGTTATCTTACAGGTTGCAAGCTTCACTGCAACGGGATTTCAGTATCCATCCAGTTTACCCGTTTAACGTGCGCATTAACTGTGACTCGTTGTATATACATATTGCAAGCATATTGCTTGCTTTATTTTATTATTTTTTGTATAACGAAATAGATAAATATAGTTAAAAATCACAACAAATTGAAGTCAAGCGCTAGTTTTACTAGAGGTCTTCGTCGGCTGCGGAGGGGGATACCCCCTCCCTATTCCTCACTCCCTCGACGCTTATGGCGTTTCGTTCTCTCTCGGCGCCTGCGTCGCCTTACCTCGAGTTAGGGGGGACACTTGCTAAAAGAACTTAGTGGGAATAGATGTCCATCGAACTATTTGTGCAGAATGTTATTTTCCTTACGCCGCCGCTGAATCAGACGTCGCACATTATTCACCCGGCGTAGATCTGTTCCATTCATGCATCCGAGCGCCGTATAGCCTAGTTGCTTATCGGTTCCGGCCCGACGAACCGACGCATGCTGGGATCGATCGTACTAACGACCACACGCCGTGAAATATACCGCCACCGCCGCCGCCACGATAGCAAACGACAACGACGACGACAACAACAACAACAACAGCAACAACAACTACTACGAGTCTACTACTTCTACGACGTATACACCGATTGGAATAAAAAGCATATCTTCACGGGCTTTTGACTAAAAACTAAAAATACGTCAAAACTGGAAAAGAGCTGTAAGGAAAAACTCGAGACGACGACAGCAATGGCAACGACAACAACAACAGCTACTACGACTATTATTACTACTATTACTACCACTACTATAACTAGGCCTACTTCTACGATGTATACACCGATTAGAACTGGAAGCTTTTTTTCACGAATTTAGGACATACGTCGGAAAATAGGCCTACACCAAAACTGGAGGAGAGTTGTAGGGAAAAATCCGAGAAAACAACGACAACGACGACGCCATGGGTAGTCAACTAATGCCGAAAAGACGGCGAATTTTCTAACCCGTCCGTCGGTAACTTTTCACGGCAGCCGTTTTTATCGCTGTCGCCAAACGTTAACCGGCGTTATCGTCGCGCCGTGGTTTTGATGCGGCTTGACAGCAGTGGGAGTCGAACTCGCGATCGATAGGTTAGAGGTTAGACCGGCTATAAGATAATGACTCTGGATGAGTCGTTTGCGAGCGCGCACACACGTTCCGAGCAGTGTATACAATGACCTGCGTGCATTAAGAGGGTGTTTACACGATCGAGCAAACACGGAGCAAACGTCGAGCAAATGCTCGTCGTTTTATGATAATTAGCATGCTAATTAGGAGGGCAGGCGGGTTGTAATTCGAAGGCCTATACAACACGTGATCAGCTGTGGGCTAAGAGCTTAAGGCTAGGCCTACATTTGGGCCGGAGGACGGGGTTCTAATAGGCCTGCTTGAGCCAGCTTGATGTTTGCTCGATGTTTGCTCGACGTTTGCTCGATCGTGTAAACACCCTATAAAGCTTAATCGATGCAAACGGCAAAGTGATATGACTTAACGCCACGTTGTGGGATAACTGGTATTAGCAGATGATGGCCTGTGTATGAGTGAACGAACGTTCCATGCTATAGAAAGTTCAAATTTCTGGCAACAAAAACTTCACGAAAGACCCAGCAAGCCTACATTTCTGTTTCTGCATCCATACACATGCAGTATTCTCAGCTGCTGAAAAGGGAAGATAATCGCGGGGCTGGCCGAAGGACGTTAGTGTGGGAGGCGGTGTTGACAATTTTCCGTCGTAAAACGTAACTTATGGGACAGCGTCCCGCCTAATTGCTGTTGTTGACATGCAAATTTCATGACGCGGCCCACGCGACGGTATACGACAAATGGATATAAAGCGTCTTCTGTAGCTAGAACTGCATAGCGACCTTCAGTATTATAGAATTTCTGCCTCTCGTTCGCAACGGAAGTGAGAAAGTACGGTCGGCGAGTGCTTATAGGTGAGACTTAACAAATCGGCGACCATATTTACAGTAAACTAACCGCCAATTTTAGTCACCTATACGCTATAGAATCGACTCGGTCGGTCAGTGCATCACATGAATGGCAACGAAGCGCCTTCAAGGCATAAACTGATCATTTAAACCAGTTTGACACTGCGAACGTCTTCGAACTACTAATGTCGGTACAGATAATCGTACAATTATAACTGTATTCCATTACCAGCAGGACATCGTTACGTATTAGAGCCGAAAGTTTTTCTTTACGCGCTTAGGACTAAAGAAGGAAAACATGTTGATGCTGCCGGAGAGCTGCAAGAAAAAATCCGAGTGTTAGGCATTATACAGACGAACGGACAGTCTGGGAAAAACATAAACATACGGACTAATTTAAAGTAAGGTAGGCTGTGCATTTAAGTAAAGGTAAAATCATGCAGCGCATGGGCGGATGATAGGCCCAATCTTTTAAAAAAAAATCTCTCTAATTTGCTGGTCGGACTATGAGAGGCTAATCAAACTGGATTGTGGTTGTATTTAAGAACTGCCAAAAACTGTCAAAGTCGCGCGTTAGATCTCTTGAGTTCATCTAGCAGTGAGTTCCAGACCGTCGGAATGGAAAAGCTCGACGGCCATACGTTAGTCGACAGCTAGCTATGATTAGTTGGTTCAAGGTGCTCTTGTACAAAGGTGCCGCAAAGTAATAGTATTAAGCGAAATCGTTTTTTTTGCAGTGCAAACGATTCTGCTGATAGCTACACATTTTTTCGTATCTGGCCTTAAACTGTCTGTCTGTCTGTCTGTCACCTTCGTGCACCCTGCCTAAACTTTGCGGCTGATTTAGATATCATTTGAGAAATTCACCTGTGCGGTCCAGTGACAAATTGTGTAAGATGGGATCTCTAATCTCTGAATGGAAGGAGAAATTCAGAGGTCAAACTCTCAACCGAAACTCGCAATTGCTTATTTATGATTTACCAGGTGGCAGCACCGATCAACGATTCCGCCGCGTTTGACGGAATTACTTCGGTCCTTGTTATAACTTATTAATGTGATAGCTAGATGTATAGCCTGTGTTGAGAGATAGCATGAGAGCTTTGGACAGAGTGTATAGTCAGCGTCTGAAGAAGTAGGTTGATAATTTTTAGTCGAGTCACGAACTTGCGGCAGCGTCTGCAGCTGGCTGACTGGCTGGTGGTGACGTCACACGCAATGACGTCATTTATCAAGCCATCCGCATCATCAATCGTCACTACCGCAGAGCAGGCCATGCATCCAAGCTTACTCTGTGACTGTCCGTCGACAAAACGTCGTCAGCCGGAAAATTATTCACTCCCCCCGCTTTCACTGCGTATCTGTGAGAATATGACATTTCTGCAATATGCGTGCAGTCCGCATAGCAATACGTCTAAGTGGTTGGTTGCCTTTCCTCAAGAAGTCATCAGCATTTAGAGCAGTAACGACTAGCAACGCTGCGATAACCATAAACGTATACACGAGATTTCCTTGTCGCAATAGAGACATGGTTAATTAAACTTTTTTTATCATAATTATGCACCCCCGTGTGCATAACGCGCTACTGCTACGCAAAGTTGTCCGACTGTCCGTCTGAATGTAGCGTTGGTGATCTGTCAACATTCTATTAGTAGTCCACTTACAAATTTATTTGTCTACTGCCCAACAATCCAGCAATGCAACTTCTAAAGTTGCAATAGGCGTACTAATAGCCGTTTATTTATAACAGCATATTACAAAAAAAATCAACACAGCCTTAATGCATCAAAAGCAAACAAATCTATGCTGACGCCGATAGAATTAACAGGGTAAAATTTATGCTAAAATAGTGTATCATCCAGTTGGCGTTTTTTATTTCAAAAATGGGTACGTCAGTTAGCTTGCGCGGTAGCCATTAGACAGGTAGACTATAGGTTATTTTATCACCTAATTACAGGTAGGCCTACCTACCTTCCTGCTAATCAACTTTAGCTGCAGGCGAAGTATTGACGGACAGTTCGTTCTCTTGGGTTCCATCGTGAATAAAATATTGATGAAAGCGCGGTACATGCCAGCCGTCGAGCAAATTTTCAGCAGCGTGAATTGCAGTTCAAAGCAGGCTTTGCCCTCACAAACATACCAAGACTTTGCCCCTGGACTCCGTTGGGGTACGTAGTCCCCCAAATCCCTACACCTAATCTCCTTACCTCACTTTAGCGACGCCAATGGGCGATATAACGCGTATAGGAATACCTCGTGCAGTAGAGGGTTCGTCTTCGCTAATGAAATATTTACGCAGGCGTGTACGCTACTCTCATATACCGAACGGTACTTTAGTATTCATGGCAATCGCATTTGCCCCGCGTTTATTGGCAAGTATGAAAGCTGGCACAAAAACAGCTTTTTTGTCGACGAACAATTTTACATTTATGTGACAGTTTGTACTATCACAATTACTATTTAAATACTGTGCTAAATGTTTGAAAGTAATAAAATAACAGTACTTATATTTGAAATGCATCACAAACAAAACTGCGCTTTTGTAAGCCAGTTTCCGTTTGGCAGTCTTTGAAATGAATAAACGGCGTCAAGGGTGCGTACCCCGTACAGAGCGACATAAATGGTATAAACTGAACTGAATTGAAAACAACGCGCTCCGGCTTTCATTTAATTTCGGTTCCTTTTACTTTTTGTCCCTCTATACGCAACTTTAATGACGCAACCGGCATTCGTGTTAATATAGCAAATTTCGCTTTGTCAGACTCCCATCTCGGCTGGAAAAAATCATGCCTCTTCTCGTTGCCTCCCCTTCGATTAACACCTTGTGAATTTCTATCTCGGCATTTCGACTGGCAGCTCCGCCATTTCTTTTCTACAAATTTCAAATCTTGCGACAGTATCGTGTAAAAACAAGGAGAGATAAAGGTGGCGTATGACTCTTAATAGAAAACTCACAACGGGAATACGGAGCGTCACCTGCCATGTGCGATCGCACAGTGTTACCTGCCACCCGACGCAAATGAATACGCCCCCCCCCAGACAGGCCGCTACTCGATTTACCTACCTCGTAGAGATGGAAGAATGAGTTGAGCTCGGTGTCACTGTTGGTTATATACTTAGATACCTGTCCTTCGACAGTCACCCGTCCATAAACCCGCAATCTCGCAATCGCACGTCCGACACCTTACCGTTTACACTACCACGCCACCTCGTGTGTGTGTTTTTGTAGCGAGTCTGACGGAGACGGGAGTAAAGAAGCCGCCGTCGACTGCGGCAGTTGATCGTCGGCGCTACCAAGCCGGCGGCATTGGTTCTTCCAGTTACATCCACCCTCGCGACGCACATCCGGTGTTCCTGGAAACTTCACAGAACGTCAGCGTTGGACCGGGCGATCGTGCCGTGCTCAAATGTCGCGTCGAAAACCTCGGCACCAAAACGGTTTGTTCGTTCTGTTGACTTTCTTTCTACTGCTGTGGCCGCGGCTTAAAATGGAAACAAGTAAGCATCAGCTTACCTATGAAAACGCGAGAGTGGAAAACGCAAGAACGTAACTTAAATAAGGTTTTGAGCGTGTGTATTTGAGTTCTGCCAACGATAAATATCCTAGGTTACTCCTGTAGCCCCAGCGGAAGATTACTTTTTGAATTTTTTTGCTTGACTAGAAAGTCCCGTTTAAATGCACAGTACCAAAACACTGTTTCTGCAGTTACAGTACAAAAATTTGCGCGAAAGTACAGTGCTAAGTACGGATACGTTTAGTCTTACGCTACTTGTGGCCGGTGATATGTGAACTGGACTTTAACTTTTTGAACTCAACATTGCCGCTTTTGCAATACTTTTTGCCACAGCTAATGTTTAACTTTGCTTTTGCGTGTTGTACGCTTTTTGTTGCAAGAATCAGGAGCCCGCAGGGTACAGACGAGCTGACAGACGGACGGGCAGAACACGTAACGCGACCTACAGGACAGCTGCGCAATAGATTGTGAAGAAACACGAGTAAAACATGTATCGATAGGCCGATATTGGTTCAATAACCGACGGCAGGCACTGGTTGTCGTTGATAACGCGTGCGTCGTCGCAGCTTTGAAGGGTCAGGGCATTATACATCGTCGCTCGTCGCCGGAGCGTGTCAATACGATGTGATTATCACTAACTGTGTGCTCGCCCAGTCGCCCGTGCACTGCAGCGGCGTTTTGACACAGCAAGCAACCGAAAACGCGCGAACGAAAAACGCGGGAGTGGGTGGAAAACACGGGAACGGCATGTGTATCGCAGGTAACGAGATGTTACGAAATCAACCCAGTGTGCCGCGGTCGCTGCACGTCCGAAAACCAAACCGAACTAAAAATAAAGACTATCAGAACCAAACTCTTACGTTTTGTAGCTGCAAAAAAACTTAAACCAAACCGAACCCCGCGGCCATGAAGGTTTTTCCATCTCTAAGTTCGCGGATAGACAGGAAATGACACGCCGATTTCGAGCAGGCAGCTGCAGGCGCCTATACTCGCCGTGTAGGCCTACAGCGATCAGCTGACAGTCTCTGGGTGCTGGTTCCATTATGCGCTCATCAAGCACTGCCCTCGAGCTCATCAAGCGCCTACACAAACTGGGGCTCACCGACGCCTAGGAAACACAAGTTTATCATCACCGGTAAATGTGTCGCTGCGGTTACTATACCAGTTTGTGACACTGACGTTGCACCAGCGTTTCAGAAAGAAAGATCTCGTGCGAAATTAGTCACATGTTTTTTTCCAGTTTTGTTTTTTTATTTTTCACAACCATGCGATCTGGTGCCCCTCCGCGATTTACAGTCCTGCGTTTTCCCGCCCTACATTTTTCACGTTCTCGCGTTTTCCACTCCCGCGTTTTGCGGCGTTTTCAGCAACCCCCTTCCTCGATGAGTTCCGGGGATGGAGGCGTTGACAGACGCACGTAAATAATTTCATTGTCAGACGGTGACCTCCATCAGGCGACACATTCAGCGCATAAACGACGTCATTACAGTGCCGGTGTCCCTCTGTTGCTGCTGCGGCTGCTGCAGACATGCGCCTTGCGTGCAGCGAACTACGACATCTTGCCACTTCAACATACAGCGAGCTGCCAATTGTGCACGATTCTCAGATGAGGTCTAAAATTTGTGCTGTGTGCATCCGGTTGCAGCCGGAAAAAAGGGAAGGGGGAGCGGCATAATTATTTTATTATTATTATTATTATTATGAATGAATGAATGTTTATATTATAGCGTGTCATGTAGTATTAGGCCTACCCAACAATTCATTAACAAGAAGCCCAGCAGTTGCTAGGATAGCCGACCGTACTGGTTGTCAGTGACCTTAAAAGTCATCTAAGGTCAATAATTTTCACGGCATTTAAAAGCCTTTATGCGACTTTTTATTAGTTATTAATAGCAACCTAGGCCCGATCTTTCAACGTTTCCAAGATATGGCCAGTTTTGCGTTAAAAAATGCACATTTTGCTTACACCTTCCATTCAACCCCAAAATTTGTAAATGTTATCCTTGCACTAGACAGCTGAAATTTTGCATGCCTAGGTTTAAGACAAAGGGCTAATTAATCGTGTAAAAAAATTCCTAACAAACAAATTGGCACACGAAGTAGTACTCAGGAGAACCTGAGGAAAGTTACTGCAAACAGCATTTTTCAGTAAAACTTTGAAAGCATGCCAAAAATTGCACAAACATTTTTGGAGGTCCAATAAAAATTTTAGGGACGCAGGTATTTTTTTGCGGACGGACGTCAACCGGAAGCACATATTTTTAGGCCTAACAGTCGTATAGCCTAACTTGCTTGTCATTCAGTTGTTTTATTAGCCGTATTACGTGTCTCGTCCGTTCGTCTGTTTGTCTGTCCGAGTGTCCGTGCGTCAGTCCCGTACACGGGATCCTAAATCGAAAACTAAAAGGCGTAAAAAACCAAATTGGTGCGAACGTTCCTCGGGGCTGCAAAATGAAAAAAAAGTCAAAGTATGGCTTATTTTTTAGCACAACATTTTGCATTTTCCGACAAGAAGATTATCAATTTATGAATAAACTCATATGTTGGGACGATAACTTAGCGACAGTCGTTCCGAGGAAGGCAGCAGCGGTTGCCGAAACGTCAACAAGTTTTTCCGACAGCCTTCCGACAGCCTGAAATTTATAATGGACATTTCCCTTCTTCCACGACGCAACGACTTGTTGCGTTGGAGAATGGAAACCAGGCTTAATGCGATGTATCGCATTGTCGTCTATGGGATGCGGTGCTACGCCTAGCTATAGGTCTTCTAATGCTCCTGCTGCTGCTGCTGAGGTTTTGTCGTGCAAATGAGCTCTGTGCATCTCTGACGTGCTCGGCGTGGAAACCACGTTCATAATATTTTCCTTCACATGAGTAATGATGGCTATTATCCAAGGCTGTAATCTGTCGCGAAGCCTGCGTTTGTTCGCAAGCATTAAACTATAATATCGAGCTTACAGCTGAGCGTTTCAGCTGCTGCTTCTAACGTTCTGGGCGAACATCGTTTTAGCCAACCGTACCTGAGTAACGGTCGAGCTATTGTCGTCTGTCTGTCTATCTGTCCGTCGGTCCGTCGATAACGGATGTATTGTAGCTAAGTTTTAAGTCGTAAAGTAAACTTTTGCACGAATAATTAGCCATGTGTGTTAAACTCTGGCATGCAAAATATTCCACATGCGCACGTAATACTCCGTGCTGTGCACTGTAATTTGTATTTTTACAGTCACTGTCACTCCCTACAGTTCGGATATATTTTCCGTAGAGGCCTATACTACATCCCTTTTATTAGTTGGCTCATAAACATGCAACACGCTTTGACGCGCAAACGCGCGTTGACGCGCACAATGAGAAAACATCTTTAGAATTGGGCGAACATAAACATCTTAACTAAACTGACCTGAACGGGACGGGCAGCGTTTGTTCGGGTTTTTGTCACGTGACAGTGACAAGGTCACGTGGTCTGCGTTGTCTTGTATAATAAAGGTGACGTGGCGACGCCAGGCGGACGTCCACCCGCTAACAATCGGTTTGTTTCCGTTCGTCGGCGACCCGAGAATCAACGTCGACTACAATCAGCGGACTCAAGAGTGGAGTCTGGTAATACAGAACGTACGACCGGCCGACGACGGACTGTACCATTGCCAGATCAGCACAAAGTCCTCGGACCACGACAGCTCGTACGATGTACGACTCAACGTCAAAGGTATCGGCACAACTAATCATCAATGATCATCAGCTAGTTCGATCTCAATTTATTGTCAACAGCATTAGCCTGGGCGCCTGTTTCATTTTTACGCGCGATAGTACAATGCTTTGCGCGTCTTAGCCATGGTCTGGGCGTCTGTCCGTCTGTCTGTCTGTCACACTGCAGTATTGTATAAAACAGTAAGAGTTAGAATCACAAAATTTTGACTGTGGGCTGCCCCAAGGACTCTAGATTATCGCGACGAAATTTCGTGCTTCTTGGTAAGGTGTTTCACTTCGAACGCGGGGGTCAAAAAGGATATCTCTTTAAAAAAACGTTATTTTACTGCTATTGGCTCTTCTAGTGTAAAAACGGTTGCAAATATAGGTACATATCATAACAAGCACTGGCTTTTTGATTTTATCAACATTGACGACGTTAAGTGATTTTAATCCCCTTCCCCCCAAAAATATGGATTTTCGTGAATTTTTCGTGCTTTCGGACAGCGACACACATTTTAAAAGTAAATTGCGACGAAATGACTTGAGATAGACCAAGACAATCTGCATATAAATTTTTGCATTAAAGTCTAATTTTAGAAATTTAATCTTCGAACCTCTAGGCTCACGGAGGTTTGCGCAGGCGGGCATCAAAGAGAATTACCCCTTAAAAGTGGTTATTTTACCGCTATTGGCTCGACTAGCGTGAAAACAGTTGCAGATATGCACGGATATGCTACTTATCATAACAAGCACTAGTGACGAGCGCTTGAGTGGTATCAACATCGATGACCTTTAATGAGACTCAATGACCTTGGACCATGAACGATGGGGAATTTTAGTGTTTTTTTGTAATTTTTGGCTGCGGCGCACATTTCAAGAGTAAATTGCGCCGAAACGGCTAGAGATAGTTAATAAACTTGGACAATCTGCGTAGGCCTATGAAATTTTTGGCATAGAACGTCCATATTTAACAATATAAATTTCGACTTTTTAAATTCAAGAAGTCTTTCGTACGGAGGCCTCAAATTTGGGTACTCCTTTAGAACGCATTGATATTTAATTGCATTCTGTATACGACTGCCCAGGTGGCAGGACCGCTGCTATCGTGCGTCACGTGAGCTTTGCTCAAATTACTTGTATAAGCGGTTTCAGTGGCGTTATGGTCGCAACGTCCGTCCATGCTTCTGATCGTAATGTGGTTTTCGCGATGTCTTTTGTGTGCATTGGCGCATTTTTTAAAATGGTCTGTCGTTAGCGCATCTTTGTATAAACTGATTACCGTCAATTTTGTTGTCAAAAAATCAAAAGGGCGCAGTCGTCGAGTTCCAAACATCTACATCGTGTCTCAAACAACTGCGCCAATTATTTTATTCTGTGAACAACTCCGTGAAACATTGGCTGATTTTGATACGTTTTGGCACGCAGCATCGTGAAAAAAACTTGACGTAGCTTAAGTAGTTTTGGCCGCCTCATCTTAATACTGTCGCCACACTACCTCGTAAAATGCAGAAGTCGCAGTTTGGCCGTTTACAACAAGGAATCCATACTGAGTAGCAGAAACGTGACAGCAATCAGTTGATACAATGACGACTACAGTTATACAAGAAAAAAATGACTAATCACAAGCTGAACGGTAGTTCAAGCCCTGTGTTAACGGCGACTTCTCTTTCTTATGGGAAAGCCGAAAATTCGACCCCCCACAGAATCAAAACCCCTGATCTGATTGAGATAAAATTTGGCACGGTTGATTACGTCGGCGAGATGACCCCTCATGCAAAATTTCATGTAAATCCCTCCAAGGGGG
>Ga0056128_1001975_pt1 | contig 23876 bp, 12 predicted proteins | sample WorMetLIZISLAND2_FD_71113 | JGI IMG/M metagenome (GOLD analysis project Ga0056128, IMG submission 71113) | Marine gutless worms symbiont microbial communities from Max Planck institute for Marine Microbiology, Germany - Olavius geniculatus... ... | reverse complement strand
ATACAATCATAAATTCGCACTCAAAAACTGACAGACAAACTGTCAGTTTAATCTAGCACATAAACTAAAAAGAACTGAAATGTTTAAAAGAAAAATGAAATGAGAGATACTGAGAATAGAGAACAGAAATACCGTTAAATGTAAAACTTAGTGATCAATAGCACCCTTGGTCATATCTCGCACCGTTTAGCCACTATAGTGCGTACCGACCTTTATAGTCATGCAAAGTCAATAATATTTATTCTATCTGAATGGATGTGTGCCACTTCCTATTAGTAATTAATAGTAATCTTAACTCTATCTCCCTCACTGTTTCCAAGATACGGCCACTTATAGCTTAAAACTTATAACTTAAAACTTTCCACTGATAATTGCGACCAAACCACTGCCGATGGAGACATGGTTACGATTGATAACCTATAGGAAATCACCAGAGCCCTATACGATGGTACCATCGCCGATCCTCTACGACTTACCGTTTAGCCACAATGCATCCGTGACGGACGATAGACGGACGACAATATGACAACAGCTAGACCTTTACTTAAGCACGGTCGGCTAAAAACACTTGAAAAAACGAAAAATCGAAATAAATAAACGCGCCATCGTCATGGTCAGCGTGTTTTATGTTTTTTTTCACAAGACTGGTTTCCGAGTCAAGATACTGACTTCAGAGAAAAACAATTATTAATAAAGGAAATATTAAAGTGATACTGTAAAATCAGAGACGTCACAGAAGCACTGAATGTTTAACAACAAACGAAGATGTCGGCTCAGTGCCGACATGACATGCGGCCGTCCGTTTAGTTATGCGTACTCGCCTACTGAGCAACTCTACTATCCGGCTTGCCTTCTTATCAGCTGAGGCGTGTTCAATCAGTTCTGAATGCCGCCGCGCGTATTATCTACGGCGGCAAGCGATCTGACCACGTCACACCACTGTTGCGCGATCGTCAGCATTGGCTACGAGTGCCAGAACGTATACAGTTTAAGCTGTGTCTTATGGTATAATTTAAGGCACTGAACCATCTTGCACCGGAGTATATCAGGAGCTGCTGTGTCCCGGTGTCTAACGTAGCTCGTCGTCGAGCTGGTCTCAGGTCGTCATCTCGCCGTCTGGTGGACATTCCGCGAACACGTTTTAAGTGCGGCGAACGTTTTTTCACAGTTGCTGGACATTCTGCATGGAACTCGTTACTTGTGAACATTTAGATCTGCTGCATCTGTTGACTCGTTTAAGCGGCTACTAAAGACACACTTGTTTGAAATATCGTTCCCGTTAATCTGACGTTAGGTTTTAGCTTTCTGCATTTTAGACATTGACGTTAGGCCTATTGTTTTCATTTTGCATGTTTTGTCAGGCGCCCTTGTTTTTATCTTAGGATATATCACGGCGTCATACAAATTGTCGTATCATTATTTTTTATATCCCCGGTAGTAAAGATTTCCGGGGGTTAAAAAAACAAAAAAGTTTTTTAAAAATGTCAGAGTGACTAAAGGTCTGGTGCATCGCCGGTCTCAACAAAGGTCTCGCTAATCAGAATAGCGTTAAATCTCTGAAGTAGTTATTATTATTAACTCACCCCAATTTTGATTTTTCTACGCCTTTTTGTTTTTCAATTAAAAGCTAGCTCGTGCGGGACAGACAAACGGACCGACAAACGGACGAACGGACAAAAGCCGTAATACGGCCTATTAGGACGGCCGCATAAAATTATTGTCGGAACGTGACCGCACCAACCACTGCTACCCGGTTAGTTATGAAGTCATATGCCAGCCGTTATAACTTGCTTACAGTCTATAAGGACTCGAATCATGTGACTAGTGAATGACGCTATTTAACGTCAGGTGCTTTGATAAATGGCTTCCAGCTAAAGGCTTTCTCTCTGCATGGTTCATGCACTAAATAATTAAAGACAATAATTATAGTAATGTGCTTTTCGTGCCGTGCCACGTAGAGTGTCATTGGCAATGCAATATTAATCAGGTAATTGAATAACGGTAACCTGTCAAACTTGCAAAGCTTCTAGCCTCCCACTATGCATGCGTTTGCAGTTACTGTTTTCGTCTGGCGTTTTCGTTTCACATGAAAACTAAATATGATTCGTTGTTAAGATAAGTACGTAAGTTCAATTTAACAATGGGAACTTAAGTCCGAAATGTTCCCCAGTGTACGCCTATGTGGTAAAATTTACACGAAGATGCTATGGGCCAATAGACTACCGACATGTTCTAAAATGCCGGTGTTGATGCATAGCCTATATCTTTACAGTTTTAACGGTATATCTATGTAAAATGTTGTTTTTAAGGGCATAGGCCTATCTGTTAGAGCGGAGTGTCAGCTCCTGCATGTCCTGTCAACATTGTAGGCCTATCTGTTGTCTGCGTTTTGCTCTGATTTGTACGTAGACAAAAATAAATTCCTTCAATTCAGTAATTCATACCGCTGTCAGAGTGACGGTTTGAAGTAGTTGACTCATCGCCGGAGAACCCGACAAAGTGATTGTCGCGACGCACATTATCAAGACAACTTAGACGATGTATTATCTCGACTGAATTTCGCTACAGCGCGAGCGCAGCATATTGTTACGCATATACGACTGCGTGTGATGATTCACAGGCGTTTTTGAACTGGTCTTTTCGGCATGCTGGTACTATATTGTAATCAGTTCTGTTATTACACTGAATTGTTTGTGGTACAATTATACGCCTCCTATACGCGTGTCTGCCAGCTGACTACGTAGTCGAAGCAGCAGCAGCCTCAGTAGTCGATGGTGCTGCTGCTGCTGCTTGCCTCCAAGCTACCGATGATTCGCCTGTCGACGTACGTACGCCGTCGTCATCTCCGTTCCCCTTCAGCGCCCCTCTTCACTGCCAGAGTGACAGAACGGCAACGCGTCGCATAAAGCACAGGATCGGCGCCCCATGGCGTCGGATTAGGATTTGGGATTATCGTGATTTGTCGACACACCTGCTTACTTACAAGCTGCAGTGCGCCATTTCGGAAATGCTTTTTCCTTGATCACAAGATTAATTTAGCACAAAACAAACGTCGCCCCGAGCTAACCAGATTTAGAAGACACTCCATGCTAAGCTATGACTGTAAATAGCTCGCTTTGGAAAATTCAGCAAATTGGCTAATTAGTTTTTTTTATTTGCAGGTTTTATGCTTAACTGCACGTCGGCTCTGTCGTATAAACTGCCGTTATTTAAGTCTTCTTGTTCAGCAGACCAATTTCTCAAATACGTTTAAATACATTTCACGCAGCTGCATAGATGTTAGGCCTATAGCTGTTGTAGTTGTTATGATGATAAGATGGTGCGCCGTGTTGACTGTGCTTTAAACAGCCGAACGCCCAGTCAACTCGAAGCACATCGTATTGAACGACGCGCAAGCAGCGACTGTGCGCTGGCACGCCTCAAGCATTGATCAGTGCTTCCTGTAGACCTATAGGCTGGCTTATACCAATGCATTGTCACTCGACGATTCACTATGGAACGCCAACGCCAACTCTGCATTCCGCACGAGATAATACGCTAAGTAAAGCCAAAAAAGATAATCGAAAATAATGAATGCTAAGTTTGTTTTGTAAGTGATTTCGCATTAATACCTATTTCTTCGAAGCGTTGTTTGTCATGGACGTCAGATAGGGGCCTACCGTAAAACTGCTAATAGAAGCCCCGGCTTCTATTAAAACATTGTAAATCTGCCATATCAAAGTAATACACTTTTTCTGTACGTGTGCAATACTATTATTGCAATACAATTTAGAGTGAGTGTAGGCCCTATTCTACCACTGCACGTACAACTACTATTACTACTATGTCCTACAACTACTAGCACACTTACAACAACTATTATACTACTACTACTTGAATGTCCGGCTTATATTGGAGACCCGGCTTATGTTAGGAACCCGGCTTCTATTTGAGACCCGGCTTTTATTAAAACATCAGACTCAGACCCTCCGGCTTGTATTAGCAGTTTTACGGTAGACAAACAACAGTCTAACTGTCTGTCGTCTGTCATATGCGTGCAACCTTAAGCTTCTTCCAGAAAATTTTGCTCTCTCCAAATATAAATTAACGCCACTCTCCTGTTTAGCCTGTCTATACAAATCAGATCTTCCCTTCTCGTCGGGGTCAGCCCCCCTCGAAGTGTCATTGCACCCAGCAATAAGCCTACCAGTCAAATGACATGCAAATCGGTCGTACCATTTAAGGCCCTACATGACTTTTGTAAGTGGTGTGTATGAGCGTCATGGCATGCTGGTTATTAAGGAAAACACGTTGCTTAGCAACAGTTGCTATGCCGTGTACAGTTCATGTTGGCACTAACACTAAAATGATCTGTGCAGTCTGAAGTATTATTGTGCCAGGTTTTATGCTTGTATCACCATCTGAGCAATTCTGGCCATATTTTGCAATTTGCACCAGTCGCCTACTACCGGGATTGACCCAAGCCAGTGCACGTAGAGGACTCGGGGTCGACGTATAGGTGGCCATGCTACGTGGCATCACACTTTGACAGTCAGAATGCGTCCCAGCCAAGGGATCAACGGTACATATTAGCAATAGCTAGTAACTTTAATGAAAGACAAATTAACAGTTAAAACGGTAGCTGTCAAACGAAAATTAATATACAAAACATTTTCGCTGTGTAGATTAGGTCTGCTTGGAACTATTACTTAATGCAGGCAGTGCTTGGAATATGGCACATAAAATTATTTGAACAATTAGCTGCCAGTTTGTACGTTCGACGTTAAAAACAATCAAACTTCACAAAACGCCAATTTTGTTAACTGTGTACGAAAACTGCGATAGTTTCTACTTAGCTCGGTTCAACCTGAGTTTTCGTAGTGATATAAACAAGTGGTAAAGCATAAAGCCATAAGCAAAGTCAGGCTTAAATACAAGAATGCAAACAAAGCCAATACCACAAGTAATTTGAGCAAAGTTCACGTGACGCACGATAGCAGCGCTGCAGCGGTCCTGCTACCTTGGCAATCTGTGTACAGCAATAAAATAATAACGCATCTTGAAAGAGTACTCAAATCTGAGACCTCCGTATGGAAGACTTCATGAATTGAAAAGGTCAAAACTTAGATCATTACTGTTAAAAATGTACGTTTTATACTAAAAAAATTTTATATGCAGGTTGTTCAAGTCTATCGCCAGCCTTTCGGCGCAATTCACTCTTAAAATGTGTGTCACAGCCCGAAATCGCGAAAAATTCACAAAAACCCTAATTTTGAAGGTTCAAAATCGTTCAATGTCACTGATAATAATAAACTTTTAAAAAGCCCGTGACCAGTGCTTGTTATGATAAGCAACATGTCTGTATCCATCTAGAACCGTTGTAACACTAGACGAGCCAATAACGGCAAAATAACGTTTTTTATGGCGTTTCTTTTGGCACCCTCGATCGAAGGGAACAACCTCAGACAGGGGCACGAAATTTTGTCACAAAACTAGAGTCCTAGAGCCCCACAGTAAAAATTTCGTAATCCTAGATTGCAGCGTTTCGATAGGGCTGCAGAGTGTGACGGACGGACACGGACGCTCAGGCTATGGCTAAGACGCGGAAGCATTTTGCTATCGCGCGTAAAAACCGAGGTCTGGCTGTAACGAGGATAGCCTAATGCTAGAACATACATATTTAGGCTAACCTACTATGGACGATGGTCTGGTTTCATTTCTGGCATGTGACTTGTAACCGGAACCGAAAGCCGGTTATCTGCAGTAGGTGATTTGTGAATCCGGTTTTGCGGAACCGGCGGTTCGATCATATTCAGCGTCGCGGGGGGGGGCTAATTATCTCCGCAAATGAGCTGTGATGTGGCCGAGGGATTTTCCTCTTGCCGCAGCAGCACTTCGTCGCCTAAGGATGATGTCAGGCATTCTTCGTCGTCGTCGTCATCATCAACAAGTTCGAAGCAGATCTCACCAAAAAAGGGTTCACTGATAACGAAGCGTTCTCTCCGCTGACGCAATTCATTCCCCCGCTCAGGGTAACTCCTCACTTCCTGATATACCACATCAACAGTCAGTCATAAGCGTTAAACATAATCAAGTCGAGTTTCCAGTAGGCCAATTAAACTCCAAGTTTTACTCGATGAAAGTTTATGTCAGATAATTTTATCGAATGATTTTTAGGTCAAGTTAAAATCAAACATGGTTAAAAAAAACAAGAAGTCGGAGCTAATGCTCATGAGACGCGCAAGAGCCTATGGCATTTCCTGTTCGCAGGTAATCTTAGTCTATTTCCATCCATTTCGTCGCTCTTTACACTTTTGCAGCTAAAATTGTCAAAAAATCATTTAACATCAATATTTTAAGAGTTAAAGGTCATTCAAGGTCATCGATGTTGACATTTCTAAAAAGCTCGTTGCCAGTGCTTGTTATGATAAGCAGCATGTCTGTGCCTATCTGCAACCATTTTTATGTTAGACGAGCCAATAGCGGTAGAATAACGTCTTTTTAGGAGGAGTACCCTTCTTTCGTTCCTTCGTTCGCAAGGATTCCTTTCACCAAATGGCATCACATTTTGTCACGAAATACTAGAAACAACATCTGGTAAAAAGCCGAAGTCTCTATCTTAACTGGTCTTGAAACGGTACCGGGTCGTGACAGAGAGACAGACGGACGGACAAACAGACAGAATTATCATAGCTAATACGCGCTATATCAAGCTAGCTAGCTAGCTCTCGCGCGTAGCAACAAATCCGGCGGAAGTTTGTGACCTTTGGTCGCTTCTGGTTTAGTTAAATTCGAAAAGAAAATTATGTCGTTCGTCACTGAGTCTGTTTGTATGACTGCCGGATGATATAATTAAAATAATTACTCAAAAATGTTTCGATTAGGTCAAGAGGAACTTTAATGCTAAAGTTACCACAACTGAGATGCCTATAACAAATTAACTATACCTCTCTCGGTGTCGTAAAAGTCTTCGTAATTCTGATCTCCTGACCCTAAACAAAAGTGATATTTTACAGTGTTTGCAGTAATTCAATAACGAACATCAACTACCTAATAATTAAGAGCACTTCTTACTTACTGCTCTCGTAAAGTAACATTTATAACTGCTTTTAATTACTTAAAAAGATAAGTGGTTATATTTTACAACTGCTTGGCCTAAACAGAGCCCCCAGCGACGTTTATTGACTGTAATTTTTGTCAATGTTTTGAAATTTTTCAGCATTTTTAATTTATTAATTTCGAATGTTTGTATTATTCTGAACAGCGGAAACGTGTTGGCAGTTGTTTTATATATTTGATGCCACCGAAAAGTGATCATTTTTTGACTAACTATTTGCGCTATCGCCGCCATGCTCGCTGTGAACTGCCTAAAACACGAACAGCTCGATAGCCTACGTAAAATTGAAATCCTCTTTACCATACTGTTTGACTAATTTTTACTCTCAGCCTCGTATTTTAGCTAATTTGGCTAGGAGTTGACTGCAACACTGATCAAAGCTGTTTCGTGATTTATTCGCGTCAATTTGACAACACTGCTCACTGTACCTTGAAGTGTTTAGCGGGCGACGTCCAGAGACAGTCTGACCCAGAGGCGCGTGTCATCTGCAGTACCATGCGCCGATTGTGCAGCTGCGTCAGCTGCAGTCCACAGGTGCGCTGCATCTTACGACGCACATAGTCCACGAGCCGAGTGTCACCGGGGCACTTTCCCGACAGGTCCATCGCCGACTCTCTCTCGCACTCCACGTACACCGTCAACGACACCACATCTGCACAGTGTCCGCCAGCGGCGTCGTTCGTTAAAAAAAGTACGAGGGACACAAAGTTGCAGTTTTCCTATAGACAGACGTACGGCTGCATATTTTCAACAGAAAGTGCTCAGAATTTCAATTTTGCCTATTATTAGTATTATAGCCCCACGTTTTGTTCTTTTGAACGAACATTTTTCGACAAAAAATTGCGACAGAATAATATTTAAACAAGGCATTTGCCCCGCCACCTCCTCCCTGCCTCGACGTCATGGTGGGTCGAGCAGTCATAGTCGGTTGGTACTTGATAGTGAGTTAGTAAAAAAATATTTATTTGCTACACAAATTGTCACAATACTTCTGAGCTGGCAGCGCCAAAAGGTGGAACATACAGGGTGGTCCAAAAACGGCACAAAGTTTATGGCACCATAATTTTGCAACCGTACATCACAGAGTCATGCGGTTTTCAGCAAAATGTTTTGAAAGAAATTTTTTATATGACTAAAGTCAGGCCCATCTGTAGCCATTTTCGGCGCAATTCACTCTTAAAATGCGTGTCGCAGACGGAAATCGCAAAATAATTAAGTAAAAACCCATATTTTGGGGGCTCAAGGTCATTCAAGGTCATCGACGTTGACACCAATAAAAAGCTTGTCACCAGTGCTTGTTATGATAAGCAGTATGTCTATACCTATCTGCAACCGTTTTCACGCTACGCGAGATAATTGCGGTAAAATAACCACTTTTTAAAGGGGTAGCCGTATTTCACGCCCGCCTGCGCCGGCCTCCTTGAACCTAAGGGGTCGGGACTTGGACTGCTGAAATCTACGTTTAGTGCTGAACATTTCACATGCAGGTTGTCTTAGTCCGTCTCCAGCCATTTTGGCACAATTTACTCTTAAGATGTGTGTCGCCGCCGGAAATCGCAAAATAATTAACTAAACCCCTCTATTTTTGAGGTTCAAGGTTATTTAAGGTCATCGACGTTGACACAAATATAAAGCTTGTCACAGTGCTTGTTATGATAAGCAGCATGTCTGTACCTATCTGCAACCGTTTTCACGCTACGCGAGATAATTGCGGTAAAATAACCACTTTTTACGAGGTAGCCGTCTTTTACGCCCGCCTGCGCCGGCCTCCTTGAACCTAGGGGATCGGGACTTGGACTGCTGAAATCTACGTTTAATGCTAAACATTTCATACGAAGATTGTCTTAGTCTATCTTTAGCCATTTCATCGCAATTTACTGTGAAATGTGCGCTGCATCCAAAAATTGCGAAAAATTCCCTAAAAACCTCTTTTGGGGGGTTTCAAGGTAGTTTAAGGTCACCGATGTTGATAAATCTAAAAAGCCTGTCAACAGTGCTTGTTACGATAAGCAACATGTGTACCTATCTGCAACCGTTTTCACACTAGAAAAGCCAATAGGGTCAAAATAACGTCTTTTACAGGGAGTACCCTCTTTGATGTTCTCGTTCGAGGAGAACCCTTTGCCTAGGGGCACGAAATTTTGTCACGACCAACTAGACTCCCATGGCAACCCACAGTAAAAATTTCGTGATCCTAGCTTGCACCGTTTCGATAGGGCTGCAGAGTGTGACAGACAGACACACACACACAGACGCCCAGGCCATGGCTAAGACGCGCGAAGCATTCTGCTATCGCGCGTAAAAACGATTGGCATGCATAAAGTCTAAGCATGTTGAACATACGCAAAATACGTAGGCCTATGTGTTCTACTTTTAATGCGCCACCTTCCGCACTATAAAAGCAAACTGTCGGAATAGCAAAGTGTAAGCGTAATTGTAGCGATGGCACAATTAAACAGACAAGTCACACAGCGTCACAGTTTAAATCAGACAAATACGTCTTCAGTGATCGCTTAAACTGTTAAAAGCTTGTGTTTCGCTCAGTGGCGGATTTAGGCTTCAGCCAAGGGGGGAATATCCCCCTTGCCCCTCCCCCTCCTCTCTCCCTCCTTCCCTCTCCTCTTCCCCCTTTTCCTTTCTTCCCCTTTCCAGTTTTCCTTTTCCCTTTCCCTTTACTTTAGAAGTAGGACCCCTTGAATCCAGCTAGGGAGCATGGGGAGCGCTGTGAGCTTTTCCAGCGGGGTCTGGGGCAGAGCCGCAGCCGAAATCGAATTTGGTGCTTTAAAATATAACGTCTAGCGGCAATAATTTTAATAATTTTCCTGATACACGAACTTTTTAATTAGCAGTTCGGCAAAGCATACAAAGTGTTTAGTTATGGATAGGGGCTCAAGGGGGGCGCACGTCCGCCCCTGGATCCGCCATTGATTTCGCTGTCGAAGTTTGACCGGCAGATTGTTCTACAGCCGCGATCCAGCGGCCGTGAAGCTCCTGTCACCGATCTGTGACTGTGTCCGCTGCACGGCACACGTGCAGACGTCTGACCTGAGATGTCTACGTCTCATCTCAGTGATGATTGAGCAAAATGAATGATCAATTGATTGACCTATTGTCGCTGTCTGTACTTCCGTTATTTTAAAACCGGACGAATAAATCACCAATAGTGGAAATGTAGAGTAAATTTTGCCTACTAATACACAGCTACATACGTCATCAAGTAGCATCATTTATAATGCCAATTGACGTCACACAGGCAGACGAGCAAAGTGTCACTCGTTGATATTGTAAACATGTAATGACGTAAACCGGTCACGACTCACCGTACCACGTAAATAGGATGGCTCGTAGCCTTTAGTCGTACGCGCAGCAGGCTATCAGTAGACCATAGCATTATCTCCTCCGACGATCTCCTGTTTTGCCTCGGTTTGGTTGTTTGGTTTTCTTATCCCTCAGCAGAATTTTTTACTTAATTGTGACTCATCGTAAAACTTTTTCACGTGTAACCACTGTGAGTTGCCAACTTACTGATTACCCGCGCTGACTTATGCAATTAACGCTACGAGAAATTCCGCACTAAGTGTAATAGACCTAATCAACCAATCACTTACCATAAGGGTGATCGACATTATATATGCAGTCTGTCTGTTTTTTGCTGAAAAGTAACGTAATATTTACAGTACAATAGCAAACGTATTATATGGTTGTAAATGTAATACTGCTACCACACCAAGTGCTCGGTAAAAAAAAGTGTCGGTGCTCAATGCCGACATAATATGCAACCGTACTTGTCAAACTGAGTAAGTAAGTAAGGTTATTCACAGTGTGGTGTGCTCAGGACCGTTAGAAAAGCTAAGTCTCGAGTGTCAAACTGTGAACTTGACCTTTTTGACTTTTTGAACTAAAAATTGGTACGCCAAATATGCTACTCTGCGGAACAGGTAAGCACATTGGGTCTTTCTATTTCTTTTATTTTCAAGTTAGGAGCCCAAAGGGGAGGGACAGACGGACGGACAAGACACATAATGCGGCATACTAGTCGTTTGGTAGTGTAACGGTAGGGTGTCGGAGTCGGACTTACGATCAACAAGTAATCTGAGCAAAGCTCATGTGACGCGCGATAGCAGCGGTCCTGCCACCTCTTCAATCAGTGTACAGCAATAAGATATTAATGCGTCTTGAAAAAGTATTTAAATTTGAAGCGTCCGTATGGAAGACTCCTTGAATTTAAGAGATCGAAACTTAGATTCTTAAAAATGTACGTTCTATGCTAAAAATGTCATACGCAGGTTGTCCAGGCACACCTGCAGCCATTTCGGTGCAATTTACTCATAAAATGTCTGACGCGGCCAAAAATCGCCAAAAATTAACTAAAACTCCCCCATTTAAAGGTTCAAGATCATTCAAGGTCATCGACGTTGACACCAATAAAAAGCTTGTCACTATTGCTTGTTATGATAAGCAGCATGTATGTGCCTATCTGCAACTGTTTTCACGCTACACGAGCCAATAGCAGTAAAATAACCACTTTTTAGGGGGTAGTCGTTTTCGACGCCCGCCTGCGCCGGCCTCCTTGAACCTAGGGGGTCGGGACTTAAACTGCTGAAATCTAAGTTTAATGCTGAAAATTTCATATGCAGGTTATCTTGGTCTATCTTCAGCCATTTCGTCGCAATTTAGTGTTGAAATGTGCGCTGCATCCAAAAATTGCGAAAAATTCACTAAAGCCCCTTTTGGGGGGTTCTAAGTGGTTCAAGGTCATCGTTGTTAAAAAATCTAAAAAGCCTGTTACCAGTGATTGTTATGATGAGCAGCATGTCTGTACCTATCTGCAACCGTTTTCACGCTACACGAGCCAATAGCGGTAAATTAACCACTTTTAAGGGGTACCCCTCTTTGACGTTCTCGTTCGAGTGGAACCTCCGCATTCAGGGACACGAAATTTTGTCACGGAAAACTAGAGACCTTGAGGCAGCCCATGGTGAAAATTTCGTGATCCTAGCTTGCACCGTTTTGATACAGCTCACGAGTGTGACAGACGGACAGACGGAGAGACAGACGAACGGACGGACGGACAGACGTTCAGGCCATGGCTAAGACGCGCAGAGCATTCTTTTATCGCGCGTAAACAGTCGTATCAGTCAAGTCGCCCGCTATCGGATGGTTACTAATTGGATGGGTGACTATCTGCGGAGAGATAAACCATCATAACCAGCATCAACGCCAACTCAGCCTTCTATTTCTCCGAGTACCTACTTGCCTGTGTGACTGGAGTCAAGGCGGGGGGGGGGGCGTTCATCTGTGTCGGATAGCAGGTGTAATCCCATATGACAGGTGACACTCCGTAGCTGTGAGATGAGTTTTCCGGAAAGAGTTATATACAACCTTTATGGCCTAACCTTTGACTTTTATTAGAAGTCCACGTGGTAAAGTTAATGCAGAGAGACGACAGAGCTTACTTTGTCTGGCCTTATCGAGCATGTGAACAAGGTCCGGTCGCTTCAGTTCGTCCTCGAGCGTCCTCCGCAGTACGCCGATCGTACTGTTCTTGTGCCGGTGTCGGCTCCAGACCACTATGACGCCGTAACTGGGATTCTGCGGCTGTTCGGCCGATGCGGCGGCAATCTGTTCGACGCTGAGGCCGAGTTTGTCTGCCAGCAGTCGCCAGATGGAGTCCTCATCGCTCTCGCTCATCTTGGCACCGAGCTGCCAGAGCGCATACGCCGCCAGTATCTCTGTGATGTGTTCTCGCTCGCTGATCATCGTCTCCTGGTGAGTGTCAGGTCGCGGCATGGGTTTGCGTCTCACCGTCGACATTGTTGGTGTTGCTTTATGCGCTAATTAACAACGTCTTTCGTTTTCATCAACTATATAGCCTATGCCAAGTCCTCCTACAGCACTGCGCGCATTACAGGTTTTTATGAGCATGCGCTATAGAAATCTACTTTTGACATTTGCCGTTTGACTACCATAGCCCATGCAGCACAGCTTGGGCGCGTGACAGTAATACCGCTGTCGTGTTGGCAAAACTATTGTATGAATACGTTGCTTTTCTAATACTTCCTTGTTGACGGGGCGTCAGGAGAAAAGTACCTGGGTAATAGGCCTATTGTAACAGTCCAGGGTCACCAGACGCTATCGACTGTTGTGGCAATGCCACGCGTACTCGGAACACAAATAAACATTCATACACAGAGAAATTTTATTTGGTCAAAATTTCAACACTGACAAGCTAAACCCGGGGCTCCTTGCAATAATGCATGCAAACGGAACAACAGGGCAGTCTGTAGATGCGATTACAGCTGCCGTTGGAGTAAGACAATAAAATTGAGCTAATGCTCATAAAACGCGCGACGGCGACATGAACTAAAGTCGATGCTAAATAATTCTGTCGTGAGCTTTTATGACAACTTTGGCGTAACATTTTAAAGGTTTGGAACACAAAGCGACTAATGGCATTGAAAACAGAAGCTCGGTTACCGTTTGAGGCAGAGTGTCAGTTCTATGCTTTCGTCTCATTATAACACTGCTCACGAAAATTTGTTTTTTTTTAGTTTAATTATACGTTACGTTCAGGATTTGTTTTAGCAAATCTGCATGGCAACAGATGCATTCGTATCTATAAGAATAGCATCCACAGTAGTTTGAAGCGTTCTTTCGAACAGACTCCGCACAAATAGCATACCGACACAACTAGAGTCAATGGTATATATTTCTGTCGTAGGTGTAAGTTACTACGGTATCTTTAGTCTAATTTTTAAAGAAATGGAAGATACGGCGACTCAGGGCCTTGAAAATTGGAAGCTTTCGACCACGACAATCTCAATTGAAGCTTTGTCGCACGAGAACCCAAGCGAACATCCATACACGCCGTACATCGCTAGAAACTAAAGTGCCTGGCCAACATTTTTGTCGTTAACAGTACGGGATTATCATTATTTTTTATGTAGTTGAAATTTTGCTTAAAAGCGGAGTTTACGGTTACATTTTTGCTGCTGATGGTATGCATCTATCTTTTTCAACTTATTGTGGTGAACGCCAAGACGTATTATTTGTGGTATTTTTTGTGCATTAGTGCGCGATACAACCGTTCAAGGTCGTCCAAAGTCATTGATTTTAATGGCAATCAAAAAAGCATATGCAATTTTTTTTATTAGTGATGAAGAGTAGTTTTAACCCTATTTTTCGCCATTTCTGATATACAACGACTCATTGGTTGACAATAATAGGCAAGTCACAAATCAAATCAAATCAAGTCGTCATATTGCACACACTGGCTTACGCTGCGATTTTTGTGAGATCGGACTATATAAATTAAACAGATTACATTGGTTAAACATTTTAGAAAATGCAATTTTTGGTAAAAAAAATAATTTTTGATTTTATTTGATTGGCGTTTTAAATAATTTGTGATTTGAAAATATGATTTTTGATTTGATTTGTCATTTGGGACATAGATTTAAATATTTTTTTGCAAATTGTATGTGATGGGTATAAAAGAATCTACAGAATCTGTCAATTTCTTCAATACCTGATACAAAGAATGTCGTCTATCGCTGGCAAAAACACTGCTCATGTTAATTGCGTTCTGCGAGCGCAGTGGGCAGCACACAGCTATAAAGCTCGTATTTACAGCACATTGTGATGAGCTACAGTCGTACTATATCGACCTCGTCAGTTCTACGCCTATGTAGAAATTTTGACTGTAACTGTACCGTTCCGATGTAAGTTCATGCGTTTTAAAACATTTGTAGAAATTTATTTTTTTCTAAGCCATTTTGGGTATGAGTATAATGATACGATATAGGCTACTAATAAGTTGAGTAAAGTGATGGAGCCATAGGCTTAGTTTCTATTATTTTTTGAATAGTTTGCTGAGCTTGGTAATAATAAAGTTTGTAAGGCTATTTTTCTTGTTGAACATCGTTTAGACATAAATAATTCTTTTAGCTTAGTCATTTATTACAGTAATTTTGGCAGACACATCTGTCTAATACAAAATTACATGCAAGTTTTAATTTTGTTTCAATTTTAGTTTTGTTTTAGTATAGTTTAACACTTGACACCCCTATAGCATACGTAGGCCTAACATAACTTGTTTCATTGCTGACGCAGTGTGCATCATACAAGGGAAAATGACAAATGAAAGTTCAACCATCTCGTACCTGTCAGTTGCCATGACAGCGAAAGAAATCGACGGAAGGCAAACTACAGATGGAAACATCATGATGCCGACGTCCTCTATTGGATACAAGTTTAATATGCAGTTGGCTGTCGTGCTCATCGGTGTCGTAGGAACAGCAGGCAACGCGCTGATCCTCTACGCGCTCTTTGCATCTAAACATCACAAGAAACATTTGCTGATCGTCAATCAGAACGTTCTCGATCTTTTTGCCAGCTTCTTTCTGATCCTCACCTACCTGGCGAATATGTTCACAATCCCGCTTAGTGGGCAGCGAGGCTACTGGCTGTGCACGATGTTTCTCAGTGAAATTCTCATCTGGTGGGGAACTAACGGTTCGATGATCAACCTCGCTTTCATCACCATCGATCGTTATCTGATGGTGGTCCATCCTATGTCGAGCAAGAAATGGCTGCGTCCGTGGGTGGTATACTCAGCCGTGGCAATATCATGGCTGCTAGCTATTCTTTACAACACAGTCCTGGTGTTTCATTCAACTGAAGTGGTAGATGGAGGGTGCGTCAGCTACGTGATTGCCGACGATGACGTCGCTAATATGGCCGCCATCGTTGCCTATGTCGTCTTTTTCTACTTTATCATCCTGGCCATCTTCATATTCTGCTACTGGCGCATTCTGCTGGCGATCCGTCGTCAGGCGAAAGTGATGGCGTCCCACAGCGCCGCTGGAACGACCAACGACTAGTTGAGAGTAGTAGCAAGCCTAAGCTCCACTCGATGTGATTTATTGTGAATTCGTTGTACCACGAGCCATACAACAAGTCCACGACAAATCGAAAGTCTACAGCAAGTCTACAATTATAAGTGGTAAAACAGTACACATGAAAAGCCGAAAGCCTACTAAAAATCCACAACATCACAACTTGTCAAGACGTTCTACAGCTTGTTGTACGACTTGCTGTTTACGACATATCGAAGTAGTGGAGTTTCGGCGTTGAGTCGCTGGAACGACCAATGCCGCTCAAACTCAGTCAGTGAAGATTCAGAACAACGTCATCAAGACCATGATTCTCGTCAGTGCTTTATACACGATCGCATGGCTACCGTACAATGTCTACTACCTGCTTGCAACTGCCGCACTGATTTCGTCCCTGTCCTACATGGGTGGCTACTACGACGCGGTGACGTTCATCGCCTTTCTCTACACCACCACCAATCCGTTTATTTATGCCATCAAGTTCAACCCCGTGAAGCAGATACTGGTCAAAATGATCCCGTGCAAGAAAAGCCCCGTTCAGATGCAGTGAGCACCCGAATAGTTAGAACTTTACTCGCACCGCTAACAATATTAGTGATCAATTGATTGATGAATTCATTTGTTGACGTGACTGCTTATTGATGAAACTGAGAAGTACTCGATCCATAAGGCCTTATGGTTTTTATTAAATAAAAAAACACAAGAACGATCACATGCGACCGGAGACTGAAATTTTGTCGTTGATGTTTTGCACATTGATGTTTGTTATGTGTATGTCCAGCGTTCATTTTTCGCACGTCTTTTTTCGGCTCATGCACATCGCGTATTTATAACTGATCGCGGATGAACGTAATTTTATCCTGCTATACGAGGCATATCGGCGAAATAGTTGGCGTCCCGCATGATTGCACATTTGGCGGTTTTTGCTGCACGTAGACTGAATAAACCTACTTTTAGTAAACTTGCTGTCAGTATTTGAATGAACTTTAGTATTGCTATTGTACCCAAATAGATTATTTGACCATAAACAAATTTTTATCGGTAGTTTTCTTTTGGCTAAAAATGTAGGTTTGCGTTGTGACTGTTAAAACTGGCACATAACTCACTGTAGACTTGGCGTTTTCTTTTTTTGAAATATCAACACAGCATCTATATCTGACACAAAATGTGTGAATATGAGCTCAGGATCCGAATAAGTTAGTTGTACAGTAAAGCCTGAAAGAAATGGAGCACACAGTGTCATGTAGATGTATAGTACTAGACCTCTGTTAAAAGTCTGCCTGTGCCGGTGTGAAAATGCATCTAGGTGGTAGGGTTTGCGTGGATGGGAAAAAGTTAATGGTTTTCTTGCTTCCCATTTCCCACTGCAAAATCCTTGTACGTCAGTCTGACAAATAGGACGAGGCTACTCAGTAGCGTATGACAAGACTGACATGGACGTCGTGTGACACAGAAACCGGCGGCTAACAGCTCACCAGGTTGTGATGAGTGACGTTCTGTGCTAATGGCAGCATCGAATCGATGGCTGTCGGTCGTCATCGTCAACGTCTCATTATCAGTAACTAGTCACACAATTAAGCGTGACAATGCCACTGGAATTAATTAAACGTAATTAAATCAGAAGCACCATCTTCGACTTCTTCAGATGGACTACTTTTGCCGACTGAGGTGCTCCAAGTCCAATAGCTGCACGACCAGTCAATAATCTGTCAATCTGTCAAATTACTCTTCACCAGCAATTCGCCAGGTGTAGCCGCACCCGGTATGTACGTGCTATACATGCAAATCCGATGACGACGAACTGGATATCTTAAAAAGAACGACGCAGAAACACTCACTAATCGCCAGTCATCATCACCACCACAACCATAACCATCTGCATCATTATCACCATTTAATCATCATTATCGGTTCAGGTCGGCAACATGATAAAAACACTTTCTCCACTGTTTTTGTCCAAGACCAATCCAGTCAGTGACATATTTGTGGTCGGTCTTCGGTATAAGCCTACTCATACACGTACTAAGATTTGGCCTACTATTGTATCTTTCTCTATATTGTGTCCGACAGTTATCAACGCGTGACAGTAAGCTTTATGTCTATGTTTTCATCGTCATCGTCATTGACGTCATCATTCGTTTATGTAAAAACTCAAACGTTTATTGTAGAAAATTAAAGAAACGCAATCAAAGATGTTTCTTCCTGGTCCAGAAAAGCTATATGTAAAAAAACTAAAAAAACTAACAGATTTTGACTATACGTAAGAAACGACAAGTTGAAAAATAGGCTAGGCTAGTATGTGCTCGAGTCGTTTCCAGTAGTGCGTACAGCTCGTAAGAGAACCGGTGTCAGCTGGGAACTTAACATGTGCTAAGTACAGTGGAACTGTACAATAAACGTAGGCCTAAGTTCAGAAGGCCTGGTTAGTTTAGTTAGATCGCGTCTGACAGTAATATTATACAGGTGTCTCACACGTGGCAGGTATACAGTACCCCTTCTCCCTAAAGTATACGTACAACTAGAAGAGAGAATTGTACGCGTTGGTGTAGTCGAATTATCAGTCCGAGTATGAAGAAGTCGGCGATGGTCGTGGTTCAAGTGATGTTGCTCATCTTCTGTCTTGTGGCCGTCAAAAGTGAGGTACCTGCAGATGTTGATGGTCACGGCGATGGCCACGGCGATGGCCACGGTGATGGCCACAGTGGCAGCCATGGCCAGAAAAGCTGCGTGTGCACGAGAAACGAGCATTTCGTGCGTGGAAGCTTTAGCCGGACGTGCAAACAGGACCTGATGTCAGACATGCGAGATGTCGCCGCAAACGTGAAACAAGTTGCCAACAGCAGCCAGCTACTCGCTTCAGCGAAGACTGGCCTATTTCACCTCGGCGCAAGAGACATTCACCGATGAGTTGGAGAATCGGATCTGTCAGGGGTTCGATGACGTGAGGCAGGATATTCTCATCAACAAGCAACTGATCCTGAACGAATCCACGAATGCCATTGCGTCACATCAGAGATCAGTCAACTGCCTCAAGCAGGATGACATCTGCATTGTGTGTGTATGTCCGTTAAAAAAACTTTGTGTTTCATAGTAGCCTATACACAGTAGCAAATGGACGGATTATGGACGGATCCGGATTATGGATGCAATCCGTCCATAATGGACGAATCTTTTTGGATGTAACAATGAGATGTAACAATCTACTATTTGTTTTCGTGTCTGTCTACTCTTACCGTTTTGCTCAGTTCGTGAATGTTCTGTAGATATTATTTCTTCACAATAAGCGAAGAAAAAAATTGCATTCACTCATAAGTAGCGTTTTGTTTAGTTTTAAAATTTGTCGAATATAATATAATTATACAAATGGTCTTGTGATAAATTAGGTGAGGTTAAGATTGCTTAGGTCTAGGCGGACGATCGCATAATATTTCGTCATTGGACCGACATACTATTTCAGTTTGAATCGGGATAAAATCTGCGTGCTGGTTAATTTGACTGACTGACACGTATGAAGGAGCTGGCTAGATACAAGAATGAGCTGTACAACGTGACTGGCGTGACGAAGCTCGATGCGTCGATGAAGACTGCGTGTGCTATACGACGCACTAAACGCTAAGCAGCAACTCGTTTCCACTCTGAACGGTGAGTCCCAAATACGACGTCTGATTTGTAATGTTTTGTGTAGGCTCTACCTTACCTTACCTTACCTTACCTCCGGGGTGTGCAGGCTCTTACACCTGCCCAGCGCTGAGGCCGTATCAGTTCGGCCCAATGCGCATCCCCGAATGTAACCACAAGCTTACAGGTAGCGGCTATAAAGCCGTAAACGGCTGTGAAGCCGTAAATAGACGGCTGTAAAGCCGTAGTCAGCTGTGAAGCCGAAACCAACACTAAAGCACTGATAACGTGTAGCAAATCTGCTCTCACGGGTTTGGTCAGCTCTTAGTTAGCTCCTCGCCTCCAGATTTCAGAAATCTTTCCGGTCATCGGGGCAAAGCCCCACCACCACGACAAGATGGCTGACCACGGTGCAGTTGTGTAGGCTCATACGTTAAACCATTTTCTGCAGTCGGATATTCTTTTGCTACAATTCTAAAAATTAATGTTTTTATTCTGTGCCATAACGGCTTGTTTGGGTGCGGGGTAACAGGTGTTCGTATCTGTGACTTCGTTTGCCCGTTCATCACACGTTGTATTTTCAAAAACCGTTTCGCTACACTTAGCTGAATGTAAAACCTGGAAGCAATGATTGACGATGCTGTTGTGTGTTGACTGTTGACTGTGTTCAGAGCGCTGCGTTCCGCTGCTGGTTCAACAGAACGTCGACGGCTCCAACTTCTTCAACCGTTCGTCGGCCGAGTACAAGGCGGGATTCAGCGACGCGAACGGCAACCACTGGCTCGGCAACGAGCTGCTTCACGAGTTGACTCGCACCGGGTTTGCGAGTCAAGCTCAGGTTCGACCTGCACAAGCGCGACAGCTACACCTGGTGTTACTACGCCGAGAGCAGCTCACTCATCGTCCTGGCCGAGACCTATAACTAAGCTACAGGTCATCATCACCATATTCATTTAATACATTAACTTGACAGAACCCAAGCACGTGCACAATTTAGGCCTAACATACGGTGAATATAAGACTTTAAAAGTCCACAAGACTATGTACAAATGTTGCAAAAACAAGCACGTCAATTGAACACTCGACCGGTCACGACGCGCTGGCCACTCACAACGACGTGATGTTCACGACACAGGCCTACGACCGTGACAACGAACGACCCGTGGACCAACGCAGAGTACCGCGAAAACTGCGCCGTCTACAATGACGGCGGGTTCTGGTAGTCCAACTACCTCGGCTTCTGCGGCTCGTCTGACGTGAATGCGGTCCGTGGCGGGACCGAGGACTTCAGCTGGGATCCGAGTCGTGGACAGATCAAACTGCAGACTTCACGAATGTGGCTGCAGTGCAAGTACCCAGACAACAATCAGCTGACAGACCACGTGTGACTTTTAAACAATTTGCAAATTCGGGAGGTGCATGCTCACTTTATTCGTCGCTGTTACGTTTTAGCGCGCTTATGCTATGCTATATTGTCTGTTTCAGTCTGTCCGTTGTCCGTCCGTCTGCGACGTTGATTAGTTGTGGTCGTACAGTTCGGTTGGTTCGAAGAGCGCTTGCGCTTTGAAGTCGCAATACCGGCATTTTAGTTGATGAGAAACAGTCTCACAGTCACACTTAGACTCAATTGCTCTGATATACAATGTATCAGAAATAAAGCAATAAACACTGCCCACTACCGAAATCAATAACCTTGGACTACCTTGAACGGCCGACATATCCATTTTTATTCGTAGCAAAATTATTAAAGGGGAGCCACAAAAATAGCCGACTTGCAATATAATACTAATACTAGGGCCTACCGGCTGGAGTCGAAACATATCTGCGGCATCGCGCGCTTTACCTGTGACAGCATGGCTATGTTCATAGTACAGGCTATAGTCAACTTAAATACTTGCACACATGCAGTGTAATGAGATTTTATGCAGCGCTAACACACGCTGCTTGTTTCAATGAATACTCTGACATAATGTGAATAATATGACACGTGTTTTTATACAAACAATTTGCTAGTTGCTACTCTGAAATAGTAAGCTAAACTGTATCTTAATCCCTATTAGACAGACTGTTAGAAGAAGCGATGTAGAGGATGTTTTATTGCTGAGTTTGTATTGCGCTATAGTAATGTACCGTGTATGTTTAGACTAATTATGTCAAATGAACTTTTAAACATTGAAATTTTGTTTGTTTTGTTAATTAAAATAATATGTAAACAACAATAATTTATTCAGCATTTTTATGCAATTACTGCATATAAACATTTCGAATAATGCTCTCCAACTCGCTAATGAACTTTATTTGTTTGTTTGCAAAAAGTTTCTTTTTTTGTAAAATCAAACTTATATTAATGTTTTTGGTTTCTCCGAAGAATATAGTATTTGTTTTTAGAAGGAAAAGTGCACTTAAACTGTCAACTATCTGCTACAGTGGAAGTTTTACTTCAGTGTACAGTTAAAATATTGTTCAGCTTACGGTACACAGCTACGGTATGTTATTATAATTAATTTTACTAGAATGACTATTGCTCACTTAAAACAGGACAATAATTTCATTAGTGACATTAAGTGAAAAAAATAATTTGGACATGCACATTGACGTAGCAAAAAATATTGCAACTGTATGAAATGCTTCTTTAAAATAACGTATTAAAATAATGACACATGATATTTATCCGGCAGCCGTATAACGGCAATCAGATAAATATATCCGATCGGGTGCTCGTCGTACGGCCGCAGAGACCAAACGGCAGCCGGACAACTGACGACCTCAACCCTAACAAGTAGCTAGGAAATCACGGATCGCAGCGTCGAATTTATTACCAATATTATACGCTTAGTTTTGGTGTGCGTTATTGTCACATAAATCATTGAAATACGCTAAACCCTAACTCTAATCTTAACCATTATCCCCAAACCCTAAATCGTAAATCCTACACCATAATATTAACGCTAATTTTGGTTACTACGCGGAACGCAATTACGCCGAGCGTCATTGGTGCCGCCTAGTGAGTGCGATTAAGTTTTTCGTTTTCGGTCATTGCCGAAAAAATAGCCTATATGCTATTGTATGGCTGCCGGACGAATAGTCACCGCGTAAAATAATTGTGCATTAATGAACATACATATGTATATAGACAATGCGACACACATTTATCATTCTAATCTAAATTGTTATGTATTAATTTATGATATTCGCAAAGCACTTACACATTAAAACTTCATAAAAAACGCAGTTTTCACAATTTAAAATTTTTAGATCACATTTTCTCGTTTTATCTTTTCGTACATCATACACTGCATTTACAACAATAGCTTCTGAGCGCTAGCAAACTGCTAGCGTCGTCTTTAATACACCGCAAAGCATAGATGTAAAAAACGTTCCCGAAAAAAAATTTAAAAAACGTTAAAAACGTAAAAAAACGTGCCAATAATAAAAAAAACATTTAAAAACGTTGAATAAAAAACGTTGGCCATAATGTGTTCAACTTTTTGCCTAATGCCTAATGCTGTAAGCGCGGTATACCTGGAATAATAGTTTAGATAAAGAGAACTTGGTTTAATTTTAATTCAGCTGGGTGGTCGTAAGACAACAGCATTAAACTAACTAAATATGCTAGTTTAAAAAGTTTTATTTAGTATATTTGGACTAACTAAGTAAATCACTATGACCTATTAATTTGTTTTTCTAATCCCAAAAGTGCTTCGCGAAGTTTTTAATGGGATTTTGAATGCACGTTTTTAAAAATAAAAAACGTTGAGCAAAATTTAAAAAAACGTTAAAAACGTAAAAAACGTGGCAAGAATAAAAAAACGTAAAAAGCGTTTTTTACATTTATGCCGCAAAGACTGCAGTCTGCCGTTAACTGTTTTTCGCCTGTTAGCCTGCATGCAGAACTGTGCGACAGAACGAAATTCTGTATAAATAGGAGCGACACAAGCCACAAAAATAATCTTCACCACAGAGACCGCGCATCTTCGCCTGTGACTGAAGAGAGAAATTCTAGAAGCTCCCCGCTGCTGCGTTGCGAAAAACCTTTGCGCGGTACGTTTCAGACATTTATTTGCTCTTTCTTTCTGAAAAAATACATCCATCGTAAACTTTTGTAGCAGAGAGAGAGAGGGAGAGAGAGAGGAAAAATTTTATTAGCCAAGTAAGACATCAAATAACAATTTCAACAATAATAATCGACTACAATGGCAGGTTGCCAGAAAAGGCAAACGCCCATCAACGCTGGCCACCATTAACACAATAGACAACGATATAACAAA
>Ga0056128_1001972_pt1 | contig 23887 bp, 19 predicted proteins | sample WorMetLIZISLAND2_FD_71113 | JGI IMG/M metagenome (GOLD analysis project Ga0056128, IMG submission 71113) | Marine gutless worms symbiont microbial communities from Max Planck institute for Marine Microbiology, Germany - Olavius geniculatus... ... | reverse complement strand
CAGGTGATTGTTATCAAGGTATGTGATAACTTGTTTCTTGAATTTTCTTGAATTTGTAACCGCCCCGCGAAGTTGAAGCCGCCACCGATGTCACCATGGCACCTGGCAATAGGCCCGTCCCTATAACTAGGCTAACCTAGCTAAGTCATACCCACCTCAATTGACAGCTTTTGGTCTACTAAATCCAGCGTCCTAAGCGTTACGCAACCATGCACTAACAACAAAATAGTTTACCAAAACCTAAATAATGAAAGCACACCACACCAGAGAGTAAGATGTACGAAATTGCTGCAAAACGCGACGTCCTTTCAACCTTTATTATCCACCACAAGCAACTGCAATGTAAACAAAGATATTAAATATTCTATAAAAGCATAGTAAACAAAAGGGCTGTACGAAGTACTCGAACGATACGATACTATACGATACGATACGATACGAATATACGATAACGTATAAAAAATATGCACTAAAACTGACAAACAAGCTGTTAGTTTACTAGTAATTTAGCGCATAAACCAGAAAACTAAAATATTTTAAATAAAAATAAAATGAGAAAAAGCGAAATAGAAATTAGAAACCTCGGCTCGACCACAACCGAATAACCGATCATAATTTAATTTTTAGTCCATTGTACATGTCAATTAATTTATTGCTTCAAAGTACGATTAGCAAAATCTGTCGTCGGCCAGATGTCGGTACCGTAATCAACTGGATTATGATTTATGACAGACTTTGCGCTTTTGCGCAAATTTGCGGTCTGGCATTGCAAAGAATTTTTAACGACGCACTGCCGACCGCACGATGAATATTTATTAAATCCGTGTGGAGTGGTTTTGATGTTTTATAAGATATATGAGTTATTTCATATATTTGTAGCAGCATACTTGTACGTAATATGGACTCAGACATAAAAGCAACGGTTGAGCGATTGCAGTCTGCAGTTGCACTCGTAATGGATCCGCTAACGCCGTCACATCTTCGTCGTGAAGCGTCGGAGGTATATGTGCTTCTTGAGCCTGAACTTGACACGCGCATATAGTAAACAATTACAACATTGTATTAAGGGTAAATGGGGAGAAGTCAAGTGTTATATGAATTTTATTTTTTATTTACCAACAAATACAACAGCTAGCTTGAGTTTAATTAAGTAAGTAAGTACGTTCATAACTTGAAGCTGGTACGTTTTGGGAGCTGTCGAACCCCAAGGCCAGCTCTAATCATATTTTGATCTTATCTATTACCCCACGTCTATATTATAGCTGTTTTAAACGTCCTAGTGGGTAACTTTTGAGATAATGCTCATTTCTAGTTCTAGGTCTCCACCTGCCTGTCAACCCGTTTTGAATGGCTTCAGGCTGGTCTCGGACATATTGTGATTTGTGTGTTTGCTTGCAGTTATGCGAGTCTTTTAAAGAGCAGTCAGCACAGTGCATGGAGTGTGGGTTCCTGATGGCCGCAAAGGACCAGAGTCATGTTATTCGACATTTTGGTTTGCAGCTCGTGGAACATTGCGTTCGGTATGCACTATTGTATTTAGTAGACATTTGTATCTTGCAGTAATTTGTTTTACCTGGTAAACATTTGCAGGAGTTTTTTTTTCTAAAATGTCTGCGATGAATAAAAAACTACTGATAGTAATGGACTTGTATTATTGGTGGATGATTTGTACCATGAACTTTTTATACCATCACATGATTATTCATAGCATTTATGCAATGTGCAATTTGTAACTTTAGTGAACTACTTGTAACGTTTTTCTCATTATGTATATGCCTTGCATTATAATAATTATCTGCACTGTGAAAGATGTAATGTGTTCAAAAACTTGGCAGTATGAATAGTCCATTATGTGAAAACTGAAAAGTCCATGTCCGAATAGTCTGCAAAGTCAGTCATTGGTTACGTGATTTTTATGTTAAAGGCATTGTGTGATTTACATAGGTCTCGATGGGATTCAATGCAAAAGCCAGAGAAACAACTGTTGAAGTACAAAACAATGCAGCTGATCAGCAGAGTAAGTATCTGCATGTTCAGTTTGCATATGATACTTCCACATGTTTTGTACATTGCACAATGTTGTGTTGATCTTTGAATAGTGTTGTGCAGCCATCCTATAGGCTCCATTGTGTGTCTTGCTCGTCTGCATGTCCGTATATTTTGTACAAGCTTTTAACTTGAACAACAAAAGGATATTGAAATCTCAGATTGGTTTGAACATTTCCTGGGGCAGGAGAAAGAAGGTGTGTGCCAATTTTAGGTATGGATAAAAGGAAGTAGAAAAAATCTGCAGTCACTACTGAATACAAAATGAATCCAGCCTTAAGTCCAACATGAGTACAGTTGACTCCGCTTATATGCACGACCTTGGGACCGCAAGCTGACTTGCATGTAAGCGGAGCGTGCATTTAATCGTAGTTAGCTTTAGGACCATTGCGACCATCTACAACATGCAGTTACAATATGCGGTCATCTACGCCACAGGAAACAGTCGTCTCACTCATCTCCTTTGCGAACATCAGGTGCAGCATGTAGCAGCTGATGATGGTCACTCCACTAGTGTCAGTTTACATGCTGCCTGCCCATCTGTCATCTTAATCACTCTCAGAGACATCAGGTGACCTAGCACTATTAACCCGCAGGCTGCCGTTTGAAGTTCATTATGATGCTGCATGCTCCTGGGGTGGGGAGATGCACTGTAGCCCACATGATGTTTGGTGCTCACATTATGCCTACCCGCATAATTCTGGGGTTTAGACGTTGTCACCGGCATCCCAGTGAGCGTTAAGTGGTGGACTACAGGTGGTCTTATGTGCACTGTGTCAAAAAAGTTGCTTATAACTGAAGTAAGTCATGGCGCTGGGACCAAAACAGTGCGTGCTTATAGCCGAATCATGCATACATGGCTGGTGTTTATAAGCGAAGTTGACTGCCATTGACATAGCATAAACTCAAACGGGACTAGACGCACGTCGTGCAAATAGGCGGAGTGTGCTTATAACCGACATGCATATAAGTGGAGCCAACTGTACACACTACACATTGAGTCCAACGTAAAACTAGAAGGTGCTAATAAAAGTGCATATCTCCGCCAAGTGAAGTAATTTAAACATTATAAACTACTACTACTACTACTAAATTACTACATTGTGACCATGTGTCTATCTGGCACCGTTATGGAGATATGGCACCTCAAAGATAATGGGGTCACGACCTTGACCTTTCGGGGTCACGTGACAACATCGGTCACGTGACCATTCGTCTTGCAGTGGTCGACTTCCTATGGGTGGTCCATTGCGACCATGCATCTATCTGGCACTGTTATAGAGATATGGTGCCGCAAAGACATGTAGGCCTACACAGACATACACACACAACGACGGACACACACACAGAATGACGGACACAACGATGGACAGAATGACTAATCTCATAATCTCCTCCAATGTTCACTACGTTCACACTTGGCGGAGATAATTGAACTCGGGATCACCAAACAGTGGTAAAGACACAAGATCAAATTTGACAAACTTAATATGTATTGTGTTTTATTCTGAATTGCATACACACAGTGCAACACAGTTTGAGCAAAGTTGTGCTCTGTGATGTGTAGGGAATGCTGGACATTACGACAGAGCCAGCTCATGTCAAGGATGCTCTGTCTCGCATTGTTGTTGAAATAGCCAAGCGTGAGTGGCCGCAAGAGTGGCCAGGTATGATGGATGATCTAAACAGCATCTATACACAAGGGGTATGTCAGTCATTGTGGCTAGTTTTTACATGCGAAAGCAGCTACTGCTTTCAGCGAGTCTTAACCATCGCAATTCTGTCTGTCTGTCTGTCCATCCATCTGTCTGTCACACAGGTGGATCAGTCAAAAACGTTGCCAGCTAGAATTACCAAATTTTCACCATCGGCCGCCCAGAAGACTCTAGTTTCAAGAATTGTAAAGCTTTTGCAGAATGAGGGCGCTAAATGAGAGTGTTGGGAAAAATTTGCAATTTTTAGCCAATAAGTCTCTGTATCTCAGAAACGGTGTGAGATGGGGCCCAAGTTACCATTAATCATTAATAGGAAGTCATACACTGGCTCTCGATTGCCACTGAATTCAATGACATTGGATGACCTTGAACGCCAAAATAGGGGGTTTTATGGATTTTTTGGCAATTTCGGGCTACGACACAAGTCTGTATCATTCACAAGGTGGCGACACGCAACTATCGTTATGTGATCCAGATAGAGAATTTGGTATTTGTATATTAACTTAGCGTGAACACCCCAATTTTCAGCTAAACTACTGAACAGGAATTGTTATAGGCTTTTGCGCGTCTCATAAGCATTAGCTCAAATTTCTCGTGTGAAATGTAATTGGATGAACAGAAACTTTCGTTTGTCCAGTTTCTTACAGCTGCTATTCGCTAGAGCAGACGTTGCTCCAGTGATGGCATAGAACTTCAACAAATCGTGGGGTATGAAGGTAACTGTGACTAGTTTAGTTGGAAGTAATTAGATTAACAAAAACCATGATAATAGACAGTTGCCATGTAATAAAACATAAATTGTTCTGACGACATCAGTGGTTGCCAGGAAGCATCAGCAAATTAATACTGTGAGAAAAAGATTGTAGTTTTGTGAATGTTTATAGTTTATGCATTCAGTACACTTTTTTTGCGGGTGAAGTTTGTGAATGTTTTGTTGTCAGCCGATACAGACGTCGCTGGTGCTGCTGATATTTCTGCGACTGGTTGAGGACGTGATGATGCTGCAGACTGTGGTACCAACACAGAGACGACGAGATATTCTCACTGCCCTCACGGCTGTCATGCCGTCGCTGTTTCCATGCTTTGTACATACTCTCCGTACTAGCCTTGATCTCTATTGCACCAAGGTAAAATTGCCGTGTCGCTTCTGAATTTTACGAGCTGTCCTAACTTGCTTACTTATGGTGCATTGATCAGTTTTTTTATTATTATGGGGTGTAATTACTCTGACCCAGATGTCCATCTATTTGTGTCTGTCTGTTATCAAAATGACACAGGCCAGGATCACTAGATCTTCACTGTCAGCTTTGTGGAGAGCCCTAGGCTCTACTCTGCTTCAGGATCTGTAAAGATAAATGTACAAAACGTAAGTTTATACACTTGTTAATGGCAACATTCAAGGACTTGCACATCAAAAACAGCAAAAATTGCAAAAGGAATGGTAGTTCCCGGAAGGCCTTATGTTTTGCTGCAGTTTTTTCTTCTTTTTCTCAACACAAGATCTCTGAGGTCCCTCGGCCAATCGCCACCAAATTTTGCCACATGGGCGGAAGCATGTTCAATTTTTTCAAAATTTGGGGCCTGCCCTCACCCCAAGAAAAATTGAGGGCTAAAAACATGCTTGATTTGGCCCAATTTCGGATTTTTTCCTACTTTGAGCGCAAATATCTCTGGAACGGATAGAGATATCAAAGATCGGAAAACTAGGTGACTGACAGTGTTTCCTTCTGCATTCAACGAAAAAAGATCAGTGAGATTTGGTCCACTAACCACGGAGATTTAGAGTTGCAATTATACCCACAAAATCAACTTTTTTTGGAAAACCATATTTCACTCTTTGGGTGGTGCTGTGCCTCGAAATTTTTATACGCACCATAGAATGACCAAGGCTTGCTAGTGCACATCGTGCCAGGGATGGGGGTTCCCCAACAATTTATTTACAAAAGAGGGTCAAAAATTAACCTAAAATGATGCGTTCTAGCCTCTATAACTTTGGAGCAAGGAGAGTAAACTCATGAAACTGTACCATGTGACGTGTCACTAGTGAGGGTGATAAAGCTGATACAACTTTTGGAGGGCACCGCTGCCTCAGAATTTGGGAAGACAAAAAATGTTTAAAATTGGGCACAATTTAGGACAGTCTTTGAGTTTGGCTGCGAATATCTCTGGAACGGATGGAGATATCAACAAGCAGTAAACAGCTTTATCTAAGGCCATCCATCCTCCATTGAACAAAAAATTGGGTAACTTTTGGACCACAAACAAAAAAGATATAAAGGCTAATGTTTACCAACTCTTTAAGTCGACAGTGCGCGTTCTGCATATGCTAAGGCATTTGATTTTGGGCCACATGACTTTGCTGCCAGGGAAATTTCAACTCCCTAAACTTTTCCCCCGATCGGACTTACTGTGCTGGGTGGCCTCACGTTGTGCTCTGCCCCATATTTCTAGTTCATCCGGCATTGGTGAGTAGCAAGTGATTCAAGTAGCATCGTTGAACATGCGTGTATGTGTGCATTGGTGTAGGATGGTCGCTGGTCGGAAGCATTGGTAGTGATGCTGGGTGTGGTTGAGCTGATAACAGCTCTCGGTGATTGGGTCAGCATGACACTACTGATGGAGGATGCTGGCATGCTGCTGCAGCTGCTCACTCAGATGCTCGGTCTGACTGGAGACGTTGCTGTCCAGCTGCCAGCGGTCGAGTGCCTGCTGGCCATTACTTGTAGAAAGGTTAGTGGTCACTCAGTCACTGATACGGCCTGTATATCAAGTAGCGTTGACAGTTACAGCGTTCAAAGCAACAAGTTTGTACATTGCCCATGTGTCATAAGAGATAAAGAAAATCACGTGGGACTGGAAGACATCGACATAGGGTGTGGAGATGATGTGTTCGGCTAGAGTGTTCCAGACATGAGCAGTGGTGACTGAAACAGCTCAGTCGCCGACAGGTGTGGTTAACTTAAGTAGGGTTGTTAAACGAAGTTCGGATTTACGAACTTCAAATTTCATATTCGTTTTTCAGCCCTTTGATATTCGAATCCAAGCATCACAAAGACGCAGGTGGTGTTGCCTTGAAAGTGGAGCGCTGCTACTTTAGCGGTGCACTGTGTGATGATTTCTTTGTTCTCTGCCAGTCGTCAATTCAAGCAACTCCCGCCTCGTGTTTGCTTGATTGGTGGACGCTATATATAGTGCCTTTGATGTCCAAAAGGAAAGTAGGTATAGTTGATGGCGGAGGGCGTCGCGCGGGGCCGAAAACAGTTTTTTGAGTCCAAGATCGTGGTCTCGACTATCGAGTAGCTGCAAGTACAACAGAGATAAAGTTTTGGTCATGGTGTTGGTTTTGAAACGAATATATTGTTCTTGGTTTGGACCAGAACCGTTGACAATTTCAAGACTTATTTGTTGATTATTTGGCCTTTTATGAAGTATCTTTATAGGCCTAGTAGTTAACTAGTTATATAGTCAGAATAATAATTATGTTTATGTGGTTTCCTTTGGCATTAAGTATAGCACACATTGCGTACTCTGTACAAAATGTGTGAATTGTGAGAAAAAGTGTTCGTAATACTTAAACACCAACGTTCACGTTTGGTTTCTAAATGAGGCCCCCTCCACCACCTCGCCACCACTACACATACCGTCCCAACCCAGGAAACAATGAAACTATACCTACTGTCCCACTACCGTTTGCTTACCCCTCCCCCTCCTCTCCCTGCATACCACCGCGGCGTTCAATTACTCTTCATCTTGCACTGCACTCTTGGCGCATGTTGTATACTGATGCAAGCTATCAAAGTGGCCCAGACACAGAGCACATCAATCAACGGCAACAGAGGCGACATGGCTTGACGTCCTGGCTGATTGCACTGTTGATAGACTGCTTCCTGGCGTGTGGTGTGCGTGCTGTGACTTTCATCTCGCTTCACAGTGCAGACATCAAGTGCAAATTGCTTAAGCTTCTCTGCAAGGAAGTTCGAATTTAATTCGAATTTTAGCAGTCAAAATTCGATTTGGTAAAAAAACGAATTTAACATTTCTAAACTTAAGTTTTGCTAAGTATAGCTAACTGAGTCTGATGTAAAATACCATGCCCAGTTGGAGTCAGAGTCATGGAACGATTTAGCAAATTGTTGATTGAGTAATCTGCATCATTGAGCTGTGTAGGGAAGGGCGGAAGATCGTAAGCCACTGATGGTTTTATTCAGTGAAGAGGCATTGTCATCCATGTTGAACGTTTGTCGGTGGGTGCTTTGCTGTCATTTAGAAATAGGATTGCTGTATTTAGTGAATAGTGAATTAATTAGTAGGGCCCTCAGTTTTCCGTGGAAAAGTTGGCCAAATTCCGTGGGCCAGTTTGCAAAATTCTGTGGCTTACTGAGGGCCCTACTAAGTTTACTGTTTCATCAACTGTGATCACATTCTTTTCAGTAACTGCATGCTTCAGTCTACCAGTATGGTGCTTTAGGACGATGCTGCTTGTTTCCCAAATCTATGTTAGTACTATTTCCAGTCTTTCCCTTTTGCAGTTTATCTTCAAAAATCCTGCCATTATTCTATGAAAACTGTATTTTTGAACAGATTCAAGTTCTTAATCAGAGCCTTGTCTTTAGTGCTAAATGGCATATTACGTCGCCGGTATATCGCCACTGCATTAGAAATTAATATTTAAGACAATATCATCTGATTTTGTTTACGAACATTAGAAATGTATGTAAAATTAAACATAATTTAATTTTTTTATGAAAATTAGTAAAAATTGTTTCAGAAAATATTTTTTGCATATGTATTATTGTTATTTTAATGATTTTTGAACAATTATGTTTCACATGATAGTGCAGCGACAGTTAAAGTGTGGTAGGATATTTAACAACGGCATTATTGCCAGTTGTCCACAGTATATGTCAGTGAAGTAATTTTAAAACTCGGTTAATATTTGGAGAGGATATGGAAAACAATGAAGTGGGACGTTTTTGGGACACAGTATATATATATGTTTTGTACTTTTAATTGGAGCATTTTGTGTTATTTTTTGCTGCTACTATTATGTGATGAATGAAGGTTTTTAGATTGTGTGCTGAGCAGAGTTACGTATGACTTGCCAGCTGATGAGAAGAACTACTTGTTGCTGAAGAAACTCGGTCTTCTGTTGGTTTCTTTGGGAAATCTGCTTTCTTCACTTTGGGTCTGTTTTTGTCAGAACTTACTTGCAATATCGCATCACTGGTTAAAATTCCTTTGTTTCTGATAGTGGTGTGCTTCGTAAATTTGCAGTGAGATGTGTTTCGACACCTGACCTTATTTCACAACAATGGTTAGGGTATTTCAGGTTTACCATCGATGCGATGAAATTACGAATGTATGAAAAAAATTTATGCTACTTAGTGCGTAATCGATTTTGCAAAACTGAAACCAGTTTTGAGTTTGGGTTTGGGTTTCAGTGTGTAAATGGATTGCACAAAACCAGTTTTTATGCAAACATGCAATGGGTTGTGTCACCGCGTGATATGATAATGATACTATTGCAGTTTTTGTTCAGTGAAAACCAGTAAGATGTGTTACCAAACGACATTTGCAATTTTACGGTGCATGACTGTTTTATTTCACAATATTGCAAACTTTTTTTCAGTCAGTATATCTAATTTGGCTTGGCGATGGATACGAAGGGTTAGGCCTATATGTGTAAAACAATGATCTTGTTAAACAAACACATTTACCACACACACATACGAAAATATATGCCATATGACACCATTACATAAATATATAATGCTAATGAATTTGTCTCAATTTTGGTCTTATTTACGTCTTATCCTGCACAAGTAAACAAACGAAAACTTGGTTTCAGTCAGTGAAACCTGGTCCAGAGACGGTTTCACCAGTTAACTCCAGTTTCATGAAACTGTTAGCGGTTTCCTTAATGGATTGCAGAAAACTGCTACCCTGAAAGGAACCGGTTTCAGTTTTTGCTAAATCGATTACGCTTTTAGTAATCGAGATAATCAAGATATGTAATTGATATACAGCCAGCATGTAGTTTTTTTGCATGTGTGTTACATACATGGAATGAAGAGTGTTAATGAAATGTTCCAGTTCATTTTGCACCACCCTGTTTTTTTGGTTTTGGTTACTTAGTCGGCAGGGCCCTCGAACTGGGGCATCGCATCGACGGGCTGCGGTGTGTGAACAACTTGCCTGGGGTTGTTACCTGATAGTGGAATGGCTCGTATTCGAACCCCCAATCTTTCGATCATTGGGTTCGACATGCATTAGGCTATCAAGCCATACGACCGTCAAGCCACTCCTGTGCTAAACTTACTGTAGTAACTGGACGCCCTGCAACACTGTGTGGTGCATATGTTTGCTGTTTATCAGGGTGCTTGTCCAGACGTTACTGAACCGTCAACATTCAGTGATTATCTTCAGGCACTTCTCGCATTTACACAGCACCCAAGTCAGGTAACTGTACATAGCCTGTGACCAGAACTGCTGGCATACTGATCCAGTCAGTCCAAGGTGATTGCTGTTAAAAGAGCTGACCATCCAGCTGATTTGGGTTTCGATTTATGTTAGATGAATTGGATTTGACCCTTGCTAGCTCCACATTTTGCAGCAGAATAATGCAGCAAACTTATCATACATATATATTTTTTCCACGAATTACTGTAAGTTTATAGCCAGCTTGAAGTGTGAGAAGCCTAGAAGCCTTCGTAATGTTGTTTTCCAACAGCATAGGCAATAGACAACATAAATATGTTGAGCTGCTAGTTTGTTTTGACTGCATGAATGTTAACAAAATGAATACCTAGTAGGGTTAGATGATATATAGATGATATATACACATTCACAGAATTTACGAAAGCTGTGCATTTTAGCATCTTTTTACATGTGCTGGACTTTCGTGATGAAATTCGTTAATTTTTGATGTTGAACATTACAGCTTGAACTGCCTAGAGCTTCTTCAGTTACTCAGTTTTTGAATGCGACAGATGTCGGGCTGATGTTCGTTGCTCAAGTGCTAACATTGTGCAAACAGTTTTAAAACTGCAGCTGCTTAGAATGATGGCCATTCATTGCTCAGTGAAAAACTAAACAAGTGATTTGTGATTACTAGAGCTGTCGAAGCGTTAATTTTTTAAATGCATTAATGCACTGCATTAATTTTTTTAACGCATTAATCAATGCGTTATTAACGCACCCAGGCGCATCGAGAAGGAGAGTAGGGGGTAAGTTACCCCGAGCCCCGCGACGTTTGGGGGCCCGCCTGTAGAATGTAGAAAGTTAGAAACACATTTTAAATGTATAATCAACAATAACTGCCATCGTTGCTATCATAGAAATCTGTTAGCCTGTTGTCGAAATAATTATTTATTTACAGTAGTGATAGAACGACAACTACATTTTAGTTACTTGAATTCATTCGATTGGCAAATAACCGCAGTTTAACGGAATATTGGAACTTTTATTTCATTGAATTTAGTAAATTAACATGAATTTACATATGTGCATTAATTTTTTTAATGCGCGTTAATTTTTTAACGCATTAATTAATGCGTTAATTTGACAGCTCTAATGATTACGATGTGAAAAGAGAATATTTTTTTACTTTTTTGTGTGGCTTTGTGGTGTAAGGGTAGCACATCAGACTGGTGACTGCGAGGTTGCTAGTTTGACTCTCGCCCTGTGCACTGCCAGGTAACAACATTGGACAAGTTGTTTACACATGTGGCTATGTTCACCAAGCAGTATAATTTGGTACTGGTCAAAGTGCGGTGACGCTGTGCAGCTGGGACGGTAACTGTAGGTCTAGCATTGCACTGGCCGTGCGTCACTGACTCAGTGGCCTATCCACTTGCAGGCTCAATGGCCATAGAAAGGAAGATGAGCACCCCACCTGTGCCTCTTGTGGGGTATGGCACCTTTACCTTCACAATAGATCCTATTACTGCTAATTTGGCACTTTTTAATGCATCCTATGCCTTGCCTTGTTCACTTTTTTTCATCATGATTTATCTGTACAGCTATAACTGTGAGTTAGCTGAGTGTGAGAGCGTTATGTTATTGGTGTGGGTAGTTTCTCGTGAGCCTGGTACAGCCAGCATGGATCGCGTTTCTGTCTCATGAGAAGATGTGTCAAAGTGACGTTCTGCTGAAGTGTATTCTGCCACTGATGCAAGCTGTCAGCAAGTCACTCATCAAGGTTTCAATCTCGACTTTTTAATTTTTTTGCGTTACATTGCATGACATTAGTATTCTTGTTTTTCGCTGTTTTGTTTGTACCGGTGTTGCTAGAAAGATGATACTGGGAATTTTTAATAAGCGGCTGTCATGTTAATGTTTCATTGTTTCGTTGCTTTATGCTTTTCAATCTCTCTGTTTGTCTTGTTTGTTCTTCTGTTTGTTTCAGTTTTTGTTTTTTTTTGTTTATCAGTTTATATATCTGTTTGTCTCTCTGTTCATGAATCATAAACAGTCTCATGTAGAGGGCTTGAATTTAGTGGACGGATTGCTTGTAACACTTATCAGTGTTGATACGGTTTCTTTGGTCGTACACCAAGATAAGCAGCTCGGGGAAAGTTTGGACACGAAATGCAATTTCTGTTGAAAGTTCAGATTTGATGAGAATGATTTACAGGACACAGATAGCTGATTGAATGATGAAGGGTAACTTTTCACAGGTCAAGGTTATGATGCTTAGAGTAGTCTGTATATAATCAGAATATAATAGGTTCGGTTTATAAGAAATGAAACTCATAAAATTTTGTATTGAGACACTGGTATTGATGGTGCATTTTTAAAAATTAAATAAGTCAGGATTAAGGTCCATGAGCCATCTAACGTTTATTCACGGTATGGCTAAAAGTAAAAAAGAAATTATTACTCAGATTGAAAAACATGATAAAGATGAAAAAGTACACAGCACAAAAGAGCAAGAAACGCACCTAATAGGTGTTTTTATTTGTTTTATTCATTTTTATAAGTTTGTATTGAAGGTTGGATTTCCATCTGCAAATGATTGTCCAGCGTCTGAGTTTTCACGCATGGATTTTGACAGTGACGAAGAGTTCATTGTTTTCCACAGCAGTAAGTCTACACTGAGCCACATTCTCTTATATCTTGCTCAAGTTACTTTGTTGCTTTTAGAATTATAGTGACAGTTTTAGTTATCGACTGCATTTTGCGTGAGTAACAATTTTTAAAAAAAATCATATTTTTCAATTTTAAATTTTGATGTTTAACTTTTTGAAAATTTAGCAATTAATCAATCAGTTTCTAGGAAACATATGTTTTTATTTGTTCACTTACTCAGCTAACAGCTATCTCAAGTGCAGTGATATGCAATCACTCAGTGGTTTTCGTCGAGTTTTTTAAGCTCACTAGAAAGTTCACATCGCTTGGAGTGAGTGTTAATTATTTGTTGGTTGTGGCATATACGTGTAGGCTTATGTAAATGATCGGACAAGGAGTAAATTGCAAAAACTGTTTAGCTGACTTGGGCACCATTGCAGAAAGTGCACAGAATTACAAGTTGCGCAGAACGGTGTTTGTGGGTGCTATGTTGGTGTTCTGTGACCATGTGTGCTATCTGACAGAACTGAGAATCGACTCATCGACTGTGATTCGTAGTGCAACAGCAGTCTGTCCTGACCTGGCCGTGCAGCTCATCATGCAGTCAATTGGCGAGCAGATGCAGCAGGCTGAACCGCAGCAGCCTTCGCAGACAAGTAACTATTTCGACACCATGGGCCATAAAAAATGTGCCACTTTACTTTTGTTCATATCTTCGCCAGTTATTGACCGCTTTTCAAAATTCTTCCACTGGCACACTCTGCAGACAATTTGCAATAATGTGATTATTATATATCCCACCACATGGTAAATGTGTCTGTACACTACCTTGTGAAATATAAGTGTAAGCAGAAACTAACAATAATAACAAAATTTTAGGTTAATGAAAAAACGCTTCAGACCAACATTGCGATGAATGATTTGTATGGCACTAGACTGTGTTATCCCACACAGTTTAGTGCCATACAGACCATTTGCTGCAATGTTGGTCTGAAGTGTTTTTTTCATCATGGTTGTAGATAGAAAACAGCACAAATCACAATTTAATAATTCAAACATCACCATTACACAATGTCAGGAGAATTTTGCTGACTGTGTAATGGTAAAGTTGGAATTATTAAATTGTGATTTGTGCTGTTTTATATCTACAACCACGATGTCACCCTTACACTGTATATAAACTGAACAGTTTTTTTACATAAATTGTGGATATGGTTTAATGATGATGGCAAGGAACATAGTGATGACATGTGACTGTTGTGGTTGTTAATGTGGCAAGTCTCATGATAGCACCAAGTACAATCTCGACTTTTGCATTGTGCAGTAGTAATAGCAAACAACGATATTTGTGATGCCGTCATCATGGCACAGCCACTGCAGGAGTTTAGCCGCTTCATTCGATGAATATACAACAGCACTCTTTTAGCTGCCACTTTCTTTCTCTTTTCGTAAAGTCAGTATACTGACAGAGTGAAGTATATATTTTATACGACATATGTTTTTTCAAAAAACATCGAATGCACTGAACTTGTCTTGCAGAACCGTCTGCAGCTATCAGACCTGTTTGATGTATTTTGTCGGTAGCCAAGTCGGGTCGTCGTCAGCATCCTGCAGCACTGCACTGGGAGGCTTTGAGTCTTTTCCTAGAGAATGTCATGTCCCGTGCTCTGACATCGGACAAGGCAACTAATGCCACCGAGGCTGCGACGTCACTGCTTAAACAACTTCTCTCATTCGCATCTGCTGTATGTACGGCGTACACACTAGTTATCAGTTACTACTAACTACTGGCATGAAGTTGCATCTTCTGTGCTGATCTGCTATAACTACACTGTGAGGCATAAAAAAACACACTAAAATTTTTTTCACCATAACTTGAAGAAGGGTTATTCAATTTTAATAATTTATGGTATATGTATTCCTGACACAACTGGACATCAAATGACTATTCAATTTTCCACCTCACCCAACGTTTTCTTCTGCACTACCTGGGAAAAACAGTGCAGTAGTCATATGAGCATTATTCAGACAGATGTTGAGCCAAGTTGCGGTAGAGTGTTTTAATGGCATACTTATTTTTTTTCTATTATTGACACACGAGAAATACATTTTTAGGTAGCAGTAGATATTGTTCACAACAGAGCTAAATGGAGACGTGTAGTAGCAGTCTTGTTAACATTTTCACGTGCCATAGCAGCTACTGCTTTCAGGGCATCTTAGCCATCGCAGTTCTGTCTGTCTGTCTGTCCATTCGTCCCTCTGTTCATCTGTCACACGGGTGGATTAGTCAAAAACGGTGCAAGCTAGGATCACTAAATCTTCACTGTCAGCTGTCTGGAAGACTTTAGTTTCAGGAACCGCAAAGCTTTTCTATAAATTCGAAGGGGGTCACCTCGAACGAGGGCGCTAAATGAGAGGGGGTGGGCAAAATTTGCGATTTTTGGCCAATAAGTCGCTGTATCTCAGTAACGGTTCGAGATAGTGCCTAGGTTACTATTGATCATTAATAGGAAGTAGTACACTGGCTCTCGATTGGCGCCGAATTCAGTGACCTTGAATGACCTTGAACGTCAAAATAGGGGGTTTATGGATTTTTTGGCGATTTCAGGCTGCAGCGCAAGTCTATATCATTCACAAGGTGGCGCCACACTACTATCGTTATGCGATTCAGATAGAGAATTTGGTATTTGTATATTAACTTAGTGTGAACACCTCAATTTTCAGCTAAACTACTGAACCGGAACAGCTGTAGGCTTTCGTGCGTCTCATGAGCATTAGCTCAAATTTCTTCTTAATAATGGAAGTGAGAGAATGAAGAAGAAGATTGTTATTATTGTGTGCTGTGTAATTTAATTTATTAACTTATGTTGTTATGTGTCTGAAGGATCCGGTTGTCACTTCTTCAGTGCTGTCATGCATATCAGCTCTGTTTCCAGTCGTCTCAAGTTCTCTCGATATCATTCCAAGTATTATTGATCGGGTCAGTAGTGTGTCTGGCTACTAATAATTTACCATTACACAGTTATTAGAATAGTTCTGCTGAGAGTCTGGAATCGTGATGTTTGGATTTTTGTAATGGTGAAAAGCAGGGATGTGGTCTCGGTCGAGACATCTTGGTCGAGACGTCTCGGTCTTGAGACGTACTAACGTCTCGGTCTCGGACCGATGTGTCTCAGGTCTCATCTCTGTCTCGGAGCAATATGTCTCGGTCTTGGTTCAGTAGGTCTTGTCTCGGATCTCGAGCTATTGCGTCTCGTCGAGACGTTTTGTGCAGGCGCGTGACGTGCGTACTGTAGCTGCAGTTAAAGCGGTACTAACCAGCACGATATTTGTGGCTTAGACATATTCGTTTACAGTGTTTTTTTACTCTCCCATTTACTTATTTAGCATGAAGCAGAATTATGTCATGTCACTTTTTTTGTCGTAAAATGATCAAGTTGCAATGAAGATAAAGTGTATGATGTCAGAATGAATACTGTCAGCCAAATGTAGAAGACGTATAAGGCTATAATCAGCTGTAGTTTACTAATTTCAGTTGCTTGTAAATTGTGATAAACATAATGGCTTATGTCTACTGCACTGCAGTTGCAATTCTTTATGGTGCAAGCCGTTAATTATTCAGTGATAATTGTTAAAATAAACTGCAAAAACCCACAGTATCACAAATAGAAAGCGCTTACCATGGTGTTAGTTAATTATTTCGTATAATTTTTTTTCATTGTCAATGTGTTTCACCATATGTCACGGAAAATGTCTCGGCGAGACGTTGAAGCTCTCGAGAGTCTCGGGAGCTTTGAGGTCTCAGCCAGCATCTCGGAAGCTGCAACATCTCGTCTCGTCTTGGACAAAATTTTGAACGTCTCAGTTTTGTCTTGGTCTCGGCTCAGAAGGTCTCGTGCACATCCCTGGTGAAAAGTAATCTTTGCAGTTTTACATCTCTAGCTACAGTGTTATCTTATAGAGTTTATATAAGCTGACAGTTAGATTTTAATGCTTTTTCTGCCTGTGTGACTTAGGTATTGGTAGACTGATGGATGTTAAGCAACTTGGTAGATCACACTAATTACACATACACTCCGGCAAATAGGCAAGTAGGCAGATTAACTCCAAATAAGGAAAGAGGGGCATGAAATCGGCATCGGTTAGTATATCTGAAAGGCGAGATAAATTTGACTGTCTTACTTTGATTTTATGATGTATGTCAGTTGAAACATCAGCACTACAAATGCGGCTATATTGATATACCATAATATGGGTTTTGCTTGTCTGTCCGTCTTGTACAAGCGCCTAACTTGAAAACAAACTGGTGCTGATTAATCAGAATTAATGGATCGTTAACCTTGGCAGGTGTTATCAGTTGCCTGTTTTCAGTTTAACAGATCAGTGCTCAAACTTACTGGACATCAGAATTCTCAATCAAACGATGCATATCTCATGGAGAAATTTCATAGTATAAACACATGTATTTGGTATTGTGAACGGTTTTATGCTAGCCGATGCAAAAGCGGATTTTCGGTTCAAATTCAGAATAACTTAGTGCTGAATGCACATAGCTAGGTGGACAGCTACATCTAATGTTGGCAATGTGGCAACATCTTTGCTTTTTAACGTAATCACCATTTGTTAGTGAGCTGTTATTTGCCATGTTGTGGAAGGTGAAATGGAGCCGTGTTGTATGGTAGTCAGTGCATGTGCTGGTAGATATTTATGACGGTTGCATTTGCATTGCCGGGAGAGACAAAAGCTGTAAGGTCCAAGTCCGTGAAGAACGTTCGTCGGCATGCAGCATCCATGTTCATCAAGCTTTGTCGACTCTGTCCTGCAGCACTGCTTGTTGGTTTTGTTTGTGTGTTTCTGAACTATTGTATTATTAATATTGATTGTGTTGATTTCAGTGCTTTTTTGCTGTTGTTTGGATGGAAGGGGCATATGTGTGTAAAAAGTACTGATTGTTTTTTCTTTTTTCTCTCTCTCTTCCATCAAGAAAATGGTCTGGAACCTGGGGGAATGACTCGTTCTCTCTCAGTAGGGTAAGGATCATTTAATTGGTCTCTTCCGCTCTAAGACGTCTTTCCAGCACCTGGTTTAATGTCAGAGTTCCTTCCACAATGGCTACCAAACCACTTTAACTAAGAAACTACTCATTCACACGATGCACTGGCCCCATTCATATCTATGGTCTTGCAGGGTAGACTGGTGTCTGGCTGAGGGTTAGGTGTCAGATCTGGGAGATCGTCGCCATCCTTTGAGCCTTGTTAAGCATGTACCATCAATGAGTAATATCTCTGTGTTGAATTTTGCAGCCTCGGTTTGAGCACCTGTATCAGCGAATGCAGGCGGTCGCAGATGGCGAAGCCGAGTTGTCACAGATGGAGAAATGTACGCTGAGTGAGGGGCTTATACTCATCAGGTCCGTTTATTTGATGCATCAATACTAGCATGTTATTTCATTGCATTGAAACGTAAGTTAGCAAGATTGTGTGCTGCTTCAATTGTTCCGATTTTTTGATGCCTGGTATTTTTTGGCCATTGTTGCAATTTATATCTGAACATTTTATACCTAGTACCGTAGATCTTAAAATAGTACCGTCTAACCAACTGAGGTTTTTGGCAGGCCCAGTAATGTAGAACTCACTGCCAAGACATTTGCACGATTCTGTTTACGCCATTTCCATCTTTGATGATTACTTTTTTTCTTTTTTGAGTAGGCTTACTGACAGACAGGAAATTAGATGCTGTTCTGGTATTGTTGTGCTCTATATAAGTTGATGTTTTGCTTACTCGCTTTCTAGATTGTTGTAATTTTATGGTTGAGTGTTTATACATGTAAGTGCTTATCTCATTACGTGCTCTGTGTGGTCATCAGTGTTGTCAGTCATTGTGATATGTTTGCCGCAGCAATCAGATGAATAACTTTGAGAAGCAGGAAATGTTTATCAAGGAAGTTCTTCATCCGCTGAGGGAGTTCTGGCTGTCTGATGTTTGTCGCGAGTGAGTCAAGTATCATCTTACGTTAGAGTTGATCTTTATCATGTTATCCTCAGCTACTGTTTTATTTGATGGCATGTAAATGTAACTGAATAACTTCCTGACATATAGCAGAACCTGCTGGTAATGCACAGCTAATGTGCAGGTCTTCTTTGAGTCTTCTGCCAAATGTCGTGTTTGTGGCAGTCATTTCTGCCAGTACTATCATCTTCAGCTCCTCACTTCATGCTCTTGTAATCCTAGCTTGTGATGTTGCTGAGCATATGCGGGTGCTTTCATTTTCTCTTTGCTTTGTTGCCCATCGTCCACCCCTGTCTTGTGTCCCATAACACTGTTTTCTCAAGTGTGTTCTGTCTATCGAATTTTAACAATTTGGTTAAATTCATGAATTTGACCAATTTTAAAATGGTAAATTTTCACTGTACGATTTTGTTGATTGGTTTTATCAAAAAGTCATTTGGCTTCGTGATGCTTTGTAGCTCTGAGATTTTATTAAGAGTTAAATCATCATCCATGTGATTTTTTGGCTCCGAGATGATTAACTGAATAGCAACAAACACGATTGGCAATTATTCTCTCTCAAAATGTCAGACGTGTCTTGGATATCACGTAAACTTTATTATAGCATGTGTTTAAATTGTCCTCCTCCAGCACGATTGCAAGCAGTAGACGTTGACACCACTCACCAACAGCTTGTTCAGTAACTGCATGTCTCAGAGTAGCCCACTTGCCATTGATGCATCATTTCAGTTTGTTGATTTACGATCTTAAAATGAAGATGAAGTAACAGATTTTCGATGATTTTGTGGTCTCAGTAATTTTCTGAGCTGACACCTGTGCCACCCAATATGAATTCATTGTTGTCAACGGCTAAACTATGATTTCTGCATTTCACAAGGTAGTGTAGTGACAGTATTAAGGTGAGGTGGCTAAAACTACAGTCATTTGCAACAATTTTTCTTGATGTTGCATGCCAAAAATTATCAAAATTTGCCAGTGTTTCACGGAGCTAGTCAAAAAATAAAAGTGGTACATTTTTATGAATCACAGTATTTTTACATTTTTATGGATTGCAAAAAGAATCAGTTTTTTTGCTTTCCAATATCTCGACATTTCTACTATGTAGCGACCTTCTAAATGCAAACAGTGAATGCCTTTTAAGTTGTCTGTTACTGCAACCTTGCTGACCGCTAGCTTAAAATACCATATGTTAACGGCGATACCTAGCAGATGTTTGGCATTGGTCGGTTGGCCATTGTTACCTTTGCCAATGGTGGGGTTATGTGATAACAGAATTTGTTGTTTTGTCAGCAGGATTGCACAGAAACTTACAGGGGGATTTGGCTGAAATTGTCAGGGAAGGTTAGACTTGCCTCAACTATTTTGGTGGTACAGATACCTGGCAAATGTGACGAAAAAGATCGACATAGTATTGGCAGAGGTTTGTGGTCTCCGACTGGACTTCCAGTTGGAGTGTTATGATGATTACAGCGAAGCGATATGTCATTCACTGTGCATGTGTAGATCTCTGAGGTCCGTGGATAAGTTCATCAGTTTTATAGGACTGGACAAGCCGGCAGTTGAGCCAGGGGCTGACGACCTCTGTGGCATTAACCGATCACAGGTTTGCATTAATCATCATCATCGGTGTTGTCGTAGCACATAGACAGCTGTGGTCCATTGCAATAATTCAGGGTATTTGCAGTCAGCAGTCTTGTTCTACACAGCTCAGTTGGATTGCTGTAACCAAGCTGTTGAACTCTCCTGTTTGTCGTCATCGTCATCGTCATCATCATCATCATCATCAAATGGTCTCCGTAATAATCATTATTTTTGGAACCAGCTTATTCGCATGAACTTTATGCAACTAAATTTAACGTGCAAGGTGTAGCACAGGTCTTAGGCTGCTATATGAAACAAAAAATTTGAGCTAATGCTCACGAAACGCACAAAAGCCTATTCCTGTTCGCAAACTGTCGGGCTATCTACAGCCATTTCATCGCAGTTCATTCTTGAAGTGTGGGCTGCAGCCGAAGATCACAAAAATCAATAAAACCCTTTATTTTGGAAGTTCAGGCTCTTTTATAATCACCAATGTTGATAACGACTGAAAAGCTCGTCACTAGTGCTTGTTGTGATAGGCAGCATGCAAATGGTGATCTGCAACCGTTTTCACAAAAGACTAGCCAACAACAGCAAAATAACGACTTTTACGGGGGTACCTTTTTTGATGTCCTCACGTGCAGCTTTCCTTGAATCTAGAAAATCGAGACTTGGACCATCGAAATCTACGTTCAATGCCGAAAATTTCCTGTGCGGCTTGTCCATGTCTATCTCTATTGATTTGGGCACAATTTGCTTTTGAAATGTGTCTCACAGCTTGAAATTGCCAAAAAGTTTATAAAAACCCTTATTTTGGCATTTAAGGTAATCCAAGGTCCTTGAATTTGGTGGCAATCGAGAGCCAGTTTACGGCTTCCTATTTGTGATTAATAGTAACCTAGGCCCTATCTCGCACCATTACTGATATGCAGCAACATACTGGCTAAAAATCCAAATTTTGACTACCCCTTTTCATATTTAGCACCCTCGCTTAGAGTGACCCCTTTTGAATTTATGGAAAAGCTTTACGGTTCCTGAAACTAGAGTTTTCCAGGCAGCCGACGGTGAAGATTTGGTGATCCTAGCTTGCGTCGTTTTTAACTGATCGACCCATGTGACGAAGAGACAGATGGATGGACAGACAGACAGAATTGCGATGGCTAAGACGTGCCAAAACAGTAGCTGCTTTCCTGCGTAAAAACAGCACACAGGCCAACACAGTGCTGTAACTTAATTAATACAAACCAAAACTTCAGCCACACAGTTATAAAAGCATAAAATTAAACGCTGTTAGTATTTACAAATTCTTTTGCCACAAATTGTATTTGAACGTTGATTTTTTTGCACCTTTGGTTGGCAACTTTTTCATGCAGCACTTTCTCTTCCTGCTGATGTTCTAAGCTAAAGTTTACAGTTGCCAAGCATTGTAGATGACATGATTGTTTAATGTTCAAATATTGTATGACTTTGGTGTGTGAGTGTATGTGCGGGTGTTTATGTTTGCAGATATTGTTCTGTGTGAGCTGTGTTCTTGCTGTTCTGAGGAGAAGTGCCGTTCCCAACAACTCCGATGTATGCATTCTTCGTCTGCTGCTTTCTGTGCATTTTACAATATTTAATTTGACACAAGCAGACAATGAAAATAGTAAAGAATGGTTGGACAAACAACTTTATAACATGTTGGCGCTGGCTGGACGTGTTAACTTGGTATAAATGTGATGATTTGATACAGTTAAAAAAAAGGTAAAGGCAGCCATGCCCCAGCTGGGGCGTAGGTGGTGTGCTCATCTCCCACTCGCGGCCGTTGAGCCCGTAGGTGGATAAGCCACTTGAGTCCATGACGCATGGCCAGTGCCACGCCAGACCTACGGTTACCTTCCCAGCCTCGGGCATCACCGCCCTTTGACCGGTACCAAATTATACTGCTTGGTAACAGAGGCACATGTGTGTGAACAACTTGCCTAAGGTTGTTACCCGGCAGTGTCCTGGTGCGGCGTCGAACCTGCGCCCCTGAGTGACCTCATGATTACAAGTCCAGCACGTTACCGTTAGACTACCGAGCCACACTCTTTGATACAGTTGCAGGGACTAAATGCATTAAAATGACTGCAGCCTTCAGTGCTAGATTGAATTAATCCAGTTTGTTAATACAACTAATCAATCTTATTAATCGTTAATCTTCATTGTTAGAATTTCTACCAATGCATGGTGGTGTTTTTCATTTGCTGTTAGAGCTATGTTATTATGGTTAGGGCTGTTGTGCAGTACCTGAAATTGGAGCCACGATAACGATATAATGTCAGGTATTGAGTATCGTGATACTATCGCGTTACCGGAATTGCATATAAAATGTTAGTAGTCACCCCTCCCCCTTCTATCTGGTGACGCTTTTTCAGATCTCTCGTTTGCAGTCATCCATTCAGCGCACTAAGACTACTGTCTAAGAGTTTTGGGCTGCCATTGTCGAAGTTCTGTTAGTAGTCATGCAAGATGCAAGATGAGGTCAAACGTCAACTTGAAACCAGAGATGCTCTGTTTAAACAGAACACTCATGTGCGAAGACTACTAATTTTATGAATACTTGCTGTACTGTGACTTGATTTTCTCGTTGCAGTGTGTCGTATTTGTCAACATTAGAGTAATTCAAACTGCATGGTATCATCACAGGTATCGTCGTCTAATGGTACTTGGCGGATGGCGGTATTGTGGCATCGCGATATACCGAGACCTCTTCGATACTGGTATCGATACGTTGGTACTTGTGATACTTATCAAGGTATCAAAGGTATCGCACAACACTAATTAGGTCTGGTTGATTTGACAGGCTGTTGTGGCGGGAGGTTTTGTGGCTGGAAAGACTGAGGCTGGTATGCCAATAATAAGAAATCCCGCAACACGACCAGTGATGGAGCTTCTGGACAATGTCCTCGTTCTTGCTAGGTAGGTACATGTTTTGTTGCCTCTGTATGGCTCCCTGGAGCTGTATAACAGGCCCAGTCTCTGGTTGCTGTATGGCATAGAAAGCGCTTAAACCAGGTTTTCTGTTTTACATTGTAAGTAAGCTGGTGTGCTTAGGTGAGTATGTTATTTGTGTGTCTGTGAGTGTGAGTATTTAGTTTTATTATCATTAACTAGTTTTTTTGACAGGCCTGTCATGTGATACCTGTACTTACTTACTTACACTTCAAGGCTTTGTGATCATGGTGAACACTGGAGAAAAATTGTTACTTTATAGCATTTGTTATATGTTGATGCTCAATGTTGATAGGACTTTGAATCTACTCTGGATGCCCGAGTGCATTTCCCGGTGTCACAGCGACTTTAAGGATGCATTTGAAATGACAGAAGCAGAAAAACTTCTAATTTTTGGTAAGTATCTGTTATGTCACTGCTGTACAGAGGTTCAACATGGCCTAAATAATAAGCATTGTTTCTAGAACCGTGTCGATAAATACTACTACTTCTAC
>Ga0056128_1001969_pt1 | contig 23897 bp, 16 predicted proteins | sample WorMetLIZISLAND2_FD_71113 | JGI IMG/M metagenome (GOLD analysis project Ga0056128, IMG submission 71113) | Marine gutless worms symbiont microbial communities from Max Planck institute for Marine Microbiology, Germany - Olavius geniculatus... ... | reverse complement strand
TGTGGGACAACCCTGCAGGAGTTAAGCCACGCTGCCCTAGATAGGCAGCGGTGGGCAGCGATAGTAACAATGGCGTCAGACACCAACGGGCATTGAGCCCACGGTTGTCGATGACGATGAAACAGCGTACTCATACAGAGGAGAAGCAAACAATGTGCTGAAGCCTCTACGTTCACAGAACTGGCTCTTAATGAAACATTCATCACATTCGTATCACTTACAAGACGGCGGTTCACACCCACAAGATCCTAGCGACGTCAACGCCGGCGTATCTGAGCGACCTAACAAGCGTCGCGCAGCCTGCAAGCTATCAGCGATCGTCTCTGTTGACGGTGCCAAGAACCAAAACTGACACTGCTCGACGTGCATTGTCTATCGCTGCGCGGTGTGTCTTAAAATCGCTCTCTCGCCTCAACCGATGCTTTCAAAGGACATTTAAAACTCGCCTATTCAATCTGCCCAGCAAACAGCGAGCACCTCCTCTGCAAGTTCGGGCTTTATGCCGCTATATAAATTTAATATTAGCTGTGGCCACAGCTCTTTGACTGAAGATGTACAGCAATTACACGTAGACGATTCCTACGGTGAACGAAGCCACAACTTTAGAACTACCAACTTCTGATAGCACATCATTCTTCACTTTATTATGACGATGTTGTATAATAATAGTTTCTTATTAATTACTTTCTTAATTCGTGTTATTGCATAACAGCGGTTCCTGTGTTTTATAAAACCTTGTATGAATAAATGAATGAGTGAATGAATGAAATTCAATGATGAGAGAAGTCAGTATCGCACAGCCGTAGCAACCGCCCTCCGCTCTGGCGTCGACCAACATGAGTGAGTCGACAAGCAGAAATCTCCAAATCGAAATCGTCGTCTGTCACCCGCTGGCGGTGCGTGTTTGCGGGTGGTCGACCCATGGACCATCACCCTACGCGTCGCACGGATCGATATTAAAACGTTTTGGTGACACGACTCGGCTGGACAGGGAAAGAGAAGTGAGGGACACGGTTGGGGACTTGGGTCTGTCTGGTAAACAACTTTGAGCAATGCGATGGTAACATTTAGCAGCGTGACAGGGTATGGACCGTCGTCATGGTCGGTCGACACTCACGTGCGCATGTATTGATTGGTCTGTAGCATGGCATGGCACTCATACTCACTCACTCGCACTTGCTAGATGGCGATTGATAGCCGTAGAGTGGCGCAGACCATGGTGCGCAGCTGCTGAGACTGAGCACGCCCGAGCAATGTACTTGAAAATCAGTGTACCACAGTATAAACACTGATTTAGGCAAGGACTACACGCACGCAAAAAGCAAGCAAGTAAGTAAGTAAATTTTAAATTTTTAAAACGCATCCATCAACCACAAAGACTTGTAGTTTAAAATTCGTTATATTTTTGTCGATATGTTAAACCTTCAGTAAACAGAACTCATAATAGATTAAGAAATAAATAAAGCGTTGGGTATTCAGTATGACCTACAGCCTACAGGACATTGTGAAACTGTTCAGTGGCTGCAGTGGACTGTTCAGAGCTTGGTAATTACAAAGCAAAGCTAACCAGCACAATTAAGCACCAGTAAATTGCTATTTATTTTACGACACGTACGAATCAGGAAGCAGACAAAATACCAAGGCCTACTCGTTACCGAAAACCATTCATTTCCGTACAAAACGTACATAAAGTTTTCTGCGGAGGCGAAATGGGCGGGATGTCTGAACAACGATCGGCGGACAATCGCAAATCACGCTCTAACTAGCGACCGAAAACTACCAAACGAGCATCGCCAGTAATCCGACGCGTCATGATTGACGTCATTTGTCGTCGCTCGATGACGACATCGATCAGCATTACGTCATCGCTCGCTAATCTGGGCGCCGCTAATGCGTCCGTTCGTTGCGCGTGATTTAGCAGTCGTGCCGTTGAAACAATTACTCACGAAGAGAGCCACTTTAATCTCCGCGTGAACTAGGCTCGCATCTCGGCGTCCAGATGGTCAATTGTATAGACACGTGCGTCGACGACAATGATAAATTCTAGTTTTTTATTTCTTCGCACTTGCGCAGGGTTTATTATTAAGCCTACTATATTTCGTCACAGATTTCATTTGATTTCATATTTTCAGGTTTTCTCTGTAGCAGTGTTGTCGTCTGTCCGTTCTGTCTCTGCAAATCGTTAACGAATTTGCTTTGTTCTGTTCGAAGCTTAAAAGTACACAGAATCAGCGCATCAAAGGTTTTAGTGCCGGTGGGCGCTATATAAATCAGTATTTTACTTACTTATTTACTTACTCACATAAACCTATTTTTCATGGCTCGGTCATGTGGAAAACAGAGATAAATAATTATCCTTGGTGAAAAATGACAAACTGACAAATAATCATGCACAGAAAATCACAGCGAAAGTTTATATCCACTTTATGCAGCATTCATTATTTTCGTACCAGATTTTAACGAACTGCAGCATAATTTCGCAGGTAAAACTTCAATGTACTCAGAATAATATTAGCCTATCACGTCTACGAAGAAGTGGTGCGGTGTGGAAACTATGCATGCGTAATTTTCGTATACACGAAATGCAGCGCGGTTATTATAACAGAGCTAGGGCATCAACTAACGTGCTAAACACACTGATGAATAATTCACTACGCAATCAGACTGACAGCTGCAGGCATGGCGTCTGCACGGATGTTGTTTTAGCGCAACCTGATGACACGTCGAGACAGTCCTCGGCTCAGTTGTCAAACTCGTCCACGTGCGCTGAAAATGCCGAAACGAAATGCAGTGTGAAGGTGCTGGCCATACGTGCGATTTGTACACCGTGTCCAGAAAAAAGTCTACAGTTTTTCGTGAATAACTTCATCAAATTAGAACGTATTTTTTTACATTTTTGGAATAAATGATACTAATATTACGTTTTACTGAAGACATCAAAAATTAACCTTTAAAATTTATTCACCAATAAGTATTGCGAATGTAATTATGACGTCGTTGAAAATGCCGTTTTCGCGGAAGGTTCCGTCTAAATAAGCCTCATCAGTACGAAAAACAAGGCAAATTGTCGAAAAAAATTGCAATGATAAAAAGGTGATAAATTGAAAAAATAGAAAACAATTACTTTTAGCTTAGTTCTGCTTTTCGCCATGTTAAACATGGCCGTCGCGTGCACTACGGGAACGTCGTTGTGCAACAGCCGTTATAAGAGACAGCGTCATCTCTGCAGCATGCGTTAGCGTCACGGTAGTGCGCATTTTGAACGAACTTTCTTACTCCAAATTTTGTTAATAGCAAGTTTGTTGTTGTTGACAACTCAGGCAGCTACAAGCTAAAAAAACTAAAAAAAAACTATTTTCTGTATTTTTTGTTTTAATTTTGTGTAAAGTTAAGAAAGAATACGAGGAGTGTTTTATTTTTCACGGTAAAGTGGCGTCACTAGTTAGGCAATATAGACTGTCGGTATAGGCTTACTGTCAGTTGCACATTACTTTTGTAATGTTACCTACCAAAAATTATAGACGTGCTTCTGAATTTGTTGAAGTTATTGTCCGAAACATTGCTATTTTTTCACCTAAAATACAGTAAAACGGCATACTCGATGACGTCATAATTACGTCAGCACTACATAGTGATATCGCAATGTAAGGGAAAAAGTTACTAATGCTGTAATATAATGGATATCTTCCACAATTAGTGCCAAAAATTATTAAAATATCCTTACGTTGGCCAAAGATATATTGAAAAGTATAGTAGACTCTTTTTTATGTGGACACGGTGTACAATCAGGCCTAAGATTAAATAATGTCTATACAAGCACATCGACGGTAAACGCATCGCGCGAAAAAATGTTGCGATAAAATTAACAGTAATTCGCAGAGTGTCAACGTTACAAAGCATTCGTGACGCGGTGCATTTAAAAACACTTAACGCCTATTCGACTCCGATCACGCTGAGTGTTCGTATATGTGGTGCGAGTTAAATTAACATATTGCCAGCTTGCGTCCCTGGCGCCTGTATTTCTGACGCCACGGTCATTCGTTCTGATTTGGTTTTTCGCCGTCGTGCTCTCGACGTCCGACATTTTCCGGGCCCGCACTTTTACTTTTTTAGCGCCATCGTCACGTCGGCGGCCCACTGCATACATATTATCCTAGCGATGAGTTTACTGTCTGGCGGCAGGCAAGCATATAGACCACACACCGTCTGGGTGCTGAGTCCGCTAGAAACGCGGTCCATCCAGTGCCCAATTTGCCCTCCCATGGAGCACGAAAATCTTTACTCGCCGCAATGAATGGTAGAAAGAAACAAACAGATGATACGTTCGTAACCACATTCAGTGCATAGCCGTATTATGTTATATAATACACACTGTATTGTATGATTGCATTACTTATTGTACTAGTTACGTCTCTCTTTCCTTTTCTCTCTTTCTTTCTCTCTCAGTGTGTGATGCCATGCATAGTAAAATTGCGAAACTAATTCGTTGATGGCGAATGCTTTACTAACATGGTGTGCTGTGGCTACCCGTCTCGTGTATTTTATGTCGTAAAATTATTTGGTCGCCAGTGCAAAATTAACGCAGTTTATAGACCTATATTTGTCCCGTCATTAATGCTGTTTACCGCTCGAACCGCGCAATTTCGCATTCCATCCACGCGTATCGGCGACTGATGCACAGGAGAACGTGATTCATGTAAGCGGCATGTAAAACTGTTGTCCAAATCGATCGATCGCTAGTATACACACGTTCACCCATAGACAGACACTAAATTCAATTACCGAGGCGTGCATTCTATCTAGTCCACCCCGGCAACTACAAAAGTACCGGCTACAATATTGCACTTTATCTCTCCGGACAGAACAGCGTAAGAATTTAATCAGGTGCAAAGCGAAACAGTAAAAACAATGAAACTTTTGACGCTAAGTAACTCGTGACACGGAAATTAGTACGATTATCGTTTTGGCATAGGCCTGGTAGAAATCAATGTTAAGTATATATTTATTTGTCCCATTGTTATAGCATAGCATAGGATAGGACAGATTATAAAATCACCTTCTGTCATTTCTGTCATTCAGTCTGTCTGTCTGTCAGTCTGTCTGTAAACACTCCTACGGCGCAATTTTGATCCGATCGTGATGAAATTTTGCACAGTGATTCGAGGCCCGAAAAGTAAGATCGAGTTTCTTTGGGATAAAAATCTGATAACTCCTTCCCCTATTTTACCCCAATTTTTAAAAATTTGCATTACGGTTTATGGAAACTTCAAAGCGGTATAACACGATCCCCGTAAAAGTTAATTGCGCGCTGTATTTTCGTAACCCCTTATTTTCGGAGTCGGACAATCTAACGGCATTTTAAATTTACCCCCTAACGATCCCTGTTGCCACAGCAACCATTCAAAAGTTGCAAAATTTTGCATTACAGCCAATGTAGATTTCAAAGCGGTATAACTCGGTCCCTGTAAAAGATAATTGCGCGCTGTTTGCACCTACCTCCCTATTTTCGGGCCCAGGTTATCCAATGGTGTCATTCAAATTTTTCCCCTACCGACCCCTGTTGCCATGGCAACGAATTTTGGGACAAAATTGACTATAACTCGGCCCCCGTGAAGGATAATTGCGCCCTGTTTGCACCTACCAACCCTATACGCAGCTGCTAGACTATATGGCGTGGCAATGGGACAGATAACTCGTTCCACAGAACGTATTTCTAATTAAAAATATTATAAAAACTAATAACTTTATGTGCGACAAGTATAGACTGAAAAAGTACCAAATAAGTAGGCCTATAGCTGGAAAGTTAGTAACGAGTACACTGACAGTTGTGAGTATTATTATTATACACAAATGCCAACGATACAAATAAAACTGTATAGAAAAGTTTACACAGTGTGTAGAAAGAAATGAAATTAATTGGGCCTGTCGGAAATATTTTGTGCTGAACGAACCACTTGTGCACATTATCCAACGGTTAAAACGTGCATAAAAACTGAAAAAAATGTGACTGCTTAAGAAGAGTCTGCCTAAACATCGCAAACCGACCACGTATCTCATACAGTGATTATTTTAGTGACCGCAGATCTGTCTGTGGCAACGCAGATTACCGAAAATCAGCTCAAATCACAGAAATAGTCTTCGTTATTGATCTGCGGTGTTCTGGCAGACCCATGTAAAACTAATATGTACAGTTAGTGAGTTTGTGATCGATTTAAGAGTTTACACTGACATTTTTGTCATATTTTGTTCTGTGTTTATTTTACTTTTCTATCTCTCTATTGTGTCGAATAAAATTTTTTTTTATTCCAGAGTCAGATCTCGACACGCAGTGACGGATGGCGATGTGTTAATTACACCGACGATGACGACGGCAGCGGACGGCGGCGACTTCAAAGCGATGGAACGTGATCACTTTACAGCGTAGCCTCGCATCCTCTGCAGCCGCAGCCACTTCCGTGTGCACTCGACCTCGACCACGCTGCTTAATTCGCCGCCGATTACTAGTGAGTTATCGAGCTCCTCTCACTCAGAACGAGCATGGTCGAAATGCGAGATTTACAGTAGCTCCCGGTTTTGGTCTTAAAATCAATAAATCGATCAATCCTAATTTCCTAAGTACCGTCGCAAAGTTACCTCAATGTCAACCAGTTTCGCATTTTGAAAATATAAAGCAGTTAACAATTATGAGAGATCAGAGATTCAGACGATTAGGTCTAAACATATGAGGAAAATAAATCAGAGGCATCTACACCGTATAAACCTTGAAGCAAATACTCAAAAGAATACGGGAAAGTTTTTTGGGGAAATTAGAAGAATTGATATATATGACATACTGCACATCAGCTTGTAATACGCGATTCTCATGATTTACGATATATTGCAAGCGGACGTGTTCTGTGACGCTTAAAATGCACAAAAACTGGTTTTTCGCCACGGTTCCTCCCGGACCCCGCTAGGGGACCTCATGACGCTCCCCCAGACCCCGTAATCGGTTACGGGGGATACCTCCTTACCAAACCCAACACCTTTACGCCTACGGCGCCTCGTTGTCGGCGTCTGTGGCGTCGCGTTCTCGGTGCCTATGGCACGTTGCCTTGAGTTAAGGGGGAAACTTGCTCCAAGCACTTAGGGGGATAAACGCCCCTGGGCAAGTGACAGTCACGGCTCGTTCCCGTCACGTTATTCCATCAGTTCATTAACGATCTAACCAGTCGTACATGAGACTAGCTAGTTTTTTTTATTTCAGTCACTTTCGACTGTTAGTAACCAGCAAGTATCATTTTTTTCAGTTTTTTTGCCGGGAAGACAAAGTCACTAGTGTGGCCCACCTAAACCTTTGAAGGAGACATATCCCAAGTGCCTCTAATGGACTGATGTCCATGAGTGACAAGATTGGTTATCCTATCCTTCCACAAAGACTGACCCTATCTAATTACTGTCAAACGCTAGACTGACAGTCTGTTGACCCTTTGACGAAATCTGCGTGAAACGACATGACTGACGAAGTGGTTACAACGCCGTCGAAAAAGACTGACTGATCGATAGTTTTTTTTAGCTAATGATATCGTTCGCGTCAGTTTCGTACAGTTTGTTTGTAAAAAAATCCGTGCAGTGACGTATGTTTATTTTTTCTTTATTTTGTTTAAACAAAAGTCAAAGTAAGTAAAATAAATGACGTTTTTTAATGATTCGCATAATGCAACGCTACAACAAACCCTTAATTACTAAACTACTGCTACCATTGGTAAACCGAAAACCTCTGGTTTGCAACACGATAAAGTAAATGTACTTTAAAAGTGTTGAATAGTTGTGCAAAGGTAAACCGATTTTGACAAGTTATTCACTCTTGCATAAGATACAGCTTTCGTCATTCCAGGCGAAGTGTCAGTATTCTAGTTTTATTTGCAGTTTAGTATACAGTGCAAGAGTAAATAACGGCCTTGCAAAAACTCAAATATGCAACTTCCAATTGTTTAGTCATAAAACTATTATAGCCAAAAGAAAAATATTTCAAGCAAATGCACAATTTTTTTTCAATATCCAGGGCTTACACTTTCCAGCACCCGTCGCGTTTGCACGCTGACAATTTGTATACGATAGGCCATTGCTTATTTTTGGCGATTCATCGTGATATCTTTCTACGCAGTAATTAAACAGACAACATACTGCTAAATGCTGACAGGTCACAGGACTGCTGTCTGTGATGATTCTGGTAAGAACTTTTCCAGTAAAGAATTTACACGAAATGTTGTGTTGCGCAGTTCGTTAAGCATCAATTCTAGTATTATTCTACGTACATATTTTTACGAAAACTATTGCCACATATTTGTAAAGTATTTGCCCTTGATGACCTTATTTCACATTTTTATTGCATCCGAACATAAACAAACAAAAAGAAAGAACGTGATTAGGGCAGAGAATGCGTATGTGGTGTAAGTTACCGTTAGCGTAGCGTTGCCGTTGTTAGCGATGTAGTCGTGTTGCGGCGAGTCCTTAGCTATCGTCATGTCGTCGGTGGCCAAGTCGCGTTGCTTGCGAAGATCGTCCGTCGTCGTCGTCGTCGTCGCCATCGCGACGCAAGCTCGGTCAAACTACGCCGAAAACATACAACGACGAGACTGTATTGGCCGAGACGAGACGAGACGACAGACCGAGAGACAGACTTCGGCAGCGTCGTGGCGAGTGACTAATCCAGCTACAGCGGTCGAGCGAGCGGCTGAGTCGACAGCGTGGCGTGGTTGTGCGCGGACAAACTGCGCTCGATCTGTCGTGCATACAGCAGGGCGCTGTGCAGCGCAGCACACGCAGCTGTCTCTCGACTGCAGTGCTTGCCGCGCCGGCGACTCACGGCACTTGTAGCGCCAGCAGCAGCAGCAGCCGACGCGACGCTCCTTGTCCCTCTTCCACCTCCTTCATCCCTCTGTCTGTCGCTGTCCTCTAAATGTCGTCGCTGCTGCATTCGTCACAGCTACGCTTCCGCGATATATACCCGCTGCATCTCTACTAACAGACGGACAGACAGTCAATCAGACAAACGGCTATCCGCTATCCAGCAGTGGCGGTCAGTTTATTAGGCCTACATCCTCGTGTCCGTGCATCTTGGTTAGTACAACGGCGATAATGAGGGGGGGGGGAGTACGATGCTCAGCGGCGACGGTAATTATTCGACCAATCAGAGGGCAGCTACAGCTCAAGGTAATTGACGAGAAACATTTCAATGTTGGCAACAGCGAATATGCTACTCGCAGCACGCTCCTACAAGCGCACAAAATTATAGCAAGCACCGACCACGTAGGGCCGACGGCTACGATACACTCGACTCCTTTACTAGCGGAGAGGCGGAGCTATGCCGTTACAGTTGATTGCGAAGCTTAATGGGGTGTTTACACCATCCAGCAAACGTCCAGCAAACTTCCAGCAAATGTATTTAAAATACACGTGCTAATGCTGGACGTTTGCTGGATCGTGTAAACACCCTATAACAAAACGTAACACGCAAAGTCCTTACCGAGCCACAAGGCTCATCGAGCGGCGCTGATCTCCGTTTCCTTAGCCTTCAGCCAGACACCAGTTTACACTGCGAGACTACGAATACAAAAATAGTGCATCGCGCGGTGCCCGTTTTGAGTCGCAGCTGTTGAAGCTGCAACATCGAAGACCTAACCCATGTGTTTGCATCCAGGTGACTTAATAGCAGCCAAGACGTCACACAATCGAGGGGCGTATGGATTGCACAGCAACTGGACTGGACGGACGGACTGGCGCTGGATGGCACTCATATCTGATGACGCGTGTAGAGCTGATGTAGTCCCGTGAGAGGGCGCCACTGAACGCAGCCGTCGATCGCCACGACCCCTGGTGACCGAAAATCGACCGAAGAGCGTCTTCGTTGCAAGACGTCGCTGATTCTACGTTGTCGTAAAGGACGAAGAGGATGAAGCGAATAATGCTATTGCAAGTACTACTGCATGGCTGCTGAGGCTGCAGACGGCGAAACACGATCGCTCAGTCACGACACGGCTATTTATACATTGCATTATACACTGTATTCGAGAAAAAACATCCCCGACATTATCGACTGTCACTTGAAGAAGGGTTATACAATTTTGATAATTTTTGGTACAAATATTTCTGGCACAACTAAACCAACCAATATGTGTTAAATGAACAAAAATGTGCCAAAAGCATCCCAGACATTATCGACTGTGACTTTACGAAAGATAGACAGATTTGAGTAATTTTTTATGCAACTATTTTTGACACAACTGGCCATCAAACGACCGCTCTAGTTCCCACCTCAACTAATGTCTGCTTCTGCATTACCTACGAAAAAAAGAACAGGAAGCAGGCACTGAAATAAACAAAAAATCTTCAATAAATTTCATATCTTCAAACCTGTGGCACCTAACAGGCAGTCATTTATGTGGCTTGGCTGTCATGTATCCACCAGGTGACGTATGGAAATGTCGATGAATTCAAGAAATGACTGGTAAAGTGTGGTTTGGTCTGAAGAAAGACATTATTGATACTGCTGTCAACGGAAGAAAAAAGCATTTCCGTGCCTGTGTTCGTGTAATGGGCCGACACTTTAAACATTTTTATTGCAGGCAGTGCAAAATGTACAGATGGATAAACTGTCAAAAAAATGACAAAAATGTGGATAAAACATGCTTAGTGTTTTTGTGATTAAGTAATAATACTCTCTTGGATAGAAATGCAATATTTCCTTGGTTTTGTTTTCCCCATGCAGTGCAGAAGCAAATATTGGGCGATATGAAAGTTGAATGGGTAACTGATAGGCCTGGCCAGTTGCGTCAGAAATATTCATGTCAAAAATTATTAAAATATGCTAATGTTCTTTCGAGTTACAGTCAAACACGACTATAATAGACAGACAGTGCTAGACTGCAACATCACTATTGCAACATCTTTTGCAACTTTTCGGCGTAAACTGAAAATATTTATTTGTTTCGTTTGTCTTGCGACAGTGTCGACCTCAAGTGACTTATCGGACAATGTGCCTTTTTGGTTTGTCGTTTTCGCTTTTAATTACTGGTTTTCAGTATGTCATAAAACTATCATATTGCGGTCTTCGTTAAATGCGTAAAACTCCCACAACCAACCTGTCCAATTCCAGACAAGGACGTAACAATAACTGCGCAAATAAATTTAGTGTTGACAATCCTGCGGTAAAATGTGTCAGAAATTCCGGTTGTTATAAAAATAGTGGGGAAAAACGCTGCAGGGTCATTCTCTGTCGGTATATATACAACCTATATTGCTAATGGCATGCCAGACAGGTAGATGCATCAGAGTCTGCAACGACTGCAAATCCGGTGAAAATACACGTACGCAATATACGAGTGACGGCTAACAGCCTACCCTACGACTTACCGCCGTTGGCTTAATTAGATCTCAGTATTAGATTACATCCGAATTTACCTTCACGATTCGTTACGCCAGCACAGCACGTATTAGTAGTGGCATATATAGGCCTATATATCGAAAGGTTACGTGTCATTTGCCCCGCCTCTGGTCAGGTACCTTCTATGCATACTTGCAACCCTTGCCAAACGCCAAATGAATTCAAACGTTAGCTTACTTGCATTATGCAATAAACGTCAAACAGATCAAACGGCCGACGTTCGAAGATTCCTTCCTTCATAGTGTACGGTGCATTTAATTTAATTCTCTGAGATCTTTTTAGTTTTGCATCTTTGTTTTGTATCTGCATCATAGACCTCTTAAAATATTTAAGGAGGTCTGTGATCTGCATTCACTAAACGTGTGCGCATTTGTACGTAATTGCGCAGCTGAAAAAAATGAGCTGGACAACGTCGATAATACGACAGTAGACTAGAAACACACAGATGACAATCACTTACTCTCAGCTGCGTCAGTACTTAGTAGCGATTGTGTGCAAGTCTGCGACAGCGACGGGCCAGCAAACATTACTCGTGATTTCGTCGGCGTCTACGTCGAAGACGACGACTTGATTGTAACTGATTTCACGAGCAAAGTCGCGACTAACCTATAAAAAATTGTTTTTCGTCGCTCGACAGAAATGCATGTCATGATCGTTGTTGTCAAGTAAATTAAATTTCTGACCAAACCAAAAAGGGACACAATTTACCTTTTTAGCATAAATTAGTTCAACAGCGTAATTCAGTTTTGTTTATGTTTTGTGTTGACATTCATTTCAGCATAATATGTAGCACCTTTTGTAAAATAAAACAATTTTCTGCTGAAAGATGGTTTTTGATTCATCATAATCCTTGACATTGGTTCCAGCTTCTCCGTTGTGTTTATATGTTTTTAAATGTTTTGAGTTAACCATTGTCTTGTTTGTGCATGGCTTTTGGGTGTTCATCTTTTGCATGTGCATATATTTTATGCATTAAAAGACTTATTTACTTAATTACTTAATTAGACATAAACGTTCGTTGTTTTGAATGTGTCAGGTATAACGCATCTTGCATTTGGCGCGGCAGATATTGTTAAAAAAACTAAAACACATGACAAATGCACGGACGCAAACCATAGGCGCCGACTCTAAAAAATCAACCGTGCGCATTTTCTTTTCAACTTCCCTCAATCTCTTTCTTCCCCGTTTTCTTACATTGTCCCGTTTGTGTTTTCTTTTCACGGGACGTCAGCACAGGTCCATGCAAAACCGTGTATTAGCTTCGGTGAGGCTGTCTGTCTGTCCGTCTGTCCGTCACACGCCTGTATTGCGTCTAAACGATACAAGCTAAAATCACGAAATCTTCACTGTCAGCTCCGCAAAGGACTGCTCTCGGAGGCTGTGAAAATTATCCAGAAAACGCAATGCGTTCACAGAACACGTTTTGTAGCTAATGGAAACGGGCATCAGGACAGACAGACAGACGGACAACGATTATCTCAACGGCGTCTGTTGCAGTCTGGAACACGCTGATAGACTGATGAGCGCGGCAGTAACTGCAGTAACTGACAGCTTGAGGTCTATTGAGATACGGACGGGGAGGAAACCTTCCTTTCACTTTCTTTTCAAGGAGGGAGAACGCTCTCCCACATCATTACTAAAATTAATATATAAATGCCCGAAAACGAATTTAAATGTTATAACAATTTGGCACTATTATTGTACGCAATAGTTTTTACGCGCGAAAGCAGCTACTGCTTTCAGCGCGTCTTAGCCATCGCAATTCTGTCCGTCTGTCCGTCACACGGGTAGATCAGGCAAAAACGGTGCAAGCTAGGATCACCAAATCTTCACTGTCGGCTGCCTGGAATACTCTAGTTTCAGGAACCGTACAGCTTTTTCACACATTCGAAGGGAGTCACCCCGAACGAGGGCGCTAAATGAGAGGGGGGTTGGCAAAATTTGCGATTTGGGGCCAATAAGTCACTGTATCTCAGTAACGGTGCGAGATAGGGCCTAGGTTACTATTAACCACTAATAGGAAGTCGTACACTGGCTTTCGATTGGCGCCGAATTCAATGACTTTGAATGACCTTAAACGCCAAAATAGAAGGTTTTATGAATTTTTTGGCGATTTCGGGCTGCGAGACACAACGCAAGAGCGAATTGCGCCAAAACCAATTGAGATAGACAGGAACAAGCTACATATGAAATTTTTAGCATTAAACGTAGATTTCGACTGTCCAAGTCTCGATTTTCTAGGTCTAAGGAATCCTGCGCACGAGGGCATCAAAGAGCGGTACCCCCGTAAAAGTCGTGACGAAATGGCTGGAGATAGATTGACAGTTTGCGAACCGGAACTGCTATAGGCTTTCGCGCGTCCCGTGAGCATTAGCTCAAATTTCTTGTAAAAATTACTAAACGTGCGAGAATTTTAGCAATATCGCGTTTTATGCCAATGACTGATTTTTCGCTGTTCCCCATTTTTACAGAACTACGCCCCTGCTGACAGTGACAGTGACAGTCATGTTGGTCGTCGCACTGGGCCCGGCGTAAACTGCATCACGGCACTCGACGTCACGGCAATGGATGCCCATCCGCTCGTCCCGCGACAACAGGAAGTGGATCTGTCAGAATGTGCATACAGACAGTCGAGAATCATGTAAATGAGACGTTGACGTCATCAATGACGCAATTGTCGTCAGCTCGCATTCCCGGATGCACAGGAGCTACGACAGTGATAACGATATGGCTTCGTGTTAATGTTTCGGTTTTCTTTTTCTACAAACGTTGCTTTTTGCACACCCCTTTAGAAAATCTCGAATCAAATGTAGCCAAAGCCAAAATGACAAATTCATAAACACTTAATAAATGTTTGCAACAAATGTTCCCTTTTGTCTCAAAAATGGGCAAGTAACTCCCAAGAAAAAAACACTAGCAATGCTAAAAGCTAGAATAAAGCTGACCGTTGACATTAGTTTGTTACGTCAAATTAATTCGCTTGATAAAGCAACTTCAGCGATACATTATAAAACAACTAAACAAAATATAAATAATTTGAAATTACTGACTTTTGTGTTAACACTACTGTACGAAATGTGCAACGAAGACTTTATTCTGTGGTCTTAAGTAAGAAAGTAATCGTAGAAGTAAATAAATTTAATGGTGTTTCCCTTTCAGTAGATTGCTAGCGTTAGGTGTGTAAAGAGCTTAGACAGTTATTAATGTGATAACTTTTGACGCAACTTGTGCGACCAACTTACATCAACGTCACAGCAGACAGACGGAAAGACAGACAGACGGCGACGGACGGACAGACAACACACGATGGCATTACCCGCGCCACTGCTAAAACAACGTTGCTAGTGATGTGTGCGAAGTGAGTGCAGAAGAACGGGTGGTTACAAAAAAGTCGAGCTGGTAATTAGCTGCGGCAGGTTTGTCGACGTGCCGACAAGTCTGATGACCATGACGTCACTCGGTGTAGAGTCAGTCGAGTATTGATCAAACGGGCGAAGCGACGACGCGCTAAAAATAGTGCCGCTGTCCAGACACTCCGCCAGACACGGAGAGTAGTACAGTACCGAGCTAGACGGACAGTCAAACAGCTAGGCCACAGCGCAAAGACTGACCGTGGAAAAGACGCAAAGAGACAGCAAGAGAGAGAGAGACTGATTGTTGAGACAATACTTGCACGGTCTCCTTATTCTCAGCTGAATGCCGTTACTATGAGGCGGTTGCGGCAGCTGCGTCGACGAGATTACATGGCAACGCTTTACACTTCGACTCCACTACTGTGACTGATAGGTTGTAGATATGTTGGAAAACAAGTCCTGAACGAGCTGTACAGCATATTGACATGTCACATGACGTCAGAATTTGTTAGATGGACTTAATTGTGATTAGTGGTAATTTGTCGTACAGTTCGCTGTACAGCATCTAATACAACAAATCCACAATGAACCAATTACCAGAGCTTCAGCCTTACATGGCAACGCTTTAAAATGCGAATGACTCGGCGTTTGATACAAGCATCTGCATCTCTAGCGGTTTAGCTTTGTCTATGTGAACAGGCCTAGTGTATACAGCATAGCCGCTACGTCCTGTCCTATTGTTAGAAGCTACCAGTCAGTCGTTCGGCGACGTCTTAACGACGTTAGGCCTAGTAACAGTAAGTTGGAAGCGCGCCGCTATGTGCGTCCATTCACTGGTCGCTAACTGCCCGAGTCCACATTCTACTCTGCCGTTATCTGGATCTTTTTACTGCCACACGACGGAAACTGTTATTTTTTTACCTACAGGTGGTTACCACTCGCCACGCACACGGGAAAAAGGTTAACAGTGCGTATAGATCTTCACAGGAACCCGTCGTAGAACTACACGGAGCGACACTTGCTATACGGGATCACACATTGTTATTGCCAGCTGACGAATGTGGACGTGTATCGCCTTGACCCAGCCAAACAGGCCGGTAGGCCTACTCGATTTACCTACCCAAGAGGGGTGGACAGCTGAGGGGACGTGGGCGGTTCGTTATATACCGAGATGGTTTGCCTGTTCGCAGACAGTCGCCTATCCGTGATTTTTCAGGTATTGCATTTTCCAGCCCTGCCATTTGGTCTATCGTTTTTATGGTCCTGCATTTGACAGGCCCTGCATTTTTAGTCACTCCATACTAACCATCTAATAGCGACTCAACAGAAAATAGAACCCACGATCTCTTGATCACAAGTCCGTCGCCTTGTAGTTACAGTACTAAACCATCCATCGTGTTGTGCATATCTGACAAAAAGAAACACTATATAGCACGCAGAGAAAATCATCACAGGTAATAGACGAATGTCCAGTTCGGTAGAATTCAATAACTCCGGCAGCGTTATCACGAGTTTCGTTTTGACAGCGGATTATCTGCAGCTGAGGAACTGGGCTCGGATTAGTTTTAAGCCGGTGATATTGGAAATGATCGCAACATGGTCTAGTTCACAGAAAGTGGACCTCGTAGTCTAACATTACTAGGCTACTAGCCACCTGCAGGTCATTGGTCACGTGACAGCTTATCAGACAGTGGAATGACGTCAGCGATGACGGTGATGTTGCGCAATACAACGACGTCATTTCGTTGTCATTGCAGCCGTGTCTCACGAACTCCCGATGCACTGCGAGTCATTTACAACGTCGCATGCTGCCAGATAAGAAAGACGACAGGTCGGACGACGCTGGTTTAGACACAGAGACGCAAAGATCGAGAGACGGCGAATGCAGTTAACCCGGGGCGAAAGACCGGCCGACGACCGCTCGTCTCGTCTCGCTGGCTTGGCCTACAATCAGCGTGAACAGGCAGACACAGACGACGGCGTCACGACCACTCGCTAATATTTCTTTTCTCACAGCCATTCGCCAATACCGACTGACCGAGCAACCGACCGACGCTACTGTCCAATTCCATTTCGCCGGCCGCCAACCAAGACGATAAAACGCCGACCGTCGGGTGCATGTGATGGCGCAAATCCACCACCGCGAATTAACGACCCCGAACCGCCGCCGCTCACTGCCACGCTACAATACGGCTTCCGGACTGCGAAGCGAAGGGGACCGGATCAAGGCGGGCAGACGGGCTGACGGCGGGGTTCTGGTGAACCCACTCTCTGCCACGTCTCTGTCAGACGTCGACGACAATAATGATCCCTGCCGTATTATTTGGTACGGACATTATTTCGGTCAAGCTGTTGCCGAGACGCGACTGGATATAATTGCTGTTCCGTGAACAATAACAAACCACTAAAATTGCCCGTTAGTGGCTTAGTGGCGTAACGGTTAAAACGTTGGACTAGCGATGAAGAGGCCGTAAGTTCGACTCTCGGTCGGGTCGCTATCAGATGGTTAGCTAAATGAACAACTGTCGGGGACGCTGAAAATGCGAGACTGGAATATGCGAGACTGAAATTTGCGGCACCAACGCGGTCAAAAATGCAAGGGTGAAAAATGCGAGACTGGAAAATGGAGCACAAGAAAAGCAGGGGTGGAAAATGCATTTTTTGTGCTATTTTCAGTCGCCCCCAACTGTCTGCGGACAGATAAACCACCTCGGCATATGACCAACCAGCAACGTCTGTCATTTTTTTGGCGAAGGCACCCAAATTTTATGTCCTAAGCTTTAAAGCTGCACATATTGCCCGTCATATGCTACGTTTCACGGCAATCGGTCGAGAAAGCTCAAAGATTTTTCGCCTAAATGTAAGAAAACAATTAGGGGTTTTGTCGCATAGGTCTTCGTTATACGTGAAAAATGCAAGTATAACAATACTCATTTGTTTTGCTAACGGACAATTCTATCCTATTTTGTTCAGACAAAAACGGTTTAGTGACTCATTTTTCGGGCGCTTTAGAAATGTTCGACTACTACTACTACTACTACTACTACTACTACTAATCTACTATTATTGTGAAGAACGTATACAGCTGCGTGTGTCTGAATAAACTATTGGCTACAGAATGCGGATGCTGCACACGCTGACGACATCGCAGTATTGTACATCGCACGGCGACGAACGCAGCAGCAGAAGCAGCAGCATCAGCAGCAACAGAAGCGGCGGTCTGCTGCTGCCAACATCAGCGACAGGCGGCCGTAAACCGTCTGATACTGCTGCATATAGACGAATACACACAACTCTATATTGCTAGCCGCAGACGACGACGACGAAGAATGGAAGACTGCATAGGCCACGGCAGAAACAACGTGATCTACAGCCCCATCAGCCAACGCGATATGATTCTGTCTGTAGTATGCACGCTCCTTTTCTGTGTCAATGTTCGGCCCTAGCGTCAGGGAAATACATGGCCTGACTATCTGAGAAATCCGACTTTTACTCTATCAAAACTTTTGAATGCTATATATAGAATTGTCTGTGCCTGGTTCATAAAGTTGCAATGGTCAAAATAGAAAGACCACAAGCGATAAGTTTAAGGCGACTTTCTAAACTTTGAGTCACTGTAATACTATGATCGGCAGTGTGAACGAGCTTTAGCCGTGTAAGATCTCGGCGAGTATCGAGTAGCATTGTTTTGTTTAATACAGCAAAATAACGATTGAGCGGCAAATTTTTAATGATTCAACTATTTCCACGCCGACATTAATATGTTGTTTGTCGATCCGGCCACTAAATTGTCAGTTATAACGCATTTCGTACACAAACTGGGTTTCTAACCTCGACCATTACCACGAAATGGCACATCAAGTTTGTTTGCTATGTGGAAAGTGTACATCACAATTTGATTTCGGTTGTTTTCTGCGTGTTCTTTACATGTCCGAACGACATTTGCTCGCAGACGTTTGAATAACAGTGTTAATAGCGCAACCTTAATCTTTGACTATTTTGACATTGTGGTACCACTGACTATCACTAAGAATGTCACCGATTTTTTGACTGCGTTGGACTTCAAGAGGTATGTTCAACTTAACTTTTAGCTGTCACTTACACGGGTTTTCCGCTAAATTTGTGTGGGCCCCATTCCTGACTTACACGCCTGGAAAAAGGCAAACGAAGAGAGATGGGCAGTCGTGCGGCGTGCATGCAAACAACGGATTGCACTGAATGTCGACATAGCAAGCGCGCACCTGCCAGTGTGACGTCACGATATTGTCCATCCGCTCGTTCGACATTTCACACCGACGGCGCGTCCACTTCATCCGACCGACCGACCGCGCCACGGCCATACACACGACCACAATTTGGCTAAATATTCCAGAGCCCGACCACCACCACGACGAGCACCACGACCGAGCACATCGGCAGCAGCAACAGATGCGAGCCGGCGACCAGCCGGAGGATATATACGAGCGCCGTGGGATAGACGGATGCGGTGCACGCTCGACCGCCCGAACTGCATTGGGAATACAAATACCGAGATTTACTGCACGGTCCGGGACCGACTGGAACCGTGGTTGGACGACAGCAGCGGACGCAGAATCATGTTAGACGAATTTATCGTACGAAGTCTGCATAGAAACGGCCGCAGCCGAGATAAAACAAATGCTTTCGCCCCGAAAGGTCGTCGTGTGTCGTGACCCTTTACTGTCTGCAGGGCATCGACGTGAGCGCTTAACATTTGGGTCGTCTTAACGTAGCCAGTCTCGTTAGCGGCCGAATCCAAGCCAAATAGTGGTTATGAAAACTAAACGGTATAGCGAACTATCACGCAAAATTTTCGACTATAGCTAGCTCAAAGAAAGCGTTCCACGAAAGCAACTGTGACGACGACGGCCGTGCATCGAAAATGCCAAAGTTGCCTTTAAAACTCGACGTTATACATCATAATCTCACAGATACAAGATATCTCTGGTTTTTGCACTGTGAAGAAATTATCCGAGGCTAAGTTACAGTAAGTAGATAAGCAGATAAAACTGCACTACACTGATTTCAGGAAGATAGCGGGGAGCCCGTCGTCCGTTTCCTGGAAAACGTGAAGCATTGCGTCGTCCCCCGTCTCGGCGCCATCATTCCATGCTGAATACGAGCGAATGAAGGCGTCGGTCGTGCGTACGATGTTGTCGCCGCGGTCAATTGACCGTACGCAGTCGAGCTGATTCAGCGCCAATAAAGCGAGGCACGATCGACACACGGATACAGCACCGCAGTACCGTGTACACTTCCACAGTGACGGAATGCTATCCACAATCTAATGAATTCAGCCATACAGCGGCGCATGCAGACACACTGTTCGATCGACCAATTGCGAGTTTAGGACATCGATACGGGCCTTTCCGCCTGGGTCCCCCTTTGACAGTAAAAAGTTTTAACGAAATAAGGAAAACTTTATCATGGAACAATGAAAGTAGGCCACGCCTAAAGCAGCGTACAAAGCCATTCTTTATTTTTGTAAGCGGAAGTGTCAAACTAAAAACAGAAAATTTTGAAATTTATTTCATTATGCATGTGCTTAATTTAGCCCATGACCGTATAATAATAACATCAGCATTACGACACAGCCATACACCATGCCCATATTCTTTTATGTAGACCAGAGTGTTTGCTATCATTTATTTTCTGAACACGTAACACGATCATTTTGTGGAATACGACAAAAGATTACACTTTGAAAGGCTGTGAAAGCCTTGCAAAAATTTTACGTAGAAAAAAATAGCGACATAAAATACACCGTGTCCGGAAAAAACATCCTGAACATTTTTGATCGTAGCTTAAAAACATTATCAGATTTTAATAATTTTTGACAGAAATATTTCTGATACAACTGGCCATCAAACGACCGTTTAATTTGCCACCGCACCCAGTGTCTGCTTTTGCACTACCTGGAAAAAACAGAACCAACAAAATATTGTATTTTTGTCCAAAAAGGCATTATTATTTAATTAAAATATGACATAAAACACATTTTTACATTTCTGTTACCTGGACTGATAGTTCATCCAATTTTCCGTTTTACAACTGCCTACAGTAAAAATGTTTAAAGTGTCAGCCCATTACGTGACCACAGGCACAGAGTTGGTTTCTCGTTTCGTTGACAGCAGTGTCAATGACGTTCTGCTTCAGACCAATCCAGACTTCACCAGTCACTTTTTGAATTTATCAACATTCGTGCAAGTCATCTGGTTGACACAGTGCTGCATGACAGTCAGCCAGTGTAATTGACTGGCTGTTTAGGGCCACAGGTCCGAAGATATAAAATTTATTAAGGTTTTTGTTCATTTTAATGCACATATCGCTTGTTTTGGTTTTTCCAGGTAATGCATAAGCAGACATTAGGTGAGGTGGAAAACAGAACAGTAGTTTAATGGGCAGTTGTGTCGAAAACGTTTGCACCAAAAGTTATGAAAACCTATCAATCCTTTTTCAAGTCACAAACGATAATGTTGGGAATGCTTTCTGGCGTACTTTTGTTCATTTTAACGCATATTTCGTTGATTTATTTTCCCCAGGTAGTGCAAAGGCAGACATTCGGTGAGGTGGTAAATTGGCCAGTCATTTGATGGCCAGTTGCGCCAGAAATATTTGTACCAAAAAATATTAAAATTGGTAGACATTTCTTTCAGTGACAATCGATAATGTTCCGGATGTTTTTTTCCGGACACGGTGTATATGCCTGTTGGTGCACTTTTGAGAACGCCGACATTGCTGCGTTCATAACAAGAGCCACACAATTGCACGCAGAACTCGAGGAATAAAATGCACATACTGTAATAACAGGCCTACATGGCAATAATTAAATACACTGGGTGCAACGTATTAGTTGAAAACAACATATTAAATTAAATTAATTACACAAAATGCAGCAATAAATTTTGCCACGTTAGAGTAATACAAACATAAAGTATACGGTGCAAATTGTGAATCGAGTTCGAAGAGAAAACGAACAAAATTCTTCTACTGACAGTCACCACATTAGACTAGAGAACGACACGCTACAGCTGACATCTGGTGAATGCGGCTGTAACTGGGCAACCGCTGTACTCTTGTGCGAACTCGCGTCTTGAAATGCAACTGCGTGTTCCAATCTATCCATGGCATGTTCCAACTTTCAACTAACCGTGACTAAAAATAAGCATACAGGAAATCGGAGCTAATGCTTATAAGACTCGCGACAACCTATAACAGTTCCTGTTCGTAGGTTTTCTTGGTCTATATCCATCCATTGAGTCGGAATTCACTCTTGAAAAGTCCGCCGCAGCCGAAAATCGCCAAACAGTCACAGAAAACAAATCGGCACAGATATACTGCTTATCATTACAAGCACTAGTAATTAGATTTTTAATGATGTTAACATTTATGACTTTGAATGACCTTGAACCCCAAAAATAGAGAGTGAATTGCGCCGAAATGGCTGGAAGTAAACCTAGAAAACCTCAGTATGATTTTTAGCACAGAACGTACATTTTTAACCATCTAAGTTTTGAGCTACTAAATTCAAGGAGGCCTCAATTTTGGATACTCCTTCAAGACGCATTGTTTTTTATTGCACGCTGTACACTGATTGCCCAGGTGGCAAGACCGCTATCGCGCGTCACGTGAGCTTTGCTCAAATTACTTGTAGCAGTGAATAGCGTCGTAGACCGCAGCGACGGTCCATTATTTTACTCACAATTCTACACCGACGCGTTGTGCACAGCTAATTAGCGAACTGCACTGACGTCGCACTGGCTGGTCGGTCGGACACGCCGAGACGCAATTAAAGCCAATCAAAAAAGAAATAAGCATGAGTATGGAGCTCGGGTATGATCGAACAGAGTCGACGTCAGTCGACAGCGTCTGCTTCGCGGCAAATAAAGCCAAAACCCCATTCGCATGCATCGATATGCTGTGGATTTGTTGTACAACGTGCTGTACAACAAATCGGTAATACATTGTGTTCTAAAAAACGTCTCACTATTAACAGATTTTCAAACTTCTTTCACTGGCACATACTGTAGACAATTAACAATAAAGTAGTTGTTAAATATCCCACCACACTTTAACTGTGTCGCTACACTACCATGTGTAACATGAATTTTCAAAAATGACTCAAATCACTATAGTACATATGCAAAAACATTTTCTTCTAAAACAATTTTTACTAATTTTTATACAAAAAATAAGTTGTGTTTAGTTTTACATAGGCTAAATTCCTGATGTTTGTAAACAAAAACAGATGATATTGTCATAAAGAATAATTTTTAATTCACTTACAATATACCAGTGATGTCATATGCCATTGAGCAGTGAAGACACCGCTCTGATTAAGAACTTGTACCGGTTCCAAAAATACAGTTTTCAGAGAATGCAGGCTAAATTGTTGAAGATAAACTGCAACAGGGAAAGAGTGGGAATGTTATTAACAGAGATTTGGAAAAGATGCAGCACAGACCAAAGGCATGAGACCGGCAGACTGAATAATGCACGTACTGAAGAGAACGTAATTACTGTGGATGGAATGGTAAGCTTGCTAAAAGCCCAGAAACAAACATATCGTACAATACGCCAGATATCCAAAGAAACAGATCTAACAAAGTGTAGCATCATACAGATCATTCACTGCATTTTGGTCGAAAGTGTATTTTGATTACCAACACGCTTGCTGTCCATTACTGTTAGTTTTTCTTGCATTTATATTTCACAAGGTAGTGTAGCGACACAGCTAACGTTTGACGGGATATTCAATAATCACTTTATTGCTAATTGTTCACAGAATGCACTGGTAAAAAAACTCTGAAAATCGGTTAGTATTTGGCGAAGATATAGACAATCACAAAGTGGGACGTTTTTTGGACACAGTGTATATTGAACGTATATACAGCAAATCCACAACACGTAAATATGTCGTACAGCTTGCTGCACGTGTACGACTCGAATACGCACAACTTGGACCAGGTTCATAACAAATCCAACGCCGCCGCTCGAGTAGTCAGCGACACGAAGAAATTTGATCGTGGTCTGTCGAGACTCCTTCATGACAAACTGCACTGGCTGGATGTGCCTGAGAGAGTCACCTTCAAGCTCGGCCT